>Ga0209826_1001210_pt1 | contig 18101 bp, 17 predicted proteins | sample GOMGulsemesocosm_5_FD_184637 | JGI IMG/M metagenome (GOLD analysis project Ga0209826, IMG submission 184637) | Methane-oxidizing microbial communities from mesocosms in the Gulf of Mexico - GOM15C Gulf of Mexico (SPAdes) (version 2) | ecosystem: Environmental > Aquatic > Marine > Cold seeps... | reverse complement strand
GGGCATATATTTAAAGCAAAAGGGCGCCTGTGTAATAGGCCCATAGTGAGAGACTTTTTACAGAAAGTTTTTCCTCTTATATAGCCTCACCTAAAGGAACCAATTCTTGGTAGGAATGCGGCTCAATTAGTACTTACTTCTGATGCACTTCAAATTTGCTACTAAGCTGTTTGAAGGAATAGAACTTCTCGTGTAAAGGTCTTGGTGTGCCTATTAATGAAGGTTTATTTCATCCATTTGAGACTCTATCCATTGTTCGGTTTTTGCGTTTAGTTCTCGGGCTGATAGTTCCGTGCTATCAATCATTTCACCAATTCTTACTTGAATAGTACCTGGGTACTTTATAAAGGCATTTTTACGCCAATACTCGCCTGCATTGTGTGCGACAGGAATAACAGGGTAGCCAGACTTCTGCGCTAGCATAGCGCCACCAATCATGTACTTACGCTTTTCACCGGGCGCGGTGCGTGTTCCTTCAGGGAATATAACCACCCAACGGCCTGTTTTTAAACGATCGATACCTTGTTTAACAATTTGTCTAAAGGCTTTTGTTTTTTGTGAGCGGTCAATAGCGATGGGTTGAGTTAAAGCCAACGCCCAGCCGAATAATGGAATCCACAGTAATTCTCGCTTTAAGACCCAGCACTGCTCAGGAAATATGGCTTGTAGAGCAAAGGTTTCCCAAGCTGACTGGTGTTTACAAAAAATAATGCCATTACCTTTGATGTTTTCAATACCACTGACTTGGAAATCAAGTTGGCAGATAACTTTTAAGCCTTTTATAACAAGTTTGGCCCAACTACTGGCAATGCGGTACCTAAGCTTATAAGAAAAAGGGAATGAGAGTAAAACTAAGGGTGCGAATACACATAAAGTTGAGACTTGGAAAATAAAAAATATAACGGAACGAAAACCAAGTAAAAATGTATTAGTTGAGGATGTGTTTTGTGGCGTCATGAAGAGTCTCAAAAATAGGGTAGGGAAGAGTTGGATTTTGTTGAAGGGTTTTTTGCCCTTTGCCCGTTAAAACTAGGAATGCTTGGCAGCCAACAAGGTTGGCTGCTTGCAAGTCACGCAGACTATCACCAATTACGATAGCATCAGCTAGCTTGATGCTGTTTTTAGCAGCTAGTGCTTCTAACAGCCCTGCCTTAGGCTTACGGCAAGGGCAGCTATCATCAGGTGTATGTGGGCAATAGGCGATATCAGTAATTTGCCCCCCCGCATCGCTGACTAAACGAAGCATTTTTTGGTGCATTGCTTCGAGTGTTTGTAAGCTAAAAAAGCCACGCCCAATACCTGATTGATTGGTTGCCACAAAAATGCGGTGTCCTGCTTTGTGCAATTGAGCAATGGCTTGAATACTACTATCGATAGCAATCCATTCATCAGCACTTTTTACATAGGCATCGCTATCGAGGTTAATAACGCCATCTCGATCTAAAATAATGTCTGCTTTAAGTGCCATTGTATCGCCTGCTTTACAGAATGGATATGTTAGCTATTTTAATGAACATCGCATGGATATTTGCCAGCAAACCTAAGCGCGTGTGCTTCAGGTTTTCATCATCGGCCATAATAAATGTGTGTTCAAAGAAATCATCAATCGGTTGTTTTAATGTTGATAATAGCTTTAAGGCTTCAATATAGCTGTGCTGCTGAATTAAAGGGTTTACTTGGCTTTCAATAGTTTGCAGTTGCTTATGTAGCTCTAGTTCTTGTGGTTCAATTAACAAGCTAGGTTTAAATAAGCTAGCAACATCAGCGGGTGCTTTTTTCAATAGGTTTTGAATGCGCTTATTCGCTGCTGCGAGGCTTGTTGCTTCATCTAATGCAGCAAACTCTTTAACTGCAAACATGCGGTTCATAAAATCAACCGGTTGAGGGCAATCCACACTGGCAACGGCAGCAAATTGCTCTGCACTATATTCTTGAGCTAGGCAGTAACCCTTTAAGCGCTCAATCATAAAGTTAAAAACCAACTCGGTGGTGCTATCTGTGTCGAACGTGTGGGTAAATTGCTCGCAAGATAGGCTAATAAGCTGCTTAAGGTCGAGTGGTAATTTGTTTTCAATAATAATACGTAGAATACCTAAGGCGGCTCTACGTAATGCAAACGGGTCTTTATCACCCGTAGGCAATAAACCGACACTAAAGATACCCACCAAGGTATCTAGCTTATCGGATAGGGCAAGTACTTGGCCTGTTTGGCTGCAGGGTAATGCACCACCTGACTGCTTAGGTAAGTATTGCTCTTCTATAGCTTGAGCGACTTCAGTAGCTTCACCATTCTCTGTTGCATAATAGCGGCCAATAACGCCTTGTAAGCTCGCAAACTCACCAACCATATCGGTCACTAAGTCGGTTTTACTGAGTAAAGCTGCGCGAGAAGCGAGTTGGCTGTCGAAACCTAGTTGCTGCGCTAACGTGTTTGATAGTTTTTCAACTCGACGGACTTTTTCACCGACAGAACCGAGCTTATGCTGGAATACAACATTATCCAAGCTAGGTATACGGTCGGCTAGGCTGGTCTTAAGGTCTTGTTGCCAGAAAAATTCGGCGTCCGATAAACGTGGGCTAATGACGCGCTCATTACCGCGGCTAACAGATACTGGGTTTTTACTTTGAATATTACTAATGGTGATGAAATGCGGTAGTAGGGCGCCTTTATCATCTAAAACGGGGAAATATTTCTGGTTGATCTGCATGGTGGTGATCAACACTTCTTTCGGTAAGCTTAAGAAGTGGGCATCAAAATTGCCCGTTACGGCAACGGGGTATTCAACCAGTGCAGTAATCTCATCCAGTAGGCTAGGATCAATATGTGCGATGCCGCCAACGGCAGCAGCGGCTTTGATTGCTTGTTCTTTAATAATGGATTTACGTTGCGCGAAATCGGCAATCACATAGGCATTCTTTAACTGCTCGCAATAACTACTAGCACTGTTCACAATAAACTTTTCTGGCGCATGGAAACGGTGGCCAAAAGATTGATTGCTACTTGTCACGCCAAGGAATGGTTTATTAATGGTTGTTTCGCCAAGTAATAACAGTACGTTTTGTACTGGGCGTACAAAGGCTTCATTTGAGCTTCCCCAGCGCATACGCTTGGCAATGGGTAAGCGAGCGAGTGATTTTTCAATAATAGCGGGCAGAAGTTCGGCTGTTTGCTGACCTTTTTCTAGTTTATTGTAAGAAAGCCATTCGCCTTTATCTGTTTTTAGCGTCCCAAGCTGATCAAACTCAGCGCCGCAACCACGTGCAAAGCCTAATGCGGCTTTACTAGGTTTACCTTCTTTATCATAGGCAGCAGCAACCGCTGGGCCACGTTTTTCAACAAGAACATCTTTTTGTGCTGTTTCTAAGCCTTCAATATGAAAAGCTAAACGACGTGGGGTTGCAAAGCTATGGCTTTTTCCATAGCTCAGGTTTGCTTCGTCTAAGCCTGCGAGCACACCCTTTAAAAGGTGATCGCGTAGGTTTGTTAACGTCATTGGTGGCAGTTCTTCACAGCCTAATTCAAACAATAAGTCGGTGGTGTTGCTCATGATGAGGCCTCCGTGTTCTTTAACATGGGGAAGCCAAGTGCCTCACGAGAGTTGTAATAAGTTTCAGCCACCATTTTAGACAGTGTTCTTACGCGCAGAATAAAGCGCTGCCTTTCGGTTACTGAAATAGCGTGCCGAGCATCGAGTAAGTTAAACGTGTGTGAGGCTTTTAATACTTGCTCGTAAGCAGGTAATGCTAAGTTTTTTTCTATTAGCAAATTACAGGCTGATTCGCATTGGTTGAATTGTTCAAATAATGTATCGGTGTCGGCGTGTTCAAAGTTATAGGTCGACATTTCTACTTCATTTTGATGGAACACATCACCATAGGTGACGGTGCCCTTATCATTTTTTGTCCATACAAGGTCGTAAACGCTTTCAACGCCTTGAATGTACATAGCGATACGTTCAAGTCCGTAAGTGATCTCGCCACTAACGGGGCGGCAATCTAGTCCACCGACTTGTTGGAAATAAGTAAACTGAGTCACTTCCATACCATTAAGCCAAACTTCCCAGCCTAAACCCCAAGCACCAAGCGTTGGTGATTCCCAGTTATCTTCTACAAAGCGAATGTCGTGCTCAAGCATATCAATGCCGAGGTGTTTTAATGAACTTAAGTAGAGCTCTTGAATATCAATAGGTGATGGCTTAATCAGTACTTGAAATTGGTAATAGTGCTGCAAGCGGTTTGGGTTTTCACCGTATCGCCCATCAGTTGGGCGTCGTGAAGGTTGAACATAAGCAGTCGCCCATGGCTCAGGGCCAATAGCTCGCAAGAAAGTGGCAGGGTGGAAAGTGCCTGCGCCTACTTCAAGGTCTAAAGGCTGGAGAATAACGCATCCTTGGTTTGCCCAGTATTCTTGCAGAGCAAGGATAAGGCCTTGGAATGTCATGAGGTCTTGCTTGGATTTGTTCACGTTAAAATTCACAGTTAATATAATGAACGAGGAGTATATCTAATCAGACTAGATTTATCATCCATACCGTAATAATAAGGCCGTAAGCCGCAATAAAATAACTGGTTGAGGTTTTAAGTTGCTGCTGTTTGGTTCTTGTTTTTAAAGGAAGCTAAAACAGAATAGAAATCAATAGCGTATAATGTATGTTTTTTCAAAACAGTTTAGTGAGAACGGTAGATACATGGCAACACAGAAAAAAGCAGTCGCTTTAATTTCGGGTGGATTAGATTCGTTATTGGCGGCAAAAGTTATGCTGGAACAAGGCGTACACGTAGAAGGTATTAATTTTTATACTGGATTTTGTGTTGAAGGACATACACACGCTATTCGAAAAAAAGATAAGGCTAAACCAAAAAGAAATAATGCCTTGTGGAGTGCTGAAACACTCGGCATTAAGCTACATATCATTGATATTATTGAAGAATATAAGCAGGTTCTGCTAAACCCAAAGCACGGTTATGGGGCTAATATGAACCCATGCCTTGATTGTAAAATATTCATGGTAGGTAAAGCCAAAGAATGGGCGATAGAAAATGGTTTTGACTTCATTATTACGGGTGAGGTTATTGGTCAGCGCCCCATGTCGCAACGAAAAGAAACAATGCCTGTTATTTCGGCAGAGTCTGGCGCAGATGATTTATTGCTACGCCCTTTATGCGCCCAAAACTTACCGGAAACTTTGCCTGAACGTGAGGGCTGGGTGAACCGTGATGAGCTATATGATTTTAGTGGGCGTACACGTAAGCCACAAATGGCACTGGCTGAAAAGTTTGGCTTTGTTGACTATGCGCAACCTGCTGGTGGTTGCTGCTTTTTAACCGATAAAGCTTATTCGGTAAAACTAACTGATTTGTGGGCTTCACGCGGTAAAAGAGATTATGAAATAGACGATATTATGCTGTTGAAAGTCGGCAGGCATTTCCGTCCGAAACCTAACTTTAAGCTTATTGTAGCGAGAGAAGAGGGTGAAAATAACTTCTTACAAGGCTATAAAAAGCAGTTTATAACTTTAAGAACAATGAGCCATAAAGGCCCATTAACCTTATTTGATGGAACGGCTAATGAGGGTGATTTTGAATTGGCTGCACGTATTGTGGCTAGATTTAGCCAAGGCCGCGATGCTGAGGTGGTTGATGTAGAGGTCACTGAAAATGGAGTTAGCCATAACGTGAGTGTGAAACCCTTTGCTGCTGATGAAATACAAGAAGCGTGGCGAGTATGATTGAGCTTGATGCACGTCGTTTAATGTGCCCAATGCCGGTGATTAAAACACAAAATATTATCAAAACAATGGCGGTTGGTGACTGTGTACGGGTGACATGCACAGATCCTGGGGTGATGCAGGATATTCCAGCTTGGTGCCGAATTAACGGGCATACGTTGCTTAAAACGGAAGAAATTGATGGAGAGTATATTTTAACAATAGAAGTGGCGGCTGAATAATTTTTATGTCGGAATCACTCTCACACGTTACTGCTAAAAAGAAAATTACCGTTATTGGTGCTGTTGTAAACCTAGTCTTGTCGATATTGAAAATTGGCGTTGGTTGGTTAGCACAGTCGCATGCGTTAATTGCTGATGGTTTGCACTCCTTATCTGATTTGTTGAGTGATGGCTTGGTGTACTACGCTTCTCATCATAGTAGCCAAGAAGCTGATGAAGAACACCCTTATGGGCATGCGCGGTTTGAAACTTTAGCGACGGTTATTTTAGGTGCATTGTTATTTGCGGTGGCTGGAGGCATCGTTTGGGATGCGGGTAATCGTTTTTTCAGCGACGAAGTTGTTAGCTATGGCTGGCTTGTTATTACGGTTGCTGCCTTATCTGTTTTATCTAAAGAGGTTTTGTATCACTTAACACTTCGAGTTGCTAAACAAACTAAATCTGACTTAATGAAAGCCAATGCTTGGCATCATAGAAGTGATGCTATTTCATCTCTAATAGTTTTAGTGGGTGTTGGTTTGGATATGGCAGGCTTCAAATACTTTGATTCTATTGCTGCTTTGCTTGTTGGCTTGATGGTGGCAAAAATTGGTTTTGAGCTGGTGCTTGATGCGAGCAAAGAACTGGTTGATACCGCTTTGGATGCAGAGGTTATTAAGCAAATAAAAGAAGTTATCTTGAATGTACAAGGTGTTCAAGCGCTACATTTCTTGCGTTCTAGAAAAATGGGTGAGATGGCTTTGATAGATGTACATATTATTGTTAGCCCAATGATTTCTGTATCAGAAGGGCACTTAATTAGCGATACTGTGCGCAACACCTTGCTGGAGAAGGTTGAAAATATTGCCGAAGTGATGGTTCATATTGATCCAGAAGACGATGAAGTTTTTTCTCCAAGTTTTGCTTTACCTCTTAGGAGAGAGCTTTTATCCCTAATTGATGAAGCATGGCAAGAACTTGAGTATAAAGATGAGGTGAAACAGGTTAATTTGCATTATCTTGGTGGTAAGATTGTGGTTGAAGTTGTTTTACCGATTAATTTGTTTAGCACTGTTAAGCAGGCAAAACAGTTATCGTGTATTTATGAAGAACAAACATTGAGAGTACCTTGTGTCACAAAAGTAACGGTACTTTTCTCATAGGCGCACAACTATGGTGAGAGGTCGTTGTTTCTTGCACCAAAACGGTTCGCTTATATCTATTTTGTTCTTACAAATACTGTAGGAACAAAGGTTTATGGTTTGGTACAATATGTGCAAAACAATAGCTTAATAATTTTAAAATTTAAATTCTAGGAGTAATCATGTCAGTACAAGATGTTTTAGATCTAATCAAAGAAAAAGAGGTCGCCTTTATTGACTTCCGTTTCGTTGATACCATTGGTAAAGAGCAGCACGTAACAGTCCCATCACATACAATTGATAGTGATGTTTTTGAAGATGGCAAAATGTTTGATGGATCATCAATTGCTGGTTGGAAAGGAATTAACGAATCTGACATGATCTTAATGCCAGACCCTGCAACAGCTGTACTAGACCCATTTTTTGACGATATTACATTAATCATTCGTTGTGACGTTGTAGAGCCTAGTGACATGTCTGGTTACGAAAGAGACCCTCGTTCAATCGCTAAAAGAGCAGAAGAGTATCTACAGTCTACAGGTATTGGTGATACTGCTTATTTCGGTCCTGAAAATGAATTCTTCGTATTTGATGATATTCGTTGGGGCACTGATATGTCAGGTACGTTCTACAAGATCGATTCTGAAGAAGCGGGTTGGAACTCAGATAAAGACTACGAAAGTGGCAACATGGGTCACCGTCCTGGAACAAAAGGTGGTTACTTCCCAGTGCCTCCAGTAGATTCACTTCACGATATGCGTGCAGCAATGTGCTTAACGCTTGAAGATATGGGTCAAGAAACTGAAGTGCATCACCACGAAGTTGCAACAGCTGGCCAATGTGAAATTGGTACTGTATTTAACACGCTAGTGAAAAAAGCGGATGAAGTATTAGACCTTAAATACATCGTTCAAAACGTTGCACATGCTTACGGTAAAACAGCAACCTTTATGCCTAAGCCAATCGTTGGTGACAACGGCAATGGTATGCATGTTCACCAATCTATCTTTAAAGATGGTAAAGCATTATTTGCTGGTGATTTGTATGGTGGTTTGTCTGAAACTGCTTTGCATTACATCGGTGGTATCGTTAAGCATGCTAAAGCAATCAATGCTTTTGCAAACGCATCAACAAACAGCTACAAACGTTTGGTACCAGGTTTTGAAGCACCTGTTATGTTGGCTTACTCAGCACGTAACCGTTCTGCATCTATTCGTATTCCTTTCGTTGCAAATCCTAAAGGACGTCGTATTGAAGTTCGTTTTGGTGATTCAACAGCGAACCCATACTTATGTTTCTCAGCAATGTTAATGGCTGGCCTTGACGGTATCAAAAACAAGATTGATCCAGGCGAAGCAATGGACAAAGATCTTTATGACCTACCTGCTGAAGAAGAAGCAAAAATTCCACAAGTAGCTAAGTCATTTGATGAAGCATTGGATGCGTTGAATGAAGACCGTGCGTTCTTAACAGAAGGCGGCGTGTTCACAGACGACATGATTGATGCTTATATTGATCTTAAAATGGAAGAAGTGACTCGTTTACGTATGAGCACTCACCCAGTTGAGTTTGATATGTACTACAGCTTGTAGAATTTATAAGTTAAGAAAAACCCCGCTTTTGCGGGGTTTTTTTTGCACTAAATTTATTAAATATGCTCTTATACTAGAGAGGGAATAAGATAAAAGGAGTGATGTATGAGGTTGATAGCTTTGTTGCTTGTTATGTTAACGATGGGCATATGCCATGCTGAGGTTTATAAGTACACGAATGAGCAAGGGAAAACGTCTTACTCAGATATTCCGGTAGCTGGTGCGGAGAAGGTTGTCGTGCCGCCAGTTATGACCTATAAAGCACCAGCGGTTAAGCATTTAAGTACGACACATAAGCCTTCAATAGATATTGTTAGTTATCAACATTTAGAAATAACTAACCCCGTGGATGAATCAACCATAAGAAATAATCAGGGGCAGTTAAGTGTGAACTACTTAATAGAGCCAAGCTTACAGGAAGGTGATAAGTTGCTGTTGCTGCTTGATGGGGTTCGCCAAGAAAGTATGAGTATAGATGGTTTGGTGCGGGGGCAGCATAGTTTGAGCTTAGAAGTTCTTAATGCAAATGATGAGTTGCAAATAAGCAGCCCAACAGTCATTTTTTATTTACAGCATGCTTCGCGATTGAATTAAATCTAGGCCAAAAGAGTTGGTGGTAAAGAAAGTATGTTCGCACTATAATGGTGCAAATAGGGTGTGAGTTAAGCGCTTAAACTTCTAAATTGTTCGTATGCTTAACTGGCTAACCTGTTGGCTCAGAAATTGCTATCTATCCGGAATGAAAAAACAAAGCTACATATCAAACTCAGTTATAGAACAGCTCTCCATAGGAGTGTTGGTCTTTAATAACGAGGATTGCTTAGTTTATATTAATAATGCAGCTGAAGAGTTGTTGGATATTAGTGAGCGAAAGGCCATTGGTGTTTCAGCGGATAAATTAATTGTTACTCCAAGCTTTGATATTCTTAATGGTTTTGAACTTTGTCGAGCACGTGGCTCAAAGTTAACTGAACATTTACTTTCGTTTAATAGCCTTATTGGTGTGAAAAGAACAATCAGCTTGTCGATGACGCCGGTACTCGCTGAAAGTGAAGCTGAGAATACCGTTCTTGTTGAACTGTTTGATTTTAATCATTATTCACAAGTTGATCATGACCGAGAAATTCAATCGCAGAATGAACTGGCAACCGATATGTTGCGTGGTTTAGCGCATGAAATTAAAAACCCACTGGGCGGTATACGGGGTGCAGCGCAGCTCTTATCTAAAGAGTTAAACGGTGAATACTCAGACTATATTCATGTGATTATCGAAGAAGCTGACCGTTTAAGAAACTTGGTGGATAGGATGCTAGGTTCCTCCGTATTACCAAATCATCAAGAAACGAATATTCATGTCATTTTAGAGCGAGTGCGTCAATTAGTTGAAGCCGAAGTAGATGACAAGATAAAAATTCAGGTGGATTACGACCCGAGTATTCCTGAGTTTATGGCAGATAAAGACCAGTTGATTCAAGCAATATTAAATATTGTACGTAATGCTGTTCAGGCGATAAAGGATGGTGGTGTTATTACTTTACGTACTCGAGTTCACAGAAACATGACAATTGCTGGAGAAACTTCAAAACTAGCAGTAAAAATTGATGTGATTGATGATGGTCCGGGGGTTCCAGAGGATATGCTGACGAAAATATTTTATCCACTGGTAACGGGGAAGGCTGATGGTACAGGGCTTGGTCTATCAATAGCGCAAACGAATGTACACAGACATAACGGCATTATTGAAGTAAATAGTCAGCCTGGAGAAACAGTTTTTTCAACCATTTTACCGTTAGAGAGAAAATATGGATAAGCAAATTTCAGTATGGGTGGTTGATGATGATCGTTCTATACGTTGGGTGTTGGAGACGGCATTAAAAAGAGAAGGTTGTCGAGTAACCAGCTTTTCGGATGCTTCAGGTATTTTAGATATGTTATCGAAAGAAATGCCTGATGTTTTGTTAACGGATATTAGAATGCCTGGTAAAGATGGCATTGAGTTATTGGCTGATATTCAGCAGGAATACCCTGATTTACCAGTGATTGTGATGACGGCTCATTCCGATATGGAAAGTGCTGTGTCGGCTTATGACGGTGGTGCATTTGAATATTTACCAAAACCTTTTGATATCGATGAAGTGGTGCATCAGGTTGAGCGTGCTTTCGAGCATAGCCAGAAAAAAAATAACATTAATAATCAAGTGGCTGAAAATTCAGGTGGCTCAGGGATTATAGGCAGCGCTGCTTCTATGCAAGCGGTATTTAGAGCGATTGGCCGCTTGTCACGCTCGAATATAACGGTGATGGTTAATGGTGAGTCAGGCACCGGTAAGGAGCTGGTAGCAAAAGCCTTGCATCAGTTTAGCCTTAGAAAGGATAAGCCTTTTATTGCATTAAATATGGCAGCTATTCCAAAGGACTTATTAGAGTCCGAACTATTTGGTCATGAAAAAGGTGCGTTTACCGGTGCGGCTAGTCGTCGTAAGGGACGTTTTGAGCAGGCAGATGGTGGAACGCTATTTTTAGATGAAATTGGTGATATGCCGGCTGAGATGCAAACGCGTTTGCTAAGAGTTTTATCTGATGGTGAATTTTTTGCTGTTGGTGGACATCAACCGATCAAGGTGGATGTAAGAATTATCGCCGCAACACATCAGGGTTTAGAAAAACTGGTTGAGGAAAAGCGTTTTCGAGAAGATTTGTTTCACCGTTTGAATGTCGTCAGAATTAAAATTCCACCGGTACGAGAGCGACGCGAAGATATCCCACAGTTGATGTCACACTTTATGGCGAAAGCGGCGAAAGAGATTGGTGCTGATGTGAAGGTGATTGATGCGGAAACGATACGGTATTTATGTACCTTGCCGTGGACGGGTAATGTGAGGCAGATTGAGAATACATGTCATTGGTTAACGGTGATGTGTCCGAGTAATACCGTTCAATTAGGTGATTTACCTGAAGAGTTAAGAAAGCTTAAAAGTAACCCTGTAGATTTTGTTGAAGGGAGTTGGCTAGAGGCAGCGAAAATTGATGTGGCAAAGCGCTTAGCTAAGGGTGAGCCAGATATTGCCAAACGAGTGGTATCATCCATTGAGCAAGTGCTAATCATGCAGGCGCTTGATATTACTAAGGGACGTCGCCAGGAAGCTGCAAAATTACTCGGGTTAGGGCGTAATACGCTAACCCGAAAAATTAAAGACTTTAGTTCAGAATAATAAGCAGCCTAGCAATCTAGGCTGCCTACAAGTTCAGAGAGGTGGTTGTAATTATTTTCATCTAAATAATCGGCAATACCTTGGTTAATTTTTTTACTCAGCAATGGGTCATAAAATAAGCCAGTACCAATACCAATAGCGCTTGCACCAGCAATAATAAATTCAATGGCGTCATTAGCGGTGGTGATTCCACCTTGGCCAATAATTGGAATATTGTGAGCCTTACAAACTTGATAAACCTGATGAACTTTTAATAAAGCGATAGGTTTAATAGCCGGGCCAGAGAGGCCGCCCTGAATGTTGCCGATAACAGGTTTACGTGTTTTCGTATCTATCGCCATACCCATAAGAGTATTAATAACGGAAAAGGCATCACTACCCGCATCTATACAGCGTTGGGCACTTTCAGCAATATTGGTTTGGTTGGGTGATAGTTTAGTAATAATCGGTTTCTTAGTGACTGAGCGACAGGCAGCAACAACGCGAGCCGACATATCAGGGTCATTACCAAAGGTCACACCACCTTCTTTAACATTGGGGCATGAAATATTAATTTCTATTGCATCAACCGGTGATTGATCAAAAATACGTGTAACTTCAGTATATTCCTCAATAGTAGAACCTGACACATTGGCTATAAAGCGAGTTTCTTCAAAATCAAGAGCAGGTAGAATCTCGTTAACCACATGATTTGCACCAGGGTTTTGTAAACCGATCGCATTTAACATACCGGACGGTGTTTCATAGACTCGGTGGGTAGGGTTACCCGGGCGAGCATTGAGGGTGGTGCCTTTTAAGCAGACAGCACCGACATCTCGATGTGAAAAACCATCGACTCGAGTGTATTCTTGGCCAAAACCAACACAACCCGATAATAAGACAATAGGCGTTTGAAAACGCATTCCGCAGAAAAAAGAAGCTAGTTTAGGATGTAACATTTGATCGCTGATAGTGAGATAATAATCAAATTATAACAGTTAAGCTAAATTCATTATCACCATGATTCATGTTGTTTTATTTGAGCCAGAAATTCCACCTAATACAGGCAATGTCATGCGACTTTGTGCCAATACTGGCGCGCGCTTGAGTTTGATTCACCCTTTAGGTTTTAAACTTGATGATAAGAAGCTCCGCCGAGCAGGTATGGATTACCGTGAGTGGGCGGATGTAAAGGAGTACCAAAGCTTTGATGAATTTGTAGAGACTGAGAAGCCGACAAATATTTATGCGTTTTCTCGCTTTGCAAAAAATAATTATGCAGAGGTTAGTTATCAAGATGGAGACGCATTGGTTTTTGGCCCGGAAACTCGAGGTTTACCTGCAGAGCTAATGGAAACGATTGTGGAAGAGAATCGCGTGCTGATTCCAATGCAAGAAGGTAGTCGTAGTTTGAATTTGTCTAATTCAGCGGCGGTTGCTGTTTATGAGGCGTGGCGCCAACAAGGTTTTAACTGGGATTAGTTTGCCCTTGCTATACGGGGGGGGCTTCTTACATGCGTTGGGCGATACTTAATAAGTACCGGACAGCAACTTCAGGGTTAAGCTGATTATATAAAATTCGATAGATCTGGTTGCAGATCGGCATCTCGATAGACCATTTCTGACAAATAGTATGAACTTCACGTGCCGCGTGAATTCCTTCGACTTCTTGACCAATTTCTAATTTAGCCTCAGTCATGCTTTTGCCTTGACCAAGCATAAGACCTAGGCGGCGGTTTCGTGACTTATTATCGGTGCAGGTTAATACTAAGTCGCCGACACCCGCTAAACCGAGAAAGGATCTTTCTGAGCATTTGTAAACATGGCCCAGCTGAACCATTTCAGCTAACCCTAGGGTGATAATGGCAGCACGTGCATTGGCGCCATAACCCAGTCCATCGGAAATTCCTGCGGCAATCGCTAAAACATTTTTCATTGCACCGCCAATCTCAGCGCTAGCAATATTATCACTAGCGAAACTAAGGAAATTAGAGGTTCTTAATATATTTGCAACACGGTTAGCGATGGATATATCGGGCGATGCAACGACCACCGCGGTTGGTAAGTCTTGGGCGACTTCAAGTGCAAAACTGGGTCCTGAAATTAATGCCATTGGGGTGTTTTTACCAAGCGCATCGGCAACCACTTCATGTGCTAATAAACCAGTATCAGTTTCAAAACCCTTGGTAATCCAAGTAACAATAGCATTGTCTGTTAAATAGGCTTTAGTTTTTAATAGCGTGGCGCGGAATGCGTGGCTGGGTACAGCGAACATAAGAAAGTCATGCGTTGCAACGGTTTCTTCCAGTTGATCTGATAGCGTTAAGGTCTCAGGGAAGGAGGTGTCCGGAAGAAATGCAGCGTTTCGGCGATCAGCTGTTAACTTCGCAATATGTGCAGGATCATGCCCCCAAAGGGTGACATGATGACCTGCTCGAGCCATCATGATAGCCATTGCTGTGCCCCATGATCCAGCGCCAAGAACTGCTATTTTTTCTGGACTCATAGCTAGAGGGTGCCTAGTTTGCTTTTTTTGTGCTTTCTTGTTGTACGTGCTGAGCGTATAAAGCATCAAAGTTAACAGGGTTTAGTAGCATTGGAGGAAAGCCACCTTTAGTCACAACATCTGAAACAACTTCACGTAAATACGGAAATAGTACGCTAGGGCAGAAGCTGCCTAGTAGAGGGCCCATTTCTTGCTCAGGGAAGCCCTTAACACCAAAAATACCGACTTGAGTCGCTTCAACCAAGTAGGCTGTTTTATCGTTGTTTTTAACAGTAACAGTCACGGTAATCGCTACTTCAAAAAGATCTTGAGGCGCTTTATTTGCAGTGCTGCTTAAGTTGATGTCAACTGTTGGTTCCCATTTTTCAGTAAAGATAACAGGAGAATTTGGTGATTCAAAAGAAATATCTTTAATAAATAGTTTTTGAATTGCGAATTGTTTTTCTGCTGCAGTATTAGTGCTTGGTTCAGTTGAAGCCATGTTTATTTACCTAAAGGTTATAAGTTATTTTTTTTCAAGAGGAAGGTTTGCATCTTGCCAAGCAAGAATGCCGCCGTCTAAGTTAAATACATTGTCAAAACCTTGTTTACTTAAATGCTGACAAGCTTCACTCGAGCGAGCACCACTTTGGCAATAAATAACTAGCGACTTGTCTTTATATTTATCTAGTTTTTCAGGGTGTTCTTTAATATCAGGTAGCGGTATTAAAATAGCGCCTGATAAGTGACCTTTATCAAACTCACCTTTATTTCGAGCATCAATAACCACCGCTTCTTCACTATTAATAAGAGAAACAGCGTGTACTGGTGAAATGAGCTTAAATTTACGAGTGAAATCACTAAAAAGGGCTTGTAGCAGTAAAACGATGATAATGAGAAGAGCAACAAAGAGCAGGCTATGGTTGCTTATAAATTCAATGTAAATGTCCATCTAGTGTGTAGCCTTATAGGGTAATTAAAGTAATTAAAGTTTAAATTTGGATGAAAAGGTGCTTTTTAGCACGAAGAGTTTTTTATTAAAGAAAGTTCTTCAGGCCATTGCATAGTTTAAACATTAAAGGGGTAATTGTCGTAAAATAACGTTTTTTACGCCCGCTTAGTATAACAAGCAAACCACGGAGATAGCATTTTGAAACAACATTTAGCAAAAAGACCGATTGTTTTAATGATTTTAGATGGCTTTGGTCACTCTGAATCGGGTGAGTTTAATGCTGTGAATACGGCGAATACACCAACGTGGGACAAATTATGGGCGACACGTCCACATGCACTACTAGATTGCTCTGGTTCAGCTGTAGGCTTACCTGATAGACAAATGGGTAACTCAGAAGTTGGGCATTTACACTTGGGAGCGGGGCGTTTATTAGCGCAAACCTTTACCCAGTTAAATGATGAAGTTGAATCAGGTGAATTCAAAACTAACGCTGTTTTATGCAAAATGCTTGATGGTGTTGTGAATGATGATAAGGCGCTACACGTGGTTGGTCTTGTATCACCGGGTGGCGTACATAGCCATGAAGATCATATTCAAGCAATGTTAGAAATGGCTGCCGAAAAAGGTGTTAAAAAGTTATACCTACACGCTATTTTAGATGGTCGAGACACTCCTCCGAAAAGTGCGCAAGCCTCCCTTGAAAAAATGGATGAGCTATTTGCACGTTTAGGCGTGGGTAAAACGGTGTCTGTGGTGGGGCGTTTTTATGCAATGGATAGAGATAACCGTTGGGATAGAGTGCAGCCAGCTTACGAGCTAATAAGCCAAGGTAAAGCTGACTATACAGCGGAAACAGCTGTGACTGCCTTGCTAGATTCTTATGCTCGTGACCAAGCGGATGAGTTTGTTTTAACAACCAGTATTCACCCTGCGTCTGAACAAGCTGTTGCGATGGAAGATGGTGACAGCCTTGTGTTTATGAATTTTAGATCTGATCGGACGCGTGAGATGACACGTGCTTTTACTGAGCAAGGATTTAATGAATTTAGCCGTGAACGAGTCCCTGCGTTAAGCCAATTTGTTTGCTTAACGCAGTACCACGAAGACTTTGGTTTGCCAGTCGCTTACCCACCAACAACAATAAAAAACAGTTTTGGTGAAGTATTAGCCCAGCAAGGCCTCAAGCAATTACGTATTGCAGAAACAGAGAAATATGCGCATGTGACCTTCTTCTTTAATGGTGGGGTTGATGAGGCGAATGAAGGCGAAGATCGAATTCTTGTTGCGTCACCTGATGTGAAAACCTACGATTTACAGCCAGAAATGAGTGCTCCAGAATTAACCGATAAATTAGTTGAAGCGGTTGAGTCGGGCAAATATGATGCGATTATCACCAATTATGCCAACTGCGATATGGTGGGGCACACCGGTAATTTTGATGCGGCGGTAAAAGCAGTCGAAACAATTGATAACTGCATTGCACGCTTAGTTGACGCGCTCGCTAAGGTAGATGGTGAGGTGTTTATTACTGCCGACCATGGAAATGCAGAACAAATGACAGACCCATCAACGGGGCAAACACATACTGCGCATACAACGAACCCAGTGCCTTTTGTTTATGTGGGAAGTCGTGAGGCAACGCTTGATGTTAGTGGTGACCTAGCCGACGTAGCACCTACGCTGTTAGCCGCAATGGGCGTACAAGCACCCACTGAAATGAGTGGTCATAGCTTATTGAAGTTACAGTAGTAAATCTGACGTGGCTAGTTCATGGCAGGGTCGTTTAACAATAGTTGCCGTACTGGCAGCGTTATTATTGTTGCCCTGCTTGGTTTTTGCCACCGCTGAAACGGATAATAAAAAACAGCTCAGTTTATTGCGTGAGCGGATGAAACGAGTAGAGACAAACCTAGCGCATAATCAGCAATCAAAAACGCAGGAGCAAAAAGCACTGCGAAAAATTGAAAAAAAGCTGGGGGCTGCCTCAAAAAAGCTACGACAACTTACGGGGCAACTTAATGAAAAAAAGAAGGTTGTTAAGGGTTTAAAGAAGCAGAAAAGCTCCTTGCAACAAGCAATCAATGAGCAAAAAAGCATTTTGGCTGAACAGCTTCGCTCAGCTTATATGATGGGTAAGCAGCAGCGTATAAAAATGTTGTTAAACCAGCAGCAGCCTGATCGAATGAGTCGGGTTATGCAGTATTATGATTATTTTAATCAGGCGCGTATTGACAGTGTTAAGGTGCTGGATGAGGATATTCAGCAGTTACAAGTTGTTGAGCAAGAGCTACAAAGTGAACAAATTGAGTTAACTACCTTTATTGCTTCACAGCGAGAACAAAGCAAAAGCCTAAAGGCTGATAAAAAGCAGCGTAAGAAATTATTGCTTAGCTTAGCAAAGAAAATAAAATCATCGGCGCAAACGCTCACTGAACTAAAAGAAAATGAAAAGCGTTTAACAAATTTGTTAGCGAGTATTCAACAGGCTATTAATGATATTCCTGTTTCTAGACAACAAAACAAACCTTTTAAAAGCCAGAAAGGAAAACTTCATTGGCCGGTTAAGGGTAGGCTATGGAAGCGGTTTGGTAGTGCGCGAAAATCGGGTCGTTACGATGGCGTTGTTATTTCTGCAAGAGAAGGTACTTCAATCAGGTCTATTTCACATGGCAGGGTAGTTTATGCGGATTGGTTGAGAGGGTATGGGCTGCTCATCATCGTTGACCATGGTGCCAACTATTTAAGCTTGTATGCGTTTAATGAGAGCTTATATAAGGATGTTGGTGACTGGGTGAATACAGGAGAAA
>Ga0209826_1001206_pt1 | contig 18134 bp, 18 predicted proteins | sample GOMGulsemesocosm_5_FD_184637 | JGI IMG/M metagenome (GOLD analysis project Ga0209826, IMG submission 184637) | Methane-oxidizing microbial communities from mesocosms in the Gulf of Mexico - GOM15C Gulf of Mexico (SPAdes) (version 2) | ecosystem: Environmental > Aquatic > Marine > Cold seeps... | reverse complement strand
TGAAATGATTGCTTGCTTTAAATCAAGTTTTTGGAAATGTTTTTAGAAGTTAGTATGATAGGGTTATGATATTAATGAATATAATCAAGGAATTAACAGAGTCGTATTAATAGGGTAGTATTAACAGAGTATTAAGCTTCAGCGCATTCTATTAATTCAGCAATATCTAGTATGGTGATAAGTTTACCGTCAACTTTGATTAAGCCATTCTTATGAAAACGGTTTAATAATCGACTGATAGTCTCAACAGTTAAACCAATGTAATTACCAATATCACTGCGAGTCATAGTTAAGCGAAACTCAGTAGCCGATAAACCGCGAGTGTGGTAACGCTCACTTAAAGTGACTAAAAAAGTAGCAACACGTTGTTCAGCATTTTTACGATTCAATAATGTTAGCATTTCTTGATCAGTACGAATTTCATTACTCATCAAGCGTAATACTTGCTTTTTAAGTTTAGGCATAGTGTTAGAAAGTGTATCTAAATTACTATAAGGAATTTCACAAACCATAGATGTTTCAAGAGCTTGAGCAAAGCTTTTATGTTCAGTATCAGCAATGGCATCAAAACCTAATAAATCGCCTGCTAAGTGGAAACCAGTGATTTGCTCTTCACCTTGTTCGTTTACTGTAAAGGTTTTAAAAGTACCGCTACGAATGGCATAAAGTGCATGCATTTCTTGGCCATCAGTAAAAATTTTATCACCTTTATGAATCGGACGTTTTCGGTCAATAATGTTATCTAATGTGGTAAGCTCTTGATCATTTAATGTAAAAGGTAAACACAGCTCACTTATACTGCAGTTTTGACATTTTATATGCTGTGCGCTGGGGCAACTTTTGTTTTGCATGCGTTACTCGGTTGTTTTCAGAGAAAGACTTTAATAATTTATCTACTTAATTAAGCTAAGGTCTTTATTCTAATTTTCAGGACTAGACTATGGTATTAGAACATTTGTTGATATGCAACAATAAAACTGTAAATACCGAAGGTTATTAATACTAATGCCATTAATTTTCTCAGTATAGGCTTGACTAGTAGGTTTTTTATGCTACTAAAACTTAACGATAAGGTAAGTAATGCAGGTAAGGTACCTAAACCAAAAAATAGCATTATGCTTGCACCCGTTATTGGGTTGCCACTTGCTAATGCCCAGGTGAGTGTGGAATAGACAAGACCACAGGGTAACCAGCCCCATATAGCGCCTAAAGAAAGCGCTTTTATTGGGTTAGTGACGGGAATAACTTTTTGCGCTAAAGGTGATATTTGCTGCCATAGTTTATGACCTAAGGCTTCAATACGGTTTAGCCACATAAGCCACTGTCCCAAATAAAGTCCCAATAAGATAACAAAAACAGCTGAAAACATACGTAATCCAGCTAGTGGCATACCAATGTTTTTAGCGGCTATTGAGCCAGTAAAACCAACAATAGCACCAATAATACAGTAAGATGCAATACGACCAATATGGTAACTTACTACTAAAACAAACTGACTTGTAGGCTTTTGTTGGTTGCGTTGTGCAACTTGACCATTAATGGCTATTTGTCCAACAGGTGTTTGGTTTTGTGGTGGTAGAGCAGAGGTTAGCATGGTTGTTATGCCACCACACATTGCAATGCAATGGCCAGAGCCAAGTAAACCGATAATAAAGGCAGAAAATAAATCTAAACTCATTTGTTACTTTGCTTTTTCACTACTGGTAACTTGTCACTGTTTTTATCATTATCATTATCATTATCATCAAAAAGAATACTCATTCCTTGCTTCTCAAGATCATCAAATTGTTCTGTTTTAACGGCCCAAAAAAACAGATAAACCCCCAAAGCAGTAAATGCGATAGCGATAGGAATTAAAATATAAATAATACTCATGATTTCTTACTCAGTAGTTGTGAATTTTCACGCTAAATTTAATAGTTGTTACTTATTTTTTTATTGTTTTTAAGTAGTCGTAGAGAGTTGGTAATCACTAAAATTGAACTTGCAGACATACCAATAACAGCCATATAAGGCGTTATGTTACCACTTACTGCTAAGGGTAATACAATAGCATTATAACCAAAGGCCCATAAATAGTTTTGAAAGATAATAGCGCGTGTTTTTATTGCAACTTTACTCATCACATAAATGCTAGACAGTTGATTATTTAATAAAATAACGTCAGCACCGCTTTTGGCTATATCAGTTCCACAGCCCATTGCCATAGATACATGAGCCGCACCAAAAACAGGTGAATCATTAACACCGTCTCCTATCATGGCAACGGTTTTATTATCTTGTTGAATACTTTGTAGTTTAAGCATTTTCTCTTGAGCGGATAAATTACCGTAACATGCTGAGATGCTAAGTGTTTCTGCAACACGTTGGCAAGCTTTTTGGCTATCACCAGAAAGCATGACGACTTGATGTTTACTCTTTAAATTGTTGATTAATTCTTGTGCGTCGGGGCGAATTTCATCGAGTAAATTAAAGGTGGCAATGAGTTTTTGTTCACATACTAAGACACATGATGCAGATAAGTAATCTTGATTATCGGTTAATTCAGCAATTAACCAACTAGGTTTACCTATGTGATAAACCTTACCTTTTATCATACCGCTAACCCCTTTACCTGAATGAACTTCAACATTACTGGCATGAATAGTAAAATCACGATATTTAATAAAGGGTTTTGCTAAGGGATGTTCTGAGTGTGACTCTAACGCTGCTGCAAGCGCTAATACATCATCAATAGTTAAATCTTCAGAAGCAATAACATTGGTACTATTAATTGAAAATTCACCCGTGGTAATGGTGCCTGTTTTATCAAAAGCAAAAGTATCCACTTTAGGCATAGTTTCCATAACATGTGCCGACTTGATCATAATTCCATCACGGTTAAGGCGTGTAGTGGCACAAGTTAACGCTGTTGGAGTTGCTAAAGAAAGAGCGCAAGGGCAAGTAGCAACCAATACTGACAAGGTGATCCAAAAGGCTTGTTCAGGTAAGTGTTGCTGCCAATAAAGTGCTGTGCCAATCGCTGTTATTAAAATAATAGCAACAAAGTATTGTGCGACTTTATCTGAAAATTTTGCCAATTTGGGTTTATGTGCTTGGGACTGTTCACTTAAACGGATCAGTTGGCTTAAAAAGGATTGATTGCTGAGTTTGGTTACTTTTACCGTTAAATTACCATCGCCGTTGATCGTGCCTGAAAAAACAGTATCCTCTATATTTTTATTTACTGGAAGTTGCTCTCCTGAAAGCATCGCCTCATTTACTTGGGAGTAGCCCTGAGTAACAATGCCATCAGCAGGAATAGTTTCACCAGGTTTAATTAAAACAAAATCATCAACCATTAATAATTTAGCGGCAACAAGCTCTTCTTTTATTACTTTACTTGCGTTTGTTGTATTAGTTGTTGTATTACTTGTTGCTTGTTGTTTGTTGCTTTCATCTATAACTACCCGAGTCGCGGTCATTGGCATAAGTTTCAATAAATTTGCTGATACTTGCGCTGCATGAGAGCGAGCACGAAATTCTAAAAACTTACCGATAAGCAATAAAAAAGTGAACATAGAAACTGATTCAAAATAGACTTCACCTTGCTCGGTAATAGTTGCCCATGCGCTAGCACTAAAAGCGAGAATAATGGCAATAGAAACAGGAACATCCATGGATAAACGTTTTAATTTAAGCGCGTTTATTGCGCCAATATAAAAGGGTAGTGCGCCATAGCTAACAATAGGTAGTACTAAAATAAAACTTATCCAACGTAAATAAACTTTATTATTTTCACCAATGCCTGAGAAAGCACCAAAATACAAACCAATAGCAATCATCATTATTTGCATCATTAAAATACCGCTAATGCCTAAACGTTTAATGAATGTTTTATTTTGTACTTTATTACGTAACTCTACTTCATTTGCTTTAAAGGGCATGGCTTGATAACCAATATGCTCAATGGTATTTAAAATTTCACTAAGTTTTATTGTTTCATCTTGCCATTTTACCGTTGCTCTTTGTGTTGTCGCATTAACGCTAATGCTGTGTAGCCCTTTTAATTTTCCAAGTTGCATCTCTATTAACCAAGCACAGGCGGCACAACTTATACCTTCTACGGTTAATATAGCCTCTTTAAAGTCATCATCTTGATAGATGAATTCACTTTGCAGTACAGCCTCATCGAGTAATTGGTTCTTTTGTAGTTGCTCAGGTACAAGCTCTGCGCCTTTGGTCGCGGGCTCTGTTCTAACCGTGTAATATTGAGTTAGGTTATTATCAACAATAGTTTGCGCTACTGCTTGGCAGCCTATGCAGCACATGGGCTGTATTGTATTATCTATGTTAACACTAAGATCAAGCCCTACTGGAATAGGCTCGTTACAATGAAAACAGAGGCGAGAGGCAGTAGACATAAATAAGTGAGTACTCAGTTTTTAAATATTAAACTTTTGGGTGGTTATTGCGCTTTAGTTGGATCTGGAATTATGTCGATAAATTCATTTTGGGGTAGATTAATGACGTCTTGAATTTTCCAAATATTATCAAATGGTGTGATTGTTATTTTCCATTTACCGGTAATGGTTTTATCAAATTTTTCTCTAAAGTAACCGTTGCCATCAGGTGTTAACGCTAAATGAAAGTCTTTTTCTTCAAGAGTAGGGTGATAAAAAACAACATTAATTAAAGGAAATGTTTTTTCAATACCTGTAGGTTTTATAACAAGTTCATTATCAATAAATTTCAACGCGAACCGCATGCCTAATTTTTGTGCTTTTTTTACTTTAGCCACTTGCAAGTTAATTGCTTTACCTTTTTTATAATAATCACCAACAACATAAGAATCAGGGTTTGTGTTAGCAATAATATAAGTAGCAATACCCGCTACAACAGCAGTACAGGGGAGAATAAAAACTAGCCAAGCCCAAGGCTCGCGATACCAAGATGTTTTCATAATAGTGTTTATATTTGTGTTGTGTAAAATGGGTCGCTAGTATAGCGTTTTTCTTTATCGAGGGCTAGTTTTGTCATTGTGCTAAATAGTGCTAAATAGAAAAAGCAAATAATAAAAAAGGCTAATTAACAATGAGTTAATTAGCCTTTTGTTTTATTTTGTATTATTGTGTTACTTTTGTCAGCACGAATTTAATCATGCTGTGCTTTGCTCTTTATAGATTAATCTTGTGAAAGAGAATAAATGTAAGCACTGATTACATGTACTTTCTCTTCACCTAAAATTTTATCCCAAGCAGGCATAACACCAGCACGACCATTTTTGATTGACTCTTCAATGGCACGCTGTGAACCACCATATAACCAGATATTATCGGTTAGGTTTGGTGCGCCCATAGGTAAACCAAGTGCTAAACTACCTTTACCATCAGGACCATGACAACCCGCACAAATTCCAAATTTGGCTTTACCAGCTTTGGCAAGATCAGCATTAATTGAGCGACCACTTAAACTAATAACATAAGCAGCAACTTCTTTTACACCTTGTTCTCCGCCTAAAGCTCCTTCCCAAGCCATCATACCAATAGCTTGGCGACCGTGCATAATTGTCTCTTTGATTTGTTCAGCACTACCACCATATAACCAGTCTTTATCAGCAAGGTTAGGAAAGCCAGTAGTACCACGAGCATCAGAGCCATGACATTGTGAACAGTTTTGAAGAAATAAACGTTGACCTACTTTTAAAGCTTCAGCGTCAGTAGCTAAATCTTCAATGCTTCGAGCAGCATAAGCTTCAAAAATTGGGCCGTATTTAGCATCAGCTTGCACTACTTCACGGTCATATTGTACTAAAACACCAGAATCTTTTTTCAAATATTCAGCTGTTTTTGCTTTTGATTCCGCAATATTCATAATGCCTTGGTTTGAACTTTTCCAGCCTAAAAGACCCGTCCAATTACCTAAACCATACATGGCAATATAACCAAAAGCCCAAATGATAGTTAATAAAAAGAATGTACTCCACCAGTTAGGTAGTGGATTATTTAATTCTTCAATGCCATCGAAGGTATGTCCCATAGACTCACCATCTTTAACATCTGCAAAGTTTTTTAAGCATAATCGTAATAGTATAAAACAACCTACTAACGTGCCCAAGGTTAAACCCCAAACCCATATATTCCAGAAGCTAGACATTTTTATTTGTCTCCTGTTTGCTATCTGTATCAAGATGGCGCTGTTTATCTTGTTTTGTTACTTTGTCATTATCAAAAATAGAGTTTGCTACATTGTTAAATGCAGAGTTACGTTTTTTTGAATATGACCAAGCCACAATTATTATAAATAACGCCAATATTAGGAGGGCTACAAGCCCTCTAAGTGTTCCGTAATCCATTAGTTTACTTCAATGCATGGCCAAGTGATTGCAAGTAAGCAATCAAGGCACTCATTTCAGTTTTACCTTTTACCGCATCTTTAGCTCCGTCTATTTCGGCTTGCGAATAAAGCGGAATTCTTTCACCGGTATCTTTATCGATATGGCTGCGATTACGAGTTAACCAATTGAATGTTTCAAGCTTCTTACCCGTGATTTCACCATCAAGCGTATTTTCATTTAGCCAGTGATAAGAAGGCATGTTTGACTCAGGCACAACAGAGCGAGGATCAATTAAATGAGCAATATGCCAATCATCACTATAGCGTCCACCAACACGAGCTAAATCAGGACCAGTACGTTTTGAACCCCATAAGAATGGATGTTCCCAAACACTCTCGCCAGCAACACTGTAATGACCGTAACGTTCAGTTTCTGCTCTAAATGGACGGATCATTTGGCTGTGACAGTTGCTACAACCTTCACGAATGTAAATATCGCGTCCTTCCATTTGTAAAGCCGTATAAGGTTTTAGGTTATCTACGGGGGTTGTTGTTTCTTTTTGGAAAAACAGAGGAGTAATCTCTACTAAACCACCAATACTGATTGCAATTACAGTAAAAAGAAAAAACAAACCAACATTCTTTTCAAGGGTTTCATGTTTATTTGATGAAGTTTTTTTCATGTTAGTTCTCCTTAAGCTTCTTCAATCGCTTTTAGACTTCCGTCTTTAGCGTTGATAGTTTTAAACATGTTGTAGGCCATTAATAAGAAACCAGCAACAACTAATACACCACCTAAGAAACGAATGAAATAAAATGGGTAAGAGGCAGTTAAACTTTCTACAAAGCTATAGGTTAAGGTTCCATCAGAATTTACCGCACGCCACATCAAACCTTGCATAACACCTGAAATCCACATAGCAACAATGTAAAGTATAATACCTGTTGTATGAATCCAAAAATGTATATTAATCAAGCGAATACTATACATACGTCCTTGATTAAATAATACAGGGATTAAATGGTACATAGCACCAATTGTTATCATAGCTACCCAACCTAAGGCGCCAGAGTGAACATGTCCAACAGTCCAATCAGTATAGTGAGATAAAGCATTTACTGATTTAATTGCCATCATTGGTCCTTCAAAGGTAGACATACCATAAAAAGATAAAGATACAATTAAGAAACGTAAGATAGGATCGCTGCGAAGTTTATGCCATGCGCCTGAAAGTGTCATAATACCATTAATCATACCACCCCAAGACGGTAGGAATAATACGATAGACATTACCATACCAATAGACTGAACCCAGTCTGGCAGTGCAGTGTAATGTAAATGATGAGGGCCTACCCAAATGTATAATGAAATTAAAGCCCAAAAATGCACAATAGATAAACGATATGAGTATATAGGACGTCCTGCTTGTTTAGGAACAAAATAGTACATCATACCTAAGAAACCAGCAGTTAATAAGAAACCAACAGCATTATGACCATACCACCACTGCACCATAGCATCGATTGCACCAGGGTAAATAGAGTACGATTTCATAAAAGAGACAGGTACTACCATTGAATTACCAATATGAAGCACGGCAATAGTAATAATAAAAGCACCAAAAAACCAGTTAGCTACATAAATGTGTGAAGTTTTACGTTTAATTATTGTGCCAAAAAACACAATAGCATACGAAACCCAAACAATAGTAAGGAGAAGATCTATTGGCCATTCCAATTCAGCATACTCTTTTGTAGAAGTATACCCTAGAGGTAAAGACACTACCGCAGCTAAAATAACCGCTTGCCAGCCCCAAAAAGTAAATGCAGCCAATTTCCCACCAAACAATCGAGTTTGACAAGTTCGTTGCACAATGTAATAAGAAGTAGCAAATAAAGCACTTGTACCAAAGGCGAAAATTACCGCATTGGTATGAAGTGGACGAAGACGAGAGTAGGTTAACCAAGGTGTATCAAAGTTTAACGCTGGCCAAATTAATTGAGCCGCGATAAGTACACCTACAGATGTACCAACGATCCCCCAGATTACAGTCATTACAGTAAATTGACGAACAACATCGAAGTTGTAGTCTACTGCTGACGTATTACTAATGGTCATGTTATGGATTCCGCAGTGTTGTTATTAATGAGAATAGCTAAAATCGTTATCATTTAGACTAAAGTCATAAAAAACGGACGATATTCGTGCTATTTCTGTTTGTTTGCCAAGTGGCATTGATATATGTCACAAAATAAAGACAAGAGTGCCATATACAAAATGATTTTACCCTTTACGCATGATATAAATCAACTAGCATGGTTATTTAAATTTGACTTAGATCAAGTTTAGAAACAATTACCATGATAGCTGTGTGGTTATGAGTAAATTGCATAGCATTGTTTGCATAAAAATCGACTATTAACAAAGTTTGACTTGGAAGGTAGACTGCTTTTTAAAAGTTAGCCAGTTTAGTGAGTTGCTCTATTGCAAGAAGTTGAATTTTCTTAGCTTCTACTTGAATTAACTGTTCTTTTTGAAATTTTGAAAAAACGCGACTTAGCGTTTCACGACGTAAACCTAGAAAGTTAGCCACATCATTTCGATTTATCGGTAATTCTATACTGTCATTATTTTTGGTATAATCAGCGTTTCTTTCGATAATATTCAATAAAAATGCGGCTAATAAACTATCAGCGGATTTTTTACCAATATAGGCTTGAAAATTACGCTGACGCACATAACTTTGCCTACTGAGTAACTCAATAAGGTTTTGCTGTATTTCAGGCACTAATTTGCCACATGAGGTTATTTGTTCAACAGAAACTTTACATACCGTACTCTCACCAATAGCAATAGCAGTATAATTATAGTTTTTTAAATATAGAGCATCCTCACCAATGAGTTCACCGGGAAAGCGTAACCCAATGATGTTTTCTTCACCCTCATCTGTTTTTTGACATAACTTAAATGTACCGGAGCTTACAGCGTAAATATCTGTAAGAGGTGTGTTTTGGTGAAATAAAATACAACTTTTTTTATTAGAAATTTGTTTTTGTAAATAACTTTTTGACAAATTTAAAGACTGTGTTGCTGTACCAACAGGTTGGCATATTGAATTCATAGAACAATCATCACACTCAACAAACTTACTTTTACCACCCTTTTTATTACCACTTTTGATAAGCGGTATTTTTATTAGGTTTGTATTTGTTAGTGATTTACTAGGCACAGTCATTATTTTTTTGTTAGCATGTTATCCAATGAAAAAGACTAATTAGTTTAAGTGAGTCTGGTGATAATAACAATTGCTAGAACTAGGAAAAATTAGGAAAAGTAAGAAATGTTTAGAAATGTAATTATTATTATTTGTGTTTTCAATATATTAGCTTGTAAACCTGCGGGTGAAAAATCATTAGAAAATGTTAAAAACTACCCGTTTTCTTGTTTGTCATCACAAAACAGCTGTAACCTTGATACTGAGTATGGAGACTTTATTATTACCTTTTCAGGGCTAACAGAGGAGGGGAAGCTGAAAACTGAATTACCTTTTAATATTCAAGTTGAGTTTAAAGCCAATAAAAACCGTCATCAATTAGTCAGCATTCAAAGTTACCTTGAAGGTAAAGATATGTTTATGGGCAAAGTACCTGTTTTTTTTCAACTGAATGAAAATAAAAACAAAATGCAGGCACAAACCTTACTTGCTAATTGTAGTGAAGAGGTGATGACTTGGAATCTATGGCTAATCACAAACATTGCTGTAGATGACAAGATTAAAGAAGAAAGGTTATTGATAGAATTTGATAGTATACGATTGTAGCAAAGTTACGAGTAGCTATTTTCGAGTATGGAGGTTATTTATTTGTCTATCTATCGAAGGGCCACTTAACACAAACTATTGCAAATCAAATCAAATCAAATCAAATCAAATCAAATTAAATCAAATCACAAACTAAGTAATTGTAAATTATCTTAGTTTGTATGTTGGTATTGTTGTGTTACTCACACTTATATATTATTAGTAACATCAACAGACAATTTTAACCGTTGTCCCGGTTGTAGATATTTACGTCGACTTAAACTATTCCAACGTTCAATATCACTAATACGAACATTAAATTTATCAGCTATACGGGCAAAAGAATCACCTCTACGTACTTTATAAGTGATATTGCGTATGATAGCTTGTTCAACATTAGTATGTAAATTTGCAATGCTTACATTATTTCTTGTTGATGTTGGTTTTTGCCAAATCACCAGTTTTTGACCAAGCTTTAGCATGTCGCGAGGAGCAAAACCGTTCCATTTGGCTATCTTACTACCACTAACTTTATAGTGTTGCCCAATATCCCAAAGATTATCACCAGAGACTACAGTATGGATTATTTTAACCCCTTGTTGTGGCTTGGCTTGTTTTTTAGCAATACGTTGTTCTTGAGAGAGTATGTAGCTATCAAGTGACTTTGCAGCGACAGGAATAAGCAAATATTTACCAGAGCGAATTTGATTACCTTTAATACCATTTACTTGGCGAATTAACTCAATGTTAGTATGGAATTTATTAGCAATATATCCTAGGTTGTCACCGCTTCTAACTTTATAACGCTGCCATGCTAACCGGTCTGCTTTATTTAACTTTGCTAATCCTTGTTTAAAATGGTCAGCTTTATGTTTAGGTAACAGTAAGCGATGGGGACCATCTGGATCAGTGGACCAACGATTAAACCCTGGGTTTAATCGTTGTAATTCAGTTAATGATAAACCAGCTAAACTAGCCGCTTTAGCTAAATCAAGTTGAGAGTCGATGTCAACTAAACTGATAACCTCTTCATTGGCTATTTGGTATAATGATAAATCAAAATATTCAGGGCGTTTTATTACATCAGCAAGTGCTAGTAATTTAGGTACATAAGCGCGTGTTTCTTTTGGTAAATCTAGCGACCAAAAATCGATTTTTTTTCCTTGGCTTTTATTCTTTCTTACGGCGCGTTGAACGCGGCCTTCGCCAGAATTATAAGCGGCTAAGGCAAGTAACCAGTCACCATCAAAAAACTTATGTAAATACTTCATATAGTTAATGGCGCCTTGGGTTGAGGCGACAATATCACGCCGCCCGTCATACCACCAATTTTGTTTCATACCAAAGCGTTTACCTGTAGCAGGTACAAATTGCCACATACCTGAAGCTCTACCATGAGAATAAGCAAAAGGGTCAAAGGCACTTTCAACAATGGGTAATAATGCAAGTTCAACAGGAACATTATTTTTTTCTAACTCTTCAACAATGTAATATAAAAAAGGCTCAGCACGTTTCGCTACTCGGTTAAGGTAATTTGGATGTTTTACATACCAATTACGCTGTATGACAATGCGACTGTTTTCAGGTACATCAAAGCTTAATTGACCTCTAATACGTTGCCAAACATCATCATCGCTTTGTAACGACTCCTCTTTTAAACTATTTTTATTTAAGGAGAAAGTGATGTCGTTAATAGGATGAGTGATATCAATATTCTCATCGGTGAGTAATGCTTGATTTATGTCAATGGTACTGGCGATATTTTGAGGTTCTACATTATTACTGTTAAGGCTTGAGACTAAGCTAGTGTTTTGACAGCCACTAAGTAAGCTATTAAATAATATGAGCGCAGGAAAAAGAAAGTATTTCATGAATAACCAATGATAGTTAAAAAAATGTCAGAGATGTAAGAGAGTCAAATCTAAAAAAAACAATAAAGTTAAGAATATCACGTTAAAATTGGTCTTTCCAGCGTCTAATAGTGGCGAATGTTTCCTGTTCGGTTGCTTTTGTCATCATATCAAACTGTTGTGCACTCGCTTGTAATGATGTTTTATGGCAGCGTAAAAAAGGGTTTATCTGTTTTTCTATCTTAATAGAGCTTGGAATAGTACTTAATTTTTTTGCACGTAACTCATTAACATGATGACTATAATTAATTAATGCTTGATTATTTGGTTCAACGGTTAGAGCGAATGTTAAATTAGCTTTAGTATATTCATGAGCACAATAAACTTGCGTGTTTTCAGGTAAATTAGCGAGCTTTGTTAATGAACTAAGCATTTGTTCAGCGCTACCTTCAAATAGTCGTCCACAGCCACCTGAAAATAATGTATCACCACAAAACAATACAGGTTTAACGCTGTCATTATTGTTACCATTGTAATTGTTACCATTGTAAAAATAAGCAATATGTCCTGAAGTATGCCCTGGTAAATCAATGACCTGTAAGTTCATACCAAGTAATGGCAATGTAACAATGTCGTTTTCGGTGAGTTTAACATCACAGAGAGGGATTTTTTCATTGGCAGGACCATAAACGGTGAGAGGCCATTGTTTATGATGACAATAAGCGATTAAATCTTTGATACCCCCCGTGTGATCTGCATGATGATGGGTTATTAATATAGTATTAAGGATAAGTTGATGTTGTTCTAAAAAACTAATACAAACATCTGCATCACCAGGATCAACTAATGCGACTGTGCTTGAATCTGCTTTTTTATTCGTTAGTGCCCAAATATAATTATCAGAAAAGGCATTAAGGGCAATAATATCGAACGTTGAACTAGTTGAACAATTGGTTTCTGTTGAACTCATCTGGAATTTCTAACTTGCTTAGGTATATAATTCATTATACTTATTTTAGCTTTTAATAACACTTAGATTAAATTATGAAACCTGCATTAGCCTTTCGCCAACCACATTACCCTCAAAGCTGGCAAGAATTGCCTAATGGCAATGTTATATTGTCAGCTATTGAAGAAAGGTTACAGCCTTGGTGGCAAAAGTTTTTTGGTTATCACCTATTAAAAATAGGCGCATTAAGCCATAGTGTTAACACCCGTGATATTCCGATAAAACATCAAGTAACTTGCTGTGTTAGCAAAAATTGTGTCAATAAAAATATTGCTGATAATCATAGTTCTTACATTGTAGGTGATTTAGATGATCTGCCATTACTAGAGCACAGTGTCGATGTTTGCTTACTCAGCCATGTGTTAGAGTTTTCGCTTGATCCCCATCATGTTATTCGTGAGGCAAATCGCGTACTCATTCCTAATGGTTATTTAATTATTACTGGTTTTAACCCGTTATCTTTAGCAGGGTTGAATCGTGCGATACCTTATAGAAAAAAACAAACACCTTGGAATGAGCATTTTTTTTCACCCATGCGAGTTAAAGATTGGTTACATTTAATGGGCTTTGAAATATTAAGTGATGAACGATGTTTACATAGCTCATTAATGGGAAAAATAAATGAACACAGCATAGGTAATTATTGGGATAAATTTGCCCGTAACTATTTAACTAGCTTAGGCTCTGTTTATATTATTATTGCTAAAAAAAGAGTGTTACCGTTAACGCCGATAAAACCTAAATGGCAGATTAGAGCTAAATTTAACCCTGTAAATGTACCTACTATGAACGTACAACCAAACAGTAAAAAGCACTTTTCATCAAAAATAAAATAAAATAAACATTTACTTTAGTAAAAAATAAAAAATAAAAAATAAAAAACAAAAAACAAAAAAGAAACCTAGTTATGCTACGAATTGAACTTGAAGAATATTTGAATAAACTATTAAAACCAAACCAAATAAAAGATTACGCTCCTAATGGCTTGCAAATTCAAGGGCGAAATAAAATTAAAAAAATAGTAACAGGTGTTACAGCATCGCAAGCGTTAATAGACCGAGCCATCGAAGAACAAGCGGATGCGATCATTGTTCATCATGGTTATTTTTGGAAAAATGAATCTTACGTCATCAGAGGTATGAAGCATAAACGTATTAAAGCACTGCTTGATAACGATATTAATTTATTTGCTTACCATCTGCCGTTAGATATTCACCCTGTTTTAGGTAATAACGCCCAACTAGCAAAGTTATTCAATATTAACGTGACAGGGCCTTTAGAATTAGGTAATCCCCAAAGTATCGCAATTCAAGGAGAGCTACCTAAAAGACAAACAGGTACTGAATTAGCTCAACTCATTGATAGTAAACTAAACCGTTCATGCTTGCATATAGCGCCACACTTAAATAAAACTATCAAAACAATTGCTTGGTGTACTGGCGGAGGGCAAGATTATATTGAACTAGCAGCAGAGCAGGGTATTGATGCCTTTATTTCGGGAGAAGTTTCAGAAAAAACCACTCATATTGCTCATGAGATGGATATTCATTTTTTTGCAGCGGGTCATCATGCAACAGAGCGATATGGCGTAAAAGCGTTAGGTGAACATATTATTAAGCAATTAAGGCTAGACGTGATGTTTATTGATATTGATAACCCTGTATAATTATTTACCCACCTTTTATTCTGTCTTAGATTCAATTTTGAAGCACACCATCGAGAAAAAATCATTTTAAACTACAGTCATTTTGAACCACTGTACTAAACTGCCTATACTTTCATACCAAGCGCAAGTGGTTTGCTGTAATTTATGGCTACTTGGAATATAATAGCGCCAACTTTTGGAGCTATTAATGTTTTTAACCCAAAAGCCCGTTGGCGCAGCAATAGGATAAACGCCTTGTGCTTGAAAATACTTTATTGCTCTAGTCATATGATCGGCATTAGTAATTAATACTACCGTAGACCCCTGTACTCTTAGGCTAATAAGAAGTGCTTCTTCTTCAGTATCTTTAGGGAAACTCTCAGTAAGTATTTTTTGTTCTGGAATCCCCAATAACACCAAAGATTGCTTTACTTTTTCAGCGTGTGACATTGAATTGCCACTATAATGCCCAGAAGTAATTATTTTCGCTTCAGGGTGTAACTTATATACTCTTAATGTTTCAACCAACCTTTGTAAGGCATCTTTATTTAATTGGCTTGTTATAGGTAAAGCGGGATCTGGGCTATGCCAAGCACCTAATACAACAATATAATCAATGGGTTTACTGGAAAAAGTAAAGGCATCATAATCATCTTCAATATTAACCATGAAAGTGTCAGAAAATATAGGCATTGAAGAAATGAATAATAGAAAAAAAGCAGAAATCAAGCACTTAAAGCTTGTTTTGGGGCGTTTCTTAAATAAAACCGCCGAGAGTATTAATAAAATCAGCACCATGTTAATAGGCATAATAAAGACTGATATTATTTTTTTGAGAAGAAATAAATCCATACTAATTTAACTAATCAATGCAGATATTGAATTATGTACCAGAATATCTTAATTACTATGATAAAAATAGAATTAATTAGGCTCTTTTTAAAAGTGAGTGAGTAGGTTGATTTTAAGAGGAAACTTACAATAGCCATCTAAAAGTCTATTGCAATTTATCTTCTGTTCATGTTTAATAGAGTTGTTGCTCAAATTTATATTTTTTGAACTATAAACTATGAAACTATATATAAACTATACTAGCAACACCAGAAGAGGAGCGATAACTAGGTAGATAACGTTATACCACAAGGTATTTGGAGCCATATTCCAATAAGCGTTATTGAGGGAGTTTATCGCCGAGAGCGTAAGCATTATGGGTGTTTACACTCGGTCACTAAGGTTGAATCCTTAGGGCTGTCACCTGTATAGAACTGCCTGCAAAGGTAGAGGGCTTCTGGCTGAACAAGTTACCTTTGCTCGGTTTTATAACCTATAAAATCGCTAGTCAATCAAACTGATCAGTCATGCTCTTCCTGTTAATAACTTTTAGGAAGAATTCTCGATGTCTCATCAAGAACCAATATCAAATATTACTGTCGCTAAGTTTGGCGGTACAAGTGTTGCTGATTACCAAGCTATGCTGCGTTGTGCTGACATTATTAAAAATGACAACAGTACTCGCTTAGTCGTTGTTTCTGCTAGTGCAGGGGTTACTAATCATCTTGTACGTTTAAGTCAAAAGAACATATCAAACCAAGAACAAAGCGATATTATTAGTAATATTCGTGCTATTCAATTAAATATTACTCAACATCTCGTTAAAGATGTGCAACAAGCCTTAAATGCTGAAATAAACGCTTTACTTGATGAGTTATCCAACTATGCATTAAAGCAATCTCAGCAGTATAGTGTTAAGCAAGGGGATTCAATTTTGGCTTTTGGTGAGCAACTAAGCTCACGAGTTTTTGCACAAGTATTGTTATCGGTTGGCGTTAATGGTGCTTATTTCAATGTGCAACAAGTAATGAAAACTAATAGTCTTTATGGTAAAGCTGTGGTTGATGTTGAACAATTGTCAGTGGCCTGTAATGAACTTTTAATACCAAAACTCTCAACTCAAATAATTGTTACTCAAGGCTTTATTGGTCAAGATGGTTTGGGTGAAACGACCACCTTAGGACGAGGAGGATCGGATTATAGTGCAGCATTACTTGCTGAAGCGATTAATGCAAGTAATTTAGCTATCTGGACTGATGTGGTTGGTATCTTTACTACCGATCCTCGCATCACTGATCAAGCCCGCGCTATTAAAGAAATTAGTTTTGGTGAAGCGGCTGAAATGGCAACTTTTGGCGCTAAAATATTACATCCTGCAACGCTAATTCCTGCAATGCGTCATAATATTCCCGTTTTTGTTGGTTCAAGCAAAGAGCCTGAAAAAGGGGGGACACAAATTAAACAATCGGTTGACTCTAACCCAACGTATCGCTCTATAGCACTTAGACGAGAGCAAACTTTAGTGACCGTTAAAAGCCCAGCCATGTTACATGCGAGTGGATTTTTGGCACAAGTTTTTGGTATTTTAGCTAAACATGAATTAAGTATTGATTTAATCACTACAAGTGAAATTAGTGTTGCACTAACGTTTGATAATCCCAGTGGTTCAACGCAAGCATTATTAACATCAACGGTTGTCAAAGAGTTAGAACAACTGTGTGAAGTAAGTGTTGAGCATGGTTTATCACTCGTTGCGGTTATTGGAAATGGTTTAGACTCAACTAAAGGCATAGGACAAAATGTTTTTCAAACCATTAATGACATCAATATTCGCTTGATTTGTCATGGCGCCAGTGCCAACAACCTATGTTTTTTAGTTGATGAAAAAAATGCTAATTATGTTGTTGAAAAACTGCACAGTAAATTGTTTGTTTAGTTATATAGCCAAACCACTTTAAGATGCGATTTTCAGCACATCTGAGCGATTCATGATCAAGGCGCGTATTTTATTATGTTAATAATTGAGTTATTATTTCAACTTAGCGTTTGAATATAGAATTTATTATCCTATAAATATATTCGAATCAAAAGCCAAGTTCAGGATAACTACGAAGCATCATCGCAGCTGCCAGTCTCCCATAAATATGTGTAAGTAACCCTTTTGATGAGCGGACATTTGACGCATCTTCAATGCCATGAATCCATTTGATAATTTGTTAACTCGATGTACGAATGCTGCGTAACCACAGAGTTTTGGAAAATGGTCACTAAGATGATCTTGGGCATAACGATGTATGACTGATATTGTTCGGTAACCCCTTAATATACCGTAACAATATATTGCCATTACTTCTTCATCAGTAAATGAAATGTTTTTCCCGTTGGTAAACCTTTCAACATGTGGATGAATTATATCTTGATATTCATTGCAGATTATCAAATATAATGATATTAGTTTGTCTTCCCAGTTCATGCTTTTACCTCTCTTCGTTGGCTCGTACCTGAAGAGTAATACCAAACATGGGCTGGGTTCTATTGTTTTCGGCTTTTGATTCGAATATATATGTAAACATTGCATTATGAAATTTCTAGTCGTTTTAACTGTATGAGGTTAAATATTAGTAGGGTAGTTGCTTTTACTTTTAGTTGATTTTTTGGCATAAAAAAAGCTACTTAAAAAGTAG
>Ga0209826_1001203_pt1 | contig 18167 bp, 17 predicted proteins | sample GOMGulsemesocosm_5_FD_184637 | JGI IMG/M metagenome (GOLD analysis project Ga0209826, IMG submission 184637) | Methane-oxidizing microbial communities from mesocosms in the Gulf of Mexico - GOM15C Gulf of Mexico (SPAdes) (version 2) | ecosystem: Environmental > Aquatic > Marine > Cold seeps... | reverse complement strand
GCAGGGCCACAGATTCGTCGTAGCTCATCTGGCGCCACTGACGGTAAGGCTTTTCCATGTCTTTAATGAAGCTGGCGTAGTAGTCCTGCAGTGTGTCGACAAACAAATAATCGCGCTCACGTATTAAGCGAATACGCTGCATCATCGGGTCGTTAGTGGCGGGCAGTTGCTGAATTTTATAATCGCCTGAAGACGTTTGGGTAATGTGTTGGGAAAACGAGTCAGGGGAAAAGCTCTTGGCAAATTTAAGTTCGGCGATGGTGCGGATTCTTCTCAGTTGCGCCGCTTGCATTTCTTGGCGGCGGAAAAGTAAGAGGTCGTTGGCAATGTCGGTGTAGAGGTTCTGAAAGGGTTCAGCGGGTACGTTACTGGCGCGATGTTTGCTGTAAGCGTATTTGCTGGCAATGCCTTTGTAGTCTTTTTGATACCAGCGCAGACCGGTTGCGTCAGTCACGGTGATCATCAGTTCGAGCTTTTCACCATCTGAGAGCAGGATGGTGCCTTCCACCACGACATCAACACTGCTCTGTGTGCTGGGGATGACGCGCACAGCGCCCCAGGCAGCGCTCGATTGCAGAGTCTCCATGAGGTGATAAGGCATGAAGCGCGCCTCAGCTTTACGGATTTCAGGAAATACAATGGAGTCTTTTTCCTCAATGGCTTCATCGTCAAGGCCGGGGTTGAAGAGATGGATGCCGATATCCAGCAGCTCATCTTCGGCAATGGCATTTTGCTCTTGCAGCAGTGGCGTTGCCTGGGTTGTGCGCACTGTGTGCGTCGAACAGGCCGATATGAGCAGGCTTGAGGTGAGCAGAGCGGTGATTAACCATAGGCTATTCAATGGTCGGCGGTTGGCAAGTGTCATGGTGTCGTTTACCCGTAATCGTCGGAGGTACATTTCATGTGGGCGCAGTCGTCAGCCCACTGGGTGCTTGAATCCGGACTGTTAAATGCTCTGCTTGTACTTACGATACTCTTCCCAGAGCTTTTCGCGTAGCTCTGGATCTCTTTCTTGCGTGGCGGCTTCGCGTATTTGACGGGCCACAACATCGTCATCGGAGCCATCGGGTATATCCGCTGGCGGCGCGGCGGCGGTTGCTCGCTGTGATCGCTCGCCTTTTCGGCCTTGATTATGCTCGCCGCCAGCAGGGCTACCGGCTGGTGCGCCCTCCATCGGCTCGTCAATACTGGGCGCGCCGGGTTCGTCGTAGGGGGTGCCACCTGTGCCTTCCGTTTCTTCTCCCGCTTCATCGTAAGGGCGGCCAGAGGGGGCGTCGGCTAGATCTTCTTCGCTGCCTTTTTGATTACCTCGACTTAGAATGTATTCTCGCTCGCGCAGGATCATGCCGTCATAGTCGGCGATGGATGCCTCTAAGCGCCCCTCTAATATAGCGGCCTGTTCAAAGGCCGTCAGAACCGGGCCACTGTTGGCTGGGGATGATTGCGCGCGGCTGACGCTCGCCGCGGAAGTCGCGCTGGCACTGCTCGCTGAGCTTTGGCTAGAGGCTGAGCTTTGGTTTGAAGGTGAGCTTTGACTGGGTGATGTACTCTGGTTTGATGGTGAGCTCTGGCTGGCACTGGTTTCTTCTTCGGAGAAATCTATTTCATCGCTTGGCTGAGCGCTGCTTTGGGCCGTATCCGGCTCGGTAGCGGGTGTTAAATCTTCACTGTCTGTTGCGTCAGCGTTGGGGCTGGGTGGCTCGCTGCTTTTTGGGGCTTGGTTGGCGGGGCTGCTGTTACGGGCGCGCGTATTCGCTGGCGACGAGTCTGCAGGGGCTGCGTCGCGTGAGCGACTCGCGCTGGTTTGCGCTGTTGCCCCTGAACTTGGAGCGGTCGCTGGCGGTGACGCCGACGGCATGCTTTGGCTGGGCGAAGAGTTGCTGGGGGCACTACTCGGGGCGCTGCTAGGTGAGCTACTGCTAGATGAACTGCTGCTAGAGGAGCTACTCGATGAGCTGCTGGGCGGCGGTTCGCTAGCACTTGGTGAGCTGGGTGACTCCTGTTTACAGCCGCTGATGAACAGGCTTAGTAGAGTGATCGCGAGGAGAGTTTTGCCCATTTTTAGTCCTTATGACAGCAACCGTTTGGCGCCGTTTATTTTATCGCGTGTTGATGGTTTGTCTGCAGGCCATCTTCTTAGAGTGCTGTTGGACTGATTAGTTCTCTGTTTGTGAATACACCACAAGTCCGCGTTAATGGCTCGGTTGTTCTTATTCACACTTGCACTCACCGCGTTGCTTTACGCTTCCCGCTGCCATAGCCGGTGACGCGCGGGCGGAAGTTAGTTTGCTTTTAGTGTTAGTTAGGGAATACGTAACGGTGCGTTAGCCCTGCGGTTGTCGCGGGCAGACCATCGGCAAAGCGGGGGCGAAATTTTGCGGCTTTTAAGGAGTTGCGCACACGTGAGCGGATCCGGATATTCTCCTTGGGGTGTGATTCGACTATGTTTATATTTTTCGCCCGTCCGTGTTCGCTGACGTCAAAGTTAACCAGCACGTAGGACATGTCACTGTTGATGGTGTCGAGGTTACCCTTGAGGAAGGGCAGGTCAGGCAGGGCTTTGGGGTGACCAAAAAACTCTTCGGCAAACTGTGTTGTTTCGGCCGACTGGGTCAGTTCAGCGTAGGCCTGCTTATAAATGTCCATGGCCGAGTGCCAGCGCCCAAACAGCAGGTTCCAGTCGGCCAGCTCTATCTTGGCTTTGACGGCAGCTGTGGCGGGAACTTCTGGGTTTTGAGAGTAGACATCCATCATGCGGTGAATGGCTTTTTTGCCGCTGTTGTAGCTGTTAATGATGTATTGCTCTAGCTGCGCCTTTTCAGTATTGCGAGCATTGCTGTTGCTAAAGCTGCTTTCGAACGTGCTCGATTTTGCTGAGGCGTTAAAGGTGGCCAAATAATAGTTGGAGATGGTCAGCCCGCGCAGTGCATCGACTAGACGAATGTCGCTGTCACCAAAGTTGGTGTCGATAATCGATACGGCCATAGAGAATAGAGCGTGGGCGCTGATCAGGTGTTGAAACAGACCGCTTGAGGTGTCGAGAGCGTAGGCATTAAGGTGCCAGTTGCTGAGTTTATCGATGACTGGCAGCATGCGCGGGTCATCGTCACCAAAGTTGCGTTTGTGCAGCCAGTAGAGGTATTGATGGTTCTTACTGGCATCATCCCAGCTGCCGCGGGCGACGTTACTCTCAATGAGCTTCTCCAGCATGGGCACTTGATTGAGGTCATAGAGGCCGCCGCCTATACGCTGTACATGCACCGCCCGCTCGAAGACTTCTGCGGCCTCGTCGTGTTGGCCACCTGTCTGGTAAATGAGACCCAAGCTCATGAGGTGTTGAGGCAGATTGCTGTCGTAAGGGCCGTAGGCCTCTTCAATTTCAGCGATGGCGTCGTGGTAGTTTTCAACCGCTTGGCTGGGGTCTTGTGCCAGACATGGCAAGGAAAAACCGAGCGTGATGAGTAGACAGCTGCAAGATAATAAACGACGAGAGTCAATCACAATTATAAAGCCCCCCTTGTCTGCTGGTTGAACGGCCATAAGCCGTTTTGCATACCCTCTGGCTGGCAGTGCCTAGATTCTCTTGGCGCTTTGCTTACCCACCCACCTGCCGATAATCTTTTGTCTTTGTTCTTGAGAAAATTATAGCCAATGGCGCCGCGCTCACCTCGCGCTATTTTTTCGTACTCGGCACGTTCCGTGCTTTCATCATTGGGGGGTGGGTGACCGATTACGTCTCTGCGCCCAGTTTAGCAGGGGGCGCCCAGTAGCCCGGCGCAATGGAAGCTTGAGTTAATGCTGCTAGCCAATAACAATACTGCTTTATATCGCGAAATAATCTACTGAGCTTACCTTAAGCATGGAATCGATGCTCGTTCCGTGTTTGGTTTTGTGCCTCTTGTTAGGCGTATGTAGGTTGGTTGTGGTGTGTGACGTTATTAGGGTGGGTGGATAGCTGTGTGGAATGAATTGGCGGCGGTGGTTGCCCCGGTACTCTTGATTGCTGGTGTTGGCGCCCTATGGGTGCGCTCGGGTGCGGCCTATCCGGCCGAGTTTATTGGTCGTTTGGTGATGAACATCGGTGCGCCAGCGTTGATTGTGCATACCTTGTCGCGAGTCAGTTTTGATTTCCAGCAGCTACAGCAAGTGATTCTGGTCGCGCTGTGTGTATTGCTGGTGCTTGGCTTGCTTGGTTACGGCCTAGCGCGTTACATGGATCAAAAAGTGGCCTCCATGTTGCCCTCGGTATTATTTTCCAACAGTGGCAATATGGGTTTGCCTCTGTGTTTCTTTGCATTTGGTGACGTCGGCTTAGCGCTGGCCATGGGCTTTTTCCTAGTCACTTTTTGCGCGCACTTTACCCTCGGTATGTTGATGATGACGCATGGCCGTGGCCGTTTATCCGAACAGTTGCGTGAGCAGTTACGCCAGCCCGTACTCTATGCATTTGCGCTGGGTTTAAGCTTGGCGGTGTTTGAGTGGACGCTACCGGTTTGGGCTAATAACACGTTGGGTTTATTGGCGGGCATGACGATTCCCCTCATGTTATTAACGCTCGGTGTATCACTGGCCAGCATGAAGATCACTGACTGGCCCAGAGCCTCGGCGTTCAGTGTGTTGCGTGTTGCTGGCGGTTTTATTACGGCATGGTTAGTGTGCGAGCTTGTTGGGGTAACCGACCCCACTGTTCGAGGGGTTATTCTACTGCAGGCAATGATGCCCGCGGCGGTGTTTAACTACCTGCTGGCACTGCGCTATGATCGAGAGCCACAGGCAGTGGCCAGTATTGTGGTACTTTCTACGTTACTGTCGCTGCTGCTGATCCCTGTCTTACTGAGTCAATACCTATAAATACATGTTGAAGTTTTCCATGCCACGATTGACCGAGCGACCCCCTGTAGCGGCCCTGCTGTGCGTGAGCCTGTTTGTGTGTGGTCTGTCACTGACGAGTCGTGCCGAGATACCGGCGCAGGGTGTGGCAGGCAAGGGTTCGAGACAAGGCTTAAGTGGCGAGGTCGCTCGGGACGAGTTGGGCTTCACGCTGGTGCGTATAACCCAGCAGAACAAGTCGAGTGTGGAGCATGTGGATTATTTCTTGGGGTTGTTGAACCTGGCTTTACAAAAAACGATCGAAAGTCATGGCCCTTACCGCGTTGAAAGGACTGGGGTGTTGAGCTCTCAGGCGCGTAACATTGCGCGGCTGTACCGAGGTGAAGATGTCGATGTACTCTGGAGCATGACATCGCGTGAACGTGAAGAAGTGATGCAGGCGATAGAGTTTCCGCTGATCAAAGGGCTGATGGGGCAGCGTGTATTTCTGATTCGCGAAGGTGAACAGGGACGCTTCGATGGTAAGCATGACCTCGACAGCCTACAGCGATTGCGGGCGGGGCAGGGCAGCCACTGGCCTGATACCCAAGTGCTGCGCGCCAATAATGTACCGGTGATTACCTCTACCAACTATGAGTTGCTTTTCCCCATGCTCAAAGGTGGGCGCTTTGACTACTTCCCCCGCGGCCTGCATGAAGTAGACAGCGAGCTGGTGCTTCATCCCAAGCTTGCACTGGAAAAAAGTCTCATGTTGGAATATCCGGCCCCGATGTACTTCTTTGTGCGGCCGGGCAATGAGCGACTGGCCGGTCGTCTACTAGAGGGTTTACAACGAGCACAGAAAGATGGCAGTTTTGATCGTTACTTTGATTCTCACCCGGTGACCGCCCAAGTATTTGAGCGGGTCGATCGCGATCAGCGCCAGGTGATTCATTTGCGTAATCCTCTGCTTGAGCAGCAGGATTAACACCAACAGCAGGGACGAGTATGAGCAAGACAATGGTCATGATTCATGGCATGTGGGGCGGTGGATGGTATTGGCAGTCGATGCGCGAGTATTTTGAGGCGCAGGGCTACGAGGTTCACACGCCTTATCTACGTCACCATGAGTTATCCGCAGAGCAGATAGCCACAGGAGAAAATCTCCCGGCTGAATTAGGCACCACCAGCCTGATCGACTATGTCGATGATCTGACAACCTTTATCAATGACCTAGCAGAAAAACCCATTGTTGTGGGTCATTCGCTGGGAGGCTTGGTGGCGCAAAAACTCGCCGAGCGTCAGTTGTGTGAACGCTTGGTTCTATTGGCGCCTGCCCCGCCCAATGACGTGCCGGCTATTACCTGGGGTGGTTTTAAAAGCTTCTTGAGCCTGCTCAAAACTTGGGGCTTCTGGCGCAAACCGCATCGCCCTAGCTTTGCTAGCTGCGCCTACTCATCTTTTGCCAAATTGCCGGATGCTGAACAGCACGCCTGTTATGAACGCATGGTGTATGACTCGGGAAAGTTAGTGGTGGAAGTGGCTCTGCCGTTTCTCGATAGCGCCAAAGCCAGTGCCGTGGACGCCAAGTCGATTAACATGCCGACACTGGTGGTCGGGGCGGCTGACGATCAGTTGATTCCGCCGCAGGTGGTAAGCAAGGTCGCGAAGAAATACACGCAAGCACAATACCGCTGTTTGGATAATCAAACCCACTGGTTAATGTACGAGCCTGGCTGGGAGCGCTGCGCAGAGTTAATGCATGATTGGTTGAAGGTTGAAGGTTGAGAGGATAAGGCCGCTAGCATCGAGGCATGCGGCGGCCTTAACAGTTAGGTAGGTTGGGGAGATGCCTGTGCATAAGTGCAGTGCAGAGGGCTTGTCGATTGCTTAAGCGTTGTTGTTATCTCTAGCCATAACCCTTAATACGCAAGCTGTTACCAGCAGATATATAATGGTGGCGACGTGCTTGTAGACAACAACACTTTCAGCGCCAGCCTGAAATGCAAGCCATGCATCGGTTATGGGCATGACCGTCGCAAATAAAGACGCCAGCATGAGTATTTTGTATTCTCGAACAAATAGCAGGAAGCCCGTGATCAAGGCTACAAATAGAGTTCTTGAGGCATAGATCTGAACCCAGTCGGAGTCGGCAGAGACAAATAGCTCGGTGCCTCTTACTAGCGAAAATGCTTGGGGGTCCATGTATGCGAATAAGGCATACGCAGCCTGAAGCAATGCCATCAGTAACACCATCGTAAATCCGACTTTATGTATTGTTTGTTCTCCCGACATAAGTACGCCTAATATTTTTAAATGGATGTGTTTAACGCTCAAAAAACGGGTGCGCTAGACGTTTTTTTTGATTTTTTATAATGCAGTAGTGGGCTTGTTGCGCATGGCAATAATAAACAATACTGTCAGCAGTATAACCAAGCAGTCAATTATGATTGCCGGTGCGGCTGTGGCCAAGAATTCTTGCCCATAACTTAACACCAAGGCGACAAAGACTGTTTTGCTAAGTGCGGCTGTAGAAATACACAATACACGATTCTTTTCGCTAAAAGCACCATAGATGAGAATAAGGCCGATAAGCCCAACCAATGACGACCAGCTGCGAATGATCAGCGTTTCTAGCGTTCCGTGGAACGATGCTCCGAACATTGATTCCATCGCTTCTTGAGGGGCTAGTAGACCATAGAACATTGTCGCGGTAAGCACGCCAGAGGTGAGCATTGCCCATTTGATGTTTTTAATGATGAAGTCCATTTTGTTCCCATTTATATATAGATAAATTACTGAGGTTTATTTGGGGGTGGTATTTGTCGGTGACTTGATACCTTTGAGTCTAAGCAGTACGCATTAATTCCGTGAGAAGTTTTTAGGGGCTAATGCCTTGTGTATTTGGATACTTTTAATACGTATTGCTACTGTATTTTTTAAAGGGACGCCGCATCTTCCACGCTGACCATTAGCAGTTGGCGCTCTACCCAGATATTAACCTTTAAACCTCGGCTGTAGGTTTCAATGGGCGCCTGCCCCTGTTCGATATGTGGTAGTTGGCCAAAGGTGTTTTTGCTGTACTGGGTTTGATACAGGGTGCTCCACTTCTCTGTAGGTGATGGCTCTGTATCTGACGGCCCCGCTGCTGATGGCTCTGGTGTCGAACGGTAGCGCAGTTGCGCGGCGGTTTCACTTTGGATGGAGCAGTAGCGCCCGCCCGCCATGGTCAATACTGTCGAGGTCAGTTGAGGGAAGTGGCGCGAGAGCTGCGGCGAAAAATCCAACTGGGTGAAGTAATTGCGTACGGTGTTGAAATCTTGACTGGTGACTTCCAGGGGCTTGAGCTTTATGTGGTTCTTGGTGACCTCAAAGGCAATTGAGGCAACCATTTGTTGCTGACGCTGGGGGGCACTTGTCATGGGGGATGACGACAGCAATGGCTGCTCTGCGCGGTTAAAACTGAGATTAGGGGCAAGCCAGATCGAGCCGATCACGGCTGCGACGCCAACACTGGCGACGAGTGCGCTAGGGTTGAATCTTTTTGATGAGCTGCTTTTTAGCTCTGGCAAACGATCTTCTAAGTCGCTTTTTTCTACAGAAAGCAGTTGTTCGAATCGTTCAAGTGAGGCGTCGGGCAGTTGTTGCTCTGCATAGAAGTGTTGGCTCGCCTGCTTCAATGTGGTGTGTTCTGTATTTTTCATAGCGTTCCTCCTTGGAGATCGCTTTGCCGCGGCTGGTTCTCAGCCAATGATCTACTCTTTTCTTTCAAACGATAGAGCCTCGATAACACCGTGCCGCGGGGTTCGTCCAGTTCGGCGGCTATCTCGCTGGCGGTGTATTCCAATACGGCCCAGTAGTAGAGCACCTCGCGTTCGGCGCTGTTGAGTTGGTCGACAATCAGCTGCAACTGTTGTCGGTCTATCGTCAGTTGTTCCAGCGACTGTGTGTCCAGCAGAATTGGGGTGTCGTCCGTTATCGGTTCAAAATCGATAATCGCATTACGGCGGCAGATGTCGATGTGCAGGTTGCGCATGATGCGGCGAATATAGGGCAAGGGCTCGCGGCTGTGCTGTCGTCTTGGCAGCCAGCGTTCAAGTGCAGACTGCAGTAAATCTTCGGCGCTGGCGCTGTTGTTGGTAAGCGACAAACCGTAGCGGTATAAACCATTGAGCTGTGTTTTATCCAGCATGGTTTGGGGCGCCCTGCGGGTGAGTGATAAAGTGGCTAATCCAGCCGCGACTGATCCACTGCGCCAGTGACGCGCCTGCGCAGCTGTGTTGCTCTAGCCAAGCGGCCAGTTCAATGTCTGCCGTTTCTAAGTGCCTCAGTGCTCGATATTCATGGCACGCAAGCGCGCAAAACTGTGGTTTATTATTGTGGCGGTATACGGCAAAGTAAAACTCGCCGCGGCTGAGCTGCAGCGCTCTGCCGGTCTCTTCTTCTCGCGTATCTTGTTGTGTCATGTTGTTCACAATAGCTTCGAGGTCCCAGGCGCTGCCCAGCAGGGTGAGCGCGTGACTTAATTGTAACTGGCAGCGCATCTGTAGGGCTGGATCGAGTTGTGAAAAGTCATCGCCATCCCAGGCTGGGTCATCCGTCGCAAAGTAGGCGCTCTGCAGTGCGGATTCCAGTTTCGCTAGCGGGCTTAGGTAATCGAGGCCCGCACTCTGAATGTCTGGGTTAGCTTGGAGAAAATCAGAAAAACTGATCGCTTGAATTGGCTGCCTGACATCTTGCTTTTGGTTTGAGTTCTGGTGTGGACTTAAACCTTGTTGTTGATTTAAGCCATAGCTGTGCAGATTGCGTTGGCTGGGTGGCTGTTGATGGCTGTATAGACGCACCAGCTGCTTGAAGTAGTCGGCCCCGACCAGCGCTAAAATTTTGGGGAAGTGCTGTTGCAGTGTGTGCAGCAACACTTGGAAGCGGTTATTGCGATAGATGTTGAGTCGCGCGCCGTTAAGCTGCGGCTGGCTTGGCTGCGCCGAGGTTAATCGCTCGCCCAGATTGGTTTGGTCTTGATCGAGCCAATCAAACCATTGACGTTGAATCTCAATCAAGCTTGGCGCGTTCATGTTCCGACCGTCCGCATTGAGGGCGGTTGGGTTGAACAGGTCGAGGTTGAGCGGACAGCCGCCGAGCGCGCTGGTGAGGCACTGTTATCCAAAATGTTTTGGGCGTGGCGGCGCTCATTGTCGAGTTGTGCCAGCGTGGGCAGGTCGCTGTCCCATTCAATGAGTGTCGCGCGCGGACCCTGCTCCGCAATGTAGCGCTGATAAAGGTCCCACACGTCTGCGCACACAGGCTGGTTGTGGGTATCGAGCAGAAAGTGGTGGCCGCTGCGATCGATGGCCTCATGCCCTGCTAGGTGTATTTCTTGTACGCGTTGATGCGGCATCTGCTGCAGAAAGCGCGCGGCGTTTTCTATACTTGCCAAACTTTGTGTGTGTCGATCACCTGGCGATTGGGTTGCCACTGGGGCAAGCTGTGCGGCGATCTCGTTAAAACTGGTGACATAAACATTGTTGATGTCGAGCAGCAGCAAGCAGTCGGCCTCGCTTAATACGGCGTTAATAAATTCGGCCTCGCTTAGGTGGCTGTGTTGGTATTGCACATAACTGGAGACATTCTCCAGCAGCAGAGGTTCACCCATGAAATCTTGAACCTGGCGAATATGTTGCGCTAGCAGCATCACCGCTTCATCTGTGTAGGGCAATGGCAGTAAATCAGGCGCGTAGTGTCGGCGTTGGTTTTCCCATGAAAAGCTGCAGTGCTCCGAATACCAGTGAGCACCGGTGAGACGCTGCAGCTGTTTAATCTGTTGCAGGTAATGCATGTCTAATTCGCCGCATGAGCCCAGCGACAAACCCACGCCGTGTAGGGTGAGTGCAAAGCGCTCGGATACCGCCTCGAGCAGTTCTCGGTTGATGCCGCCCAAGGGCTGGCCGCTCGGTGCCAGCCAGTTGTCGGCGAGCAATTCCAGCCAAGGGATATTCCGTTGCGGCAGCTTGGCATCGGCGTCCGCCAACAGCTCGCCGAGGTGTGGCATGCGCAGCCCCATCCCAGCGCCTGCAATCGAGCTTTTGGAGCCGATACCGGGCATGTCCGCGGTTTGTCCCCCTGTGGCAATCGTCATTACTTTGCGGGTTTCAGCATGGCAACACGGCCACCGGTTATTTTCTTGCACTGACCTTCGGGCACATAGACCCACTCGGCGTCCAGGTTGTCAGATCCGGCTTGCCCAGCGCAGCCATGGCTGCCATCGAGAGCGCCGCAATCATTCATGCCCGCTTTGGCTATACCCGCACACTTCTCCCAGTTTTTAGGCTGGTCGGGTACCGCTTGGGCCAGAGTCGCACCGGTTAGCGCCAATACGCCCGCAATGGAGGCAGCAAATGCAGTCTTGTTCATAATCTTCACCTGTTCTTTTAAAGTGTAAGTGCTTTCATGTTTCGCCTATAGACGTTAGCAGAGCGCTAAGGTTATGAAGCGATCCCTAATAAGACGAAGCCGAGGCGGCTTTGATTGCACGCTGAGTGAAAAAAACTGAAATAAGTCGTCTATAGACATATTACGCGGTCCGCGCCTTGTCTCCTGTGGGGGCATTGGGTATTGTCCTTGTCGTATGGGCATGTCATAGCAACAAACAAGTACAGCCGGCCGACGACAAGGCTAGGCCAGCTTCCAGTAGACGTTAAGGTTTGAGAAAGAGTATGAGTGGTGTAACCGATATAGTGCTGAAATTCAGCAGCCCCGATAAACCTGGGATTGTGGCCGCTGTGGCCAACTTGTTTGCCTTGCAAGGGTTTAACATCCGCGAGTCATCCCAGTATGAAGACACCCACACAAGGCGCTTTTTCATGCGCACGGTGCTGGAGTCAGTAGAGGGGCCTAAGAACCTTGATGACGTGAAATCGGCATTCCAAGCGGTGGCCTCACGCTACAAAATGAACTGGGAGTTGCACGATAAGCACTACAAACCACGTTTATTGATTGCCGTCTCTCAATGGGGGCACTGCCTCAATAACCTGCTCAACAGTTACAAAAATGGCACCCTGCCGGTGGAGATTGTCGGTGTGGTTTCAAACCATGAGGACATGCGCTCGCTCACCGAGTGGTACGGTTTACCCTACCACTACCTGCCGGTTAGCAAAGACACCAAGGCTGAGCAGGAAGCGCAGATACTGCAAGTGATGGGCGATACTCAAGCTGATTTTCTGGCATTGGCGCGCTACATGCAGATTCTCTCCGATGGCTTGTGTGATCAGCTAGAGGGGCGGGCGATTAATATTCACCATTCTTTCCTGCCCGGCTTTAAGGGCGCCAAGCCGTATCATCAAGCCTATGACCGCGGCGTGAAGTTGATCGGCGCGACGGCACATTATGTGACTGCAAATTTAGACGAAGGACCGATCATCGAGCAGGCCGTGGAGCGAGTGACCCACGCCAATCCGCCGGAAGAGCTGGTGGAAATTGGCCGTGATACCGAGGCCGTCGTGCTCAGTCGCGCGGTGCGCTGGCACGCGGAGCACCGTGTACTACTCAACGGTAACCGCACGGTGGTGTTTACCCGCTAGATACGGGTGACCCACGGCTATCAATGCCACCGGAGAAGCTGGTGGAAATTGGCCGAGATACCGAGGCTGTCGTGCTCAGTCGCGCGGTGCGCTGGCACGCGGAGCACCGAGTATTACTCAACGGTAACCGCACGGTGGTGTTTACCCGCTAGATACGGGTGACCCACGGCTATTAATGCCACCGGAGGAGCTGGTGGAAATTGGCCGTGATACCGAGGCTGTTGTGCTCAGTCGCGCGGTGCGCTGGCACGCGGAGCACCGTGTACTACTCAACGGTAACCGCACGGTGGTGTTTACCCGCTAGATGCGGGTGACCCACGGCTATTAATGCCACCGGAAGAGCTGGTTGAAATTGGTCGTGATACCGAGGCTGTTGTGCTCAGTCGCGCGGTGCGCTGGCACGCGGAGCACCGTGTACTACTCAACGGTAACCGCACGGTGGTGTTTACCCGCTAGATACGGGTGACCCACGGCTATTAATGCCACCGGAAGAGCTGGTTGAAATTGGCCGCGATACCGAGGCTGTAGTGCTCAATCGTGCTGTGCGCTGGCACGCCGAGCACCGTGTACTACTCAACGGTAACCGCACGGTGGTGTTTACCCGCTAAGTTTACAGGCTGATTGATAAAGCCGCTGCTCCCTTTGTGGGGACAGCGGCTTTTTATTGGGCGGTATTTTTTGAGTCGCAGTTACTGAACTCTAACAGGTTGTTGAAAAAGGCATCCTGCCTGTTTCAAAACACGAAAAGAGAAAAGGCCGCACCGGCTCCTGCCTCAAGCGGCACTTGTGCATCCTGCACTTCGTGTCATTTTCTCTTTTCTCACCCCCTCCATCAGTTAACGAGGGCAACGACTTAGCAGTCGCCGATTTTGACGAAACATCTGACCCCCATGGATGGAGGAAATGCCGTGAGGCTAAGGGATAGCCTACTGCCATGTTTCGCTATCAGGTGCCGAAATACTTCGAATTTCAACAGCTTGCTAAGCGATGATCTGCGTCGTAATAAAGCCCCAAAGAATAAAGCCCATGCCGCCTATCTCCCCGACAACCAACAGCAGCATGCCCCATGTGGTGTTGAAGTTGCGTTCCCTAAATTGCGTGGTCTCTCGATTTTGTATACCGAGCTTTAGGTATTGGGCGATGGAGAGGGCAAAGAAAAAAAGCGGCGCACCGGTTATCCATAATTGGAACTCTAGCGAGTAAGGGCTGAAGTATAGGAGTGCCGCCATCACCAGTGCGGCGAAGCTATAGAGCAGGGCCGCACGGTGGGCGATATCAATATAAACAGGGGCTTTGTGTTGCTGGCTTCTCATCATGCCGGCGTACTTTAAGACGCCGGCGATCATGCCAACAAACAAAAATACGCCGGCTGCCAGCAGGGTGATCTTAACCGCTAAATTCAAAGGGGTATTCCTTGTGTTGTTGCACCTGCCCCTTGGGCGAGTGATAAAAATAGGTATTGCAGCGCGTCCGTTAGCATAACGACGAACAGTAGCTCGGTGCCACGCTTAAGCTGCTTTTCTACGTACGCGCATTTTAACCCGAGCGACTAGCTTGGGGCGTGCTCGGCGGCTGTTTGATTCGAGACGCTGAGCTGTTTATGCAGGTACGCAATCCCCAGCAGTGCCAGCCCCAGTCCCATGAAGGAGGCCACACGCAACAAGCCTTCTAGGTCAGACATATCGATTAAGAACAGTTTGCCTATGACCAGCGCGAGCAGGAGCATACCACCACGGTATGTGTTGTGGCTGTTTCTCCAGCTGCCGCTGAGAGTGGCACCTATGGCCAGTACGAGCCAGACGATGGAATAGCTGTAAAGCTCACCGCTGCTGGTGGGCAGTTGCAGGTCAATATTGCCCTGCCATAGGTGGCGGATCTGCAGCGAGATAAAAATGAATCCGGCAATGCCGCACATAGCCGCGGCGGCTTGTCGCGTTTTTGGGTGGAACCAGCGCTGCGCACACAGGGCAACCAGCGCCGGCGCGGCGTAGGCGAGCCACAGCAGGTTAAACACCTTTTGTGGGCCTATGCTGTCCACGGCCCAAGCGATTGAGTTTAGGGTTGCCAATAACACGACGGCGAAGTTAGTCAGGGCCATGGCCATCAATGCAAAGGCGCCGAGCTGGTAAATCTTCTGCAGCTGTACGCTGACCAAGCCGCGATGGTAGTAAACCAGCGCCAAGGCGCCGAAGAAGGTGGTGTTGATCACGGCTTCTAAGAAATCATAACGGGCGCTGAAAATATCGCCGTCGTAAAGCCAGTAGCGGGTTTCGGCCCACACCGTTAGCACGAATAAGTGCATGGCCGCGGCACCTATCCAGCGAGAGAGCTCACCTAAGCGCTGGGTTTGTTTTTTATTTCCGATTCGGTGTGACGTGCCATTGCTGAGCAGCCAAGCGCCCATGGCGCAGCACAGGGTGGCCCCGCCGAAGGTCCAAAGGCTCCAGTGAATATCCACTGGGTAGCTGGCGAGCCATGGGTTTAATGACAGGCGCAGAATAACCAATGCCACCAAGCCTTTGAGCAGCCAGCCAAGTTGCACCATGGCGAACTTTTGAATCACCCAGCACAGAGACAGCACCACTAAAGCCAAGGCCAGCGTTAAGCTTGCTTCACGCATGGACATGGCGATGGCGAGGGCAAACGCGAGGTGTCCGCCAAGCAGTAGCCAAACGGCGCTGGTGTCCTCGGCGTTCTTTTGCAATATGCGCGCAGCAATACTCAAATAAATACTGCCGAGCAGGGCGCTGCTCAGGCTCCACTGCCAAGAAACGGACCACTGTTCGGCAAGGCTATAGGCGACCCCTAGGGTCAGCAGTGGAGCCATACACGCCAGTGACATGCTGAGCTGGCGCCAGCGATATTGGGCGCTGCTTAACGCCCACAGTGACAGCCCACTGAACAGCCCTGCGGTCACGGACAAATACCCGAAGGCGTTGTAGCGATTCTCGCCGGTAAGGGGCACAAGCGACCACTGCCCCGCGTCTGCCTGTGTTTGTGATCCGAGCCAGGCGACTAATTGCAGGGAAAATAGCAGCCACGGCAAGGGCGCTAGGTGTTCCCGCCGCCGAGCGGCTATGAGCAGGAGCACAACCAGGGGCGACCACTGCAGTAGCAGTGTCAGGCTGCTAGTGTCAGATGACCCCGCCGCGGAGAGAGCAGAAGAGAAACCTGACGAGAAAATGGAAAGGGCTTGGGCGGCAATGATGAGCCCTAGGCTGGGCAGTAGCAGCGCTTCAAGTGGCGCTTGGCCGGTGATCGCAAAGCGCCACTTGGTGCTATCGATGGGCCGCCGCTGTGACACAAACCAGTCAATGGCGTGTTGCTGAGAGGCAATGGCAATCATGCAGTAGGCCAGCAGGGCAAGATACAGGCCGCGCACGCTGTCGGCATCGTGTGCATTGAATGTCAGCAGCCACCAGCCCAGAGCGCCGGCGAGCAGCCCCCACCAGAGCCAGGGACGAAAGACGTGGCGCAGTAAGGTCAGGGTGGCGGCGCTGATGATCAGTGCATAAATCAGCACGCTGATGGCGCTGCCGGTACCGCTACTGACGAGTATCGGCACGATGTACGCGCCGAGCATGCCCAGACCGGCCAATACGGGGCCGTGCACACGGGCCAGCCACATAGTGAGAATGGCGACCAGGGCCATCATTGCGAACGCAAGGCCGGGTGCAATAAGTTGGTACATCTGTAAAGCTGACAAGAGTGTCGCAAACAGGGTGATGCTGCCGCCGCCGGCCAGCGCGGCAAAGCTTGGGTGGGGTTGCAGGTTGCGGCGCAGCCACTCGGCGCCCAGATGCAGGGCGACGCCTATGATCAAGCCGCAAATGATGCGTGCGGTTGGGCCAAGCAATCCCTGCTCAACACTGTACTTGACCAAAAATACTCCGGATAAACCCACACAGGCGCCGCCCAGCCAGATCATCCAATTGTTTTGTATTTGCTGCCACCAGCCACTTTTATTGGCGTCGATATTAATCGTGTCTTCGGTTTTTTGTTCAGTGGCTGGTGATGCCACTGGAGTATTTTCTGAAGCCTCTGAAGTTACTGGCGGCGTTATTGACCGGGTTGGGTGTTGGGCTGTACTCGCGCTGGGTTCTTCTTTGTTTGGGGTGTCGACGTCTGTAGCGTGCAGTTCGGGCTTTGGCGCCTTGGTATTTTCCAGTGGTGTGATTTGATCACCGGCGTATTGTTGGTGGCGCAGCAGCGAGATTTCTTTTTCCAGCCGCCCGAGCTTTTGTTCGAGCTCACGGCTCTTAAAGAAGGCGGCCCAGCCCAATAGGGCCCCAATACCGAGTGCCAAAGCAAAAATAGCGGAAATGAAGATGGTGGCCTTCCTTGTTCTGAATGCGTGTGGGCGATCACAAAAGGTTATTGAACGCGGCTTTTACGCTGCTGTAAACCGTGAAGGGGGAGCGAGAGTGCAGCAAGGCGTGGGGGTCTTGTGCAGGGTTTTTATTTTTACCGAGCTCGGCTGTTTTTCAATGAAGTGTCTTGGCGGCTCGACCAATCTCGCCGAGGTGTTCGCTGACCAGTGTTAACAGTCCGTTTTTGTCGGTCAGATTAAACGGTGCCGGCAGTTTTTGAAAGGCCGCGAGCTGTATCAGTGGTGGCAGGTTGTGGTGTTTATTGGCGAGCGCGATGCTGTGATAAAGCGCTAGATTTATGATGTCGCTTATATTCAGTGCGGCGAGGGTAGCGCTAGTGGATGTGTGGGGCTGCCAGTCTCCGCAGTGTTTAATGACATCCGTGTAGTGGTTGCCAAGGCTCCACTTTTTTAAAATGATACTGCCGAGCGACTTGCTGTATTGACGACAGAGGCTGTAGTAGGTTTTTAGATCGGGGGTGTTCGCAACTTCGGTTAGTGCCGAGAGTATGGCAAGGGTGCCGACTTCGCTGAGCAGACTGGCGACCAAAGCTTCATCGGCTGGGTTGATGCCAAGCTTGCGGGCGAGAAAAAGACTCATCGCGGCTTTTACCGTTTGGCGTTTCCACGCCACATTAAAGAGCTGTTTGAGTTTTGGGTTCTGGATGATAAATAAGCTTTTGATGCTGTGCAGCATGACGAGGTTATCGACACAGGGAATGCCCAATAAACGAATGGCGTCGTCCAGGCTTTTGGGCGGTTGTTGGGTGCGATAGATCGGGCTGTTGGCGTAGCGCATGATCTGCACGACCAGGCTGGGGTCGCGGGCAATGAGGCCGCTGAGGCGTGGGATGGTGATGTTCTCATCGCCGGAGGCCTTGCGGATTTTCATGGTAAGCGCGGGCAGGCTGGGTAAGCGCTCGTCACCCTGCATGATCTGGTCAATGGTGGTGCGGTAGATCGCGTATTCGGCAATGGAAGCCATGCTGGTTACTGCCTCGTCCTTGAATAATCCGTCATAAACAATAGGTGGCGCCTTGAGCCTAGCGCAGCCTGTCGCAGGCGACCAGTGTTGGCTTTCCTTGGGGGCTGGCTGCTTGTCATTTTATCGTCGTTCTATTATCACGGCCGCGCGATCCTGCGCTGTTTTATCCTCACGCATAAAAAAGGCCCCATCTTACGATGGGGCCTTTGAGTTGGCCGTGTGCTTCGCTCAGCGTGTTACATGCTGAAGTTGTAGCGCAGGCTGGCACCAATGGAGCGCTCATCAATCACGCTTACCTGGCGGTAGCCTGTTGGGGAATTAATCAGGCCTGCTGTTTCTTCTGCGAACTTGGAGTTCTCGGCGACCTTGTTGAGTAGGTTCTTAGACCAGAGGCTCAGCTCCCAGTCTTGATCCTTACTGCGAATAC
>Ga0209826_1001202_pt1 | contig 18176 bp, 14 predicted proteins | sample GOMGulsemesocosm_5_FD_184637 | JGI IMG/M metagenome (GOLD analysis project Ga0209826, IMG submission 184637) | Methane-oxidizing microbial communities from mesocosms in the Gulf of Mexico - GOM15C Gulf of Mexico (SPAdes) (version 2) | ecosystem: Environmental > Aquatic > Marine > Cold seeps... | reverse complement strand
GCCTGTCATTGCCCATGCGCCAAATTCCCGCTTTTTCAGATGACCCGTTTCCGCATCCTTTTTGGCCAAGATAGGCGGAGCTAAATGGAATTTAAGTTTAAAATCACCTTCGAACTGATCAGCAATCTTTTTGGCGAAAGCACCGTTAGTATAAAGACGTGCTACTTCATATTCATCTTTATATGCCATTAGCTTAAAGAAATACCGTGCCACTGCCGACGTAAACTGCTCAGAGCTTTTTCCGAGCCCAAGCTCTGCAGCTTTAGCCACTTCAACCAATTTGAAATAACGCTCCGAATATTTTTTACTTTGATAACCTGTCAGAAATTCCACACGCTTTTCGACCAAATCACCGAGAGTTTCCCGTTGCACCTCCACCATTAACGGCGTTTTAGGAAGTGCAATTGATTCAACGAGAGTTTGATCTGCAGCAGCTTTACGCCCCCAAGCAAAACTTCTCTTATTGCTCTCCATTGCAACACCATTGAGGTCAATTGCTTGCTCAATAGACGCAAGTGACAAAGGGATCGTTCCTTTTTGGAACGCATATCCTAGCAGAAACAGATTTGCAGCAATGGAGTCACCCATTAAAGCCGTCGCAATTGTTGTACTATCAATGAAATCCGATTTTTCACGGCCTATGCTATCCGCTACTAGTCCCGTTAAGGTGTCTTTATCCATGACCAGATCGGGCGCCAGAGTAAAAGCTGCTACAGGAACCACATGATCATTAATAATGGCTCTTGTCCGGCCAAGGCCATAACTTGCTAAAGCATCAGCCCCTGCAGCCACAACCAGATCACACCCGACGACAAGATCCGTTTGTCTGTTCGGAATGCGCGTTCCGCCTAAATCTTCTGTCTTTTCTGTTATGCGCACATGGCTCATCACTGCGCCGTTTTTCTGGGCAAGTCCTGTTTGGTCAAGAATAGATGCCCCTTTCCCTTCTAAATGAGCGGCCATTCCAAGGAGCGCACCAACAGTTACAACACCGGTTCCACCAATCCCTGTCACCATAATATTATATGAGCCATCAATTTCAGGCGTCTTTGGTTCAACTAATCCCGCAGCAGGGTCCATAATATCTACATCAGATGAATTCAAATCACTGGCTTTTGGTTTTTTGAGGGAACCACCTTCAACCGTCACAAAGCTAGGGCAAAACCCTTTCACACAGGAAAAGTCCTTATTGCAGGATGACTGGTCGATGACACGTTTTCGGCCAAACTCTGTCTCCAGCGGTTTTACGGACACGCAGTTAGAGACAACACCACAATCACCGCAACCTTCGCAAACTAACTCATTAATAAAGGCACGCTTTGCTGGATCAGGGAAAGTCCCACGTTTGCGGCGGCGACGTTTTTCCGCAGCGCATGTTTGATCGTAAATCAGGGCAGAGACCCCTTTAACTTCGCGCAACTCTCGTTGAACCGCGTCCAGTTCATCCCGATGGTGGATTGTAACCCCCGGTGCCCATTTCACGCCTGCTTCATATTTATCCGGCTCGTCACTAACAACCACAATTTTCTCAACCCCTTCAGAGAAAACCTGATTACTAATTTGCCAAGGGCTAAGCGGACCATCGAAAGGTTGACCGCCTGTCATAGCGACAGCATCATTAAAAAGTATTTTATAAGTTATATTCACATTTGCAGCTGCCGCCGCACGAATAGCCATTAAACCGGAATGGTAATAAGTGCCGTCTCCCAAATTCTGGAAGATATGTTCTTCATTTGTAAAGGGGGATTGGCCGATCCAATTTGCCCCTTCTGCGCCCATATGAGTATAGGTTTCAGTTCGCCGATTAGGCATATAGACAGCCATTGTATGACAGCCAATGCCTGCCATCGCCCGACTTCCCTCGGGTACATTCGTCGAAGAATTATGCGGACAACCTGAACAGAACCACGGAGACCGTGTAACGGGAGCTCCCGGCATGGCGTTCCCGCTATCATTAGCTTCAGCGACATTAATGCCGTCAGCGATTTCTTTTGGTAAATCTCTCAAGCGTAGCCGCGCGGCAATCGCCGTTGCCACTATTTTCGGATTAAGTTCGCCGTCTGAGGGAAGGAGAAAATTCCCATTTTCATCTTCTTTACCGACAAGGCTGGGACGTTTATCCAAATCATAAAGTGTTCTAGCTGCCTGCTCTTCAATAAGGCTTCTTTTCTCTTCAACGACTAGAATCTCATCAAGACCATCGGCAAATTCTTTAAGCCCTTCGGGCTCAAGCGGCCAAGTACAGGCTACTTTGTAAACTGACAACCCAATTTCTTCAGAGAATGCTTCGTTTATTCCTAGATCTCCAAGCGCTTGCAGCACATCCAACCAAGATTTCCCAGTTGTAACGATACCAAATTTCCGCTTAGTGCTATCTTGAGTGATCTTATCGAGCTTGTTTGCCCGAACGAAAGCCTTCACTAATGGAAGTTTATGGCGCAGTAGCCGCTCTTCTTGCTTTACAGCGTTATCAGGCCAGCGCAGATACACATCCCCTGCTGGTCTTTCTATCTCTGTTGGAATTTCTATTTGAACCCTGTCGGCCCCGACATTCACAGTTGCGGAGCTTTCCACTGTATCTGTCAAGCATTTCAGCCCGACCCAACAGCCACTGTAACGACTGACAGCAATACCATAGAGCCCGTAATCCAAATATTCTTGAACTGTTGCAGGGTTGAACACTGGTATCATTGCAGCGGCTAGCGCTTGTTCACTTTGATGAGCGACAGTTGATGATTTCGCTGTATGGTCATCTCCCATCAAAACAAGGACGCCACCGTGCTCAGATGTTCCAGCCATATTTCCATGTTTAAAAACATCGCCAGATCTGTCAACACCGGGGCCCTTTCCATACCAAATGCCAAAAACTCCGTCATAGTCAGACTTACCGGAAAGATGTAACTGTTGTGTGCCCCAAATACTTGTTGCAGCCAAATCTTCATTCACACCGGGGTGAAAATGAATATCGTTGTTTTTGAGGAACGGTTTCGCCTTCCATAAGCTTTGATCATATAAACCGAGGGGGGAACCACGATAACCGGAGATAAAGCCGCCTGTTTTCAGACCGGCTGCAGCATCTCTTTGGCGCTGCATAATCGGCAAGCGAACGAGTGCCTGGGTGCCTGTTATAAAGACCTGCCCTTCTTCTAGTTCATATTTATCATCCAATGTAACCGGGTTCTTACTCATTTAACGCCTCTTGTTCGAAGACTTGATTTTTGCTCCCAGCCGGGCGGCTGAAATAGTGTCTGAACTGTGATTATACTTCATCAACCGACAAAAAAAAAGGCGATGATTAGTACAGACAGCTGCACCAATCATCGCCACCTCATCGGTACAATGACAGATTAGACTTCGAGCCATTCCTTGCGGATAGTCTCGTTCGCCTTGAGATCATCAGGTGTTCCCTCATACACCATATGACCATGACCCATCACATAGAGCCGGTGAGATATCTTAAGGGCAATAGCAAGTTTCTGCTCGACCAGAAGAATTGATACGCCGCGGTTTGCAATTTCAGAAAGCAGTTCAGCCACTTGTGTAACGATTTTAGGCGCCAATCCCTCGGTAGGCTCATCGATCATAATGAGATCGGGATCACCCATTAGCGTCCGACACATAGTCAACATTTGCTGCTCACCACCAGAGAGAACCCCTGCATCAACATCGGCCCGCGTTTTTAAGTTTGGAAACATATCGAACATGTCGTCCATTTTCCAGCGACCTTGCTTCTTCATATCCTTGATGCCCAAGAGTAGATTCTGGCGAACGGTCAGACCAGGAAAAACATCTCTGTTTTCAGGAACACATCCAAGACCGCGCTTTGCAATCTCATGCTCCTTTAAGCCAGCGATTTCTTCCCCTTTAAAACGAACTGAACCAAAAGGAGGGACCTCTCCCATTATGGATTTAATGGTTGTTGAACGGCCAACCCCGTTTCGTCCTAATAAGGAGACAATTTCTCCTTCGTTTACTTTAAAATTCACCCCTTGGAGGATATGGCTTTTACCGTAATAGGCATTTAAATCAGTGACTTCAAGCATCCTCAGACTCCGCTCCCAAATACGCTTCTTGTACAGCTTTATTGTTCCGAATATTCTCTGGCGTGTCAGTCGCAATAATTTCGCCATACACAAGCACTGAAATTCGATCGGCAAGATCAAAGACAACGCCCATATCATGTTCAACCATTACCAAAGTTTTTCCGACAGTAATTCTCCGGATCAACTCAATCGCCTGATCAGTCTCAGAATGACTCATGCCGGCTGTCGGTTCATCCAGCATAATCACATCAGCACCACCAGCAGCGGCAATCCCGATTTCCAACGCTCTTTGTTCTGCGTAAGTTAAAACTCCTGCTGGAACATGTTGGCGGGAAGTCAAACCGATTTCTTCAAGAACTTCATGGGTTCGGAGATTAAGTTTCTTTTCCCGATCCACCAAATGCCAGAAGGAATATTTATATTCGCTGACCCACATAAGGCTACACCGAACATTTTCAAATACGCTCAACCGTGGGAAAATATTTGTTACCTGAAAACTACGAGAGAGACCCTTTCGGTAGATTTCATAGGGAGGAAGATTACTTATATTCTCCCCATTTAGAGAAACACTACCGCCAGAGACATTATAGCGACCACTAATTAAGTGAAAAAGCGTGGATTTCCCTGCGCCATTTGGACCAATAATGGCGTGGCGTTCACCTTTCTCAATATTCAGGCTGACACCCCGAATAATCTCGGCAGGGCCAAAATTTTTGCGTAAGTCATCTAAAGCAATTGCAGAGGTCATGATGAAGCTCCTTCGTTGGAATCAAGGGGAGCATTCGCAATCTCCCACGCTTCTCTCATTTGAGGAAGCTGGGTTCGGCTAATCAACCCGCCAATTGCCGCAAGTGTGAGAACAATAACCCAAGGCATAACGTCATGGCTGTTAAATTCAATACCAAGCAAAGACATACTCGTCTCACCAACTGCGGCGGAGCGCACATGATGAATGATTTCCAAGAACCCGGAAATACCGGCCAACATAGCAAAAGTCGGTATCCCCATTCTCAGATAAGGAACAAATAGACCAGAGAGGCGTCTCATTTTAAAGGCTGGTCCGTGCATCGCCAGAATTCCTGTAAGACCCTGCGGTACATACATAACTGTCAACACAAACAAAACACCCACATAAAGTTGCCAAATTTCAGTATAATTACTCAATAGTGTCTGCAACAAAGTAAAGACTACAGCACCAACGATTGGTCCAATAAAGAACCCAACACCGCCAATGTAAGCCATAAGTAGAACAACGCCGGAGGTTAGCGCATTGAGATTTTCTTCCGTCACAATTTCAAAGTTAATGGCGAAAAGTCCACCAGCAATACCAGCAAAGAAACCAGAGGCACAAAATGAGATCAAGCGAACGTGCCTTTGACTGTACCCAATAAACTCAGAGCGTTCATCATTGTCGCGAACGGCATTCGCCATTCTTCCCATTGGCGTACGAGAAAACAAATACATCAAAGCAATTGTTATAAATGCCCAAACAGCGATCAAGTAGTAGACTTCAATGTCTTGGGCGAAATCTACACCCATGACGACAGGTCCCATGGTCCGATCTCCCGTTACGCCTTCTTCACCACCAAAAAAGGCAACAAAGATCAGAGAACAAGAAGCAATCAGTTCACCAATTCCAAGAGAAATCATGGCAAAAACTGTACCGGACCGCCGGGTAGAAAAACTACCAATTATCAAGGCGAAAACGAGGCCAATTACACCACCAAAAATAGGTAGAACGAAAACCGGCAATGTAACGATCTCTGCTTCAACATAATTCATAAAATGAACTGACATGAAGCCACCAAGACCGAAATAGACAGCATGTCCAAAGGAGAGCATCCCTCCCTGCCCCAGCAACATATTGTAGCTCAGAGCAAAGATGATGAAAATCCCCATCAAATTCATGGTGTAAACAGATATATTACTGCTAAAAATAAACGGCAGGATAATCAGGCCAATGGCTAAGAAAATCCAGGGGCCGAAGCGCTTCATTAGTGACGACGGTAAAGCGCCTGTGTGTGTGTTTGTAATTTCACTCATGATTCACGCTTCCCGAACAGACCAGTTGGACGGAAGATCAATATCAAGACCAATAGAAGATACGGCAAGATAGGAGCCACCTGAGGTAGAGACAATGTCCACAAATCCCGAAGAGCACTTTCAGCATCTGTTGTCACATTGAACAGACTGAGCAAATCTGTCACTGAATAATCCAGTGAAATTGCAAAAGTCTGCATCAGGCCGATGATAAGCGACGCGATAAAGGCGCCCCCTAAAGATCCCAACCCACCCACAACAACAATGACAAAGACAATACTACCCAAAACAACTGCCATTCCCGGGAATGTTCCAAGTGCTGGACCCGCGATAACGCCGGCAAGACCTGCCAAGGCACAGCCCACGCCGAACACGCCCATAAACACGAGCGGAACATTGTGTCCAAGTTTCGCAGTCATATTTGGGTGACTGATTGCAGCTTGAATTATCAATCCGATACGAGTTCGGGTCAAGATCAGAAGCAAGGCAATGAAAATTGCCAAGGAGATAAAGATCATGAAGGCTTTATAGGCAGGGAAGTCTTGCCCAAAGAATGTGAAGAGAGGGAATTGAAGAATTTCTGGTTCGTGGTAGGCTTTTGTTTCCTTACCCCAAATAAACTGAACAACTTCTTCAATCAAAAATGCAAGCCCGAAAGTGAAGATCAGTTCGGCAACATGGCCCCATCTATGGACATGACGAAGGCCATATCGTTCGACCAAGGCCCCCAGAAGGCCGACAATGACCGGGGCTAAAATCAAACCGGGCCAGAACCCGACATAAGTACTGATTGTATAGGCTAAATAGGCACCCAGCATATAAAAACTTGCATGAGCAAAATTCAAAACACCCATCATAGAGAAGATGAGCGTCAACCCGCTTGCCAACATGAAGAGTAGAAGACCCGTCACGATGCCATTAAGCAAGGAGAAAAATATCAATTCAAACATAGGTTGAATCTCTTTTACACAATTTGAGGAGGGAACAGGTCTGCCGCCTGCTTATTAATTTGAGCCGCCCGATAAATCAGACGGCTCAGTCGCACCCAAAACGATCTTAGGTTTTAGCTTGGACGCTTCATGTTACATGTTGTTGGCAATGCAGCGTCAGCAGCTGACACTGATTTTTCAACAAGTAGTCCATATCCTGAATTGTCTGAGTCAAATGTGATATTTTCGTCAGTGTGTACAGAAATGTGAACTGGTTGAAGCATCTGATGATCTTTCGCACGCATCATCAGTTTCTCACCATGAAGTGATTCAAATTCCATGCCTTCAAGAGCACGCGCTACGTCAATTGGCTTAGCGCTTCCTGCAGCTTCAATTGCTTTTGCAAGCATCTGAATTGTGTTCACGATACGGAATTGTGAGATATCTTTATCTGGGTTTTTAGCCTTAAAACCAGTGTGATATGTTTTATAAGCTTCAGTCCGTGGTGGGTTCAATGGACCTTCATGTACCAAACGGATTTTGTTTTTACCGCCAGCACCAATGGTTTTAGTAATACCATCGTTGGCCGCATAGTAAGTGTAAATCGGAATATCCAACCCGGTATCACCGATAGCTTTACCTAGGCCAACCATATCGGCACCCCAGTTACCAGTAATAACCGCATCCGCACCAGAAGCACGAATTTTAGTGGCGTATGGTGTAAAGTCTTTCACTTTTCCAATTGGGTGAAGTTCATTACCGACAATTTCAATATCTGGACGTTTTTCACCAAGATATTTCACAGCACCGGCAGCAACAGCTTTACCAAATGAGTAATCCTGACCGATCAAGTAAATTTTCTTGATGTTTTGATTAACTTTGATCACATCCGTAAGTGCATTCATTTTGATGTCAGCGTTCGCATCAAAACGGAAATGCCAGAAGTTACATTTTGCGTTTGTAAGAACAGGATCAACGGCAGAATAATTCAGGAACAAAGCGCGATTATCAGGATTACGCTTATTGTGTTTCTTAATCGCATCTGTCAGCGCATTGGCAACGCCAGAGCTGTTTCCTTGTGCAATAAAGTGAACACCTTCACCGATGGCACGCTTAAACTGAATAAGGCTTTCTTTGGGGCTCATTTTGTTGTCATAAGCAACAATTTCAAACATTCGGCCGCCTAAGACACCACCTTTTTTGTTCACTAGCTCATCTACAGCATAACGAAACTGCTGAAGACCACTTGAACCGGTAGATGCAAATGGTCCGGATAGCGGATCAACAAATGCGATCTTGATTGTCTCTGCTGCTTGAGCAGAGAAGACTGACAATGTAGCGAAAGCAGCACTCGCTAAAATGATGGATTTAACTTTCATTTCTTCCTCCCTTAAGGAATTAGTTTTCCAATATTTCCGCTTGGTCTCTCTTTTTTTATTATTAGGATCAATCATCGCTTGAGGTTGGTTCTTACCTGTTAAATTATTCCTCTAGCGCCGATGAGCTATTAATTTTTAACTTTTCCCTGTTCTTGTGACCTAAGCTACGTTCAGTATAATTTTCATTTTTCGAATAATTCAACTAAAAAGATTCATCAACTGACTACCAACATATTCATTAGATTGACCAAATAAATAGTTTTATAGTAAACAATAACTGAAGCTAACTTACTCAAAATAAAGAGAAAAATAAATATTTGCCATATGAATTAATGGTCATTTTTGAGGGGGTTTTATGGTAATTAAATTTATTAATAATATCTTTTTTAAGTTCGATATTCATTTCTAATTCGAGTATACGAAACTTCAACTACACCAAAAAATATCATTGTTTGTGAAGATAAATTGATCAACCCGTCACAAAGGGGTAGATTAACCAACATTATCAATAAGTACTTTTCTCAGAAATTGCTTGGACACATGAAGAATCGTTCCAAAAAATTACTCCTGCTTTTTGTCGGCTGGTTATTTGTAGGCGTAGCAGCGCTCGGTGTTGTCTTACCGGTTCTTCCGACTACGCCGTTTTTGCTAATCTCGCTCTGGGCATTCTCACAGTCTTCAGAAAAATTTCACGATTGGCTATATACTCACCGCTTGTTTGGTCCGCCACTGCAAGAATGGACGGATCATGGGGTTATTCCGTTACGGGCGAAAATAATTGCCCTTAGTACGATGTTGCTCAGCGCGACAATGGTCAGCTTTTTTGCAGATGTTCCCTGGTACGGCTTAATAGGAATGCTATCTCTTATGTCTGTTGGGGCGATATTTATTCTAACCCGCCCCAGCAGACCAAAAACAAGCTAATTCGTTGAACGAATCTCGTTTATCTCAAGCGACCTAATCTTTCTGTTAGAAGATCAAAAAAACCTTCGACGTTCAAATCATTACAAACGAATGCGTTAGGTTCCTTGTCATTCACATTCCACCAATCTGCAACCGTCTTCCCCATCGTTAGTTCAGATATCACTTCGATATCCAAATGGACTTTCCGTCCTGAAAATAGCGTGGGGTCGATGAGATACGCAATAGTGCAAGGGTCATGAAGAGGCCCCCCCTCAAAACCATATTTTGTCATGTCAAAACGATTAAAATAATCTAGCATACCATCACAAACATCCCCAACGGGTGAGTTCAGGTCTTTCAGACGCTTCAACCGATCGACCGTGACCAATGCTTTGTGAGTCACATCAAGAGGCATCATGACAAAATCGATCCCCGCATCCAATACAATTTTTGCTGCTTGGGGATCTTCATAAATATTGAATTCCGCAGCGGGAGTTGTATTGCCATATTCCTTAACGGCGCCCCCCATACACACGATCTGTGCAATTTTAGGGATGACAGCAGGCTCTTTCATGAATGCCAAAGCAACATTGGTCATGGGACCTATTGGACAAATCGTAATGCTTTTGTCATCTGCGGCTAGGCAAGTATCGATAATAAAATCGACAGCATGCTGGTCTTGTAGCGGCATCGTTGGATCTGGAAGATTAGCCCCATCCAAACCTGACTTGCCATGTATCCACTCAGCGGTAACCAATTTTCGCATAAGAGGACGGCTCGCGCCTGCGTATACTTTAACGTCCGTTCGCTTAGCCAGCTCACAAATGCGGCGTGCATTACTTTCTGTCAAAGCAAGAGGAACATTTCCTGCAACCGTAGTTATTCCCAAAAGATCGATTTCTTCGCCAGATGCTAACGCCAACAAGATCGCTATCGCATCATCTTGCCCTGGGTCGCAGTCAATAATTACAGATTTTTTTTTCATAACCGTAAACTCTATCCGGCCTGCATTTCTGTCAAGTTTTGTTTACGGCAAAGTCTTCGTTTAACTAATAAGAGCAGCCGCTGTTTGCCCCGAAAAGATCCGACATAGAATATTGATTGCTCGCTTAAAATCTTCAAAATCAGGTACAGCCATTAAACAAATACGAACAAAATGGTCATCCAATTGACGATTCATTGCAAATCGATCTCCCCCCATAAGCGCAACTCCTTCTCGGCGAGCATTTTCAATCATCGCCGAGCCTGCAAGGGAAGAAGGGAGTTGTACCCATAGATGAGGCAGACAATCTCCCGTCTCAACAACAGTCGTAGAAAGCCATGGCTTCAATATGTTTTTGGCAAAGGCAAAGCGCTTTTCGCATTCCTTGATATGGTCTTCCTGATATTGCTCAATAACCTTCGCATCTAATAAATAATTTGAAATATCCAACGTTATCGGAGAGGTCATCCAATTAATGGCAGTCATGCGACTAACTAATCTTGGTATCAATTTCTCCGGCGCAACGAGATATCCTACTCGGAGACCTGGGCTAAAAACCTTAGAAAAACTAGTCAGATATAAAGCGGTTTCAGGGCAAAGTTCTCGATAAGTTGGAATCTTTTTTATTTGCAACGGCCCATAAACACCATCTTCTAAAATCAACACATTATGACTTTTTGCAATGCGCATTATCTCCCACCGCCGTTCAATAGGAACAGTTGTGCCTGTGGGATTATGGTTCGTCGGCACAGTCACAAGCAGACGAATTTTCCCGCGCTTCACAGCAGCTTCGAATGCCTTTGGAATCATCCCAAAGTCATCCATTTCAATTGCAGATATTCGTAAACCCAACTCTTGTGCCGCGGCCTTAATACCAGGATATCCATACGCTTCTGTTGCGATACTATCTCCGGCACTGGTAAGGGCGGCCATTGCTGAATATAAACCAGATTGTGCTCCTTGAGTGATCAAAATGTCATTCTCACTAACGTCTCCAATTAGGTGCTTTAACCATTGGGAGGCGTAATGCCGATCACTTGGTCGGCCTCGGCAATCGAAATAATTTTTATACCCTGCCTGCGGACCATGACTTGCCAACATTTCGAAAGCAGACTTGTAGGACAGCCCTAAATCGGGATGATGAAAACTATTCAATGATAAATCAGCTGATATTCCAGGCTCAGACAACGCTTCATTATCCATAGGCAGGAACATACCTCTTCCTACTTGCTGATTATCCTGCTTTGTTCCAAAAACATACGTCCCTCGGCCAACTTGTCCGTAGGTAACGCCTTTCCGTTCAAGCTCTGAATAAGCACGAGTAACAGTTCCAACACTACACTTTTGATCCCAAGCCATGTCCCGGTGAGTTGGCAAACGATCTCCCGCTTTTAGCTCACCGCTGTCAATTTTCCGCATAACAAAACGAACGACATCTTCTGACTTTGCCATAAGGCATCCTTTATTGTATCTGTGACAATGTTACTTTTGACAGCAATTATATAGATACAATATAGATACAAAATAAATTGTATCAAGGAAATTACTATGCCAATAGAAACAATCGTTCTCATCTTCATGTTTGCCGTATCGATGGTTGGATCACCAGGACCTGCCAATATGGCATTAATGGCCGCTGGCGCTGGTTTTGGATATCGAAAATCTGCTCCCTTTCTATTGGGAACAATTTCGGGTTTCTTCCTTGTAGGAATATGGGTGGCAGCGGGGCTTGGTACACTTTTTGTACTTTTCCCACCCCTTAGACTTGCCTTCCTGGTCTTATCTGCCGCCTATATCCTATACCTCGCATACCGGATCGCGTTTCAAGATCCCAAGATAAACACAGCGAGCAAAAGGCCTGGATATTTTGCAGGATGTATCATTCACCCGCTTAACCCAAAAGCTTGGGTGATGTTAATTGCGGCCTTCTCTCAATTTATTGACCCAGAATTGGATTATTTTATTCAATTAACAACCATATTGGCTATCTTCACTGTAGTAGGGTTAGTTTTAAATTCTGCGTGGGTTTATGCAGGTTCTCTCGTCAACAAGCTGGTCAAGTCGCCAAATACACTTCGCCGCATCAACCAAGGATTAGCTGTTTTGATGATTGTTGTTGTCGCAGCCACCCTATTGCAATCTGATTTTGTGAAATAAACTCAGACGGCTTCCAATAGCAATTGAGTTCGTTCTGGTGGGAAAGTAATCGTGCAAGTCGTACCAACCTCCAGAACGCTTTCAATTGTAAACTCACCGCCGTGTAAGTCCGTAATCAATTGAACAAGCGTCAAGCCTAAGCCAGTCCCTTCATTTGTTCGAGCATAAGTCGTTTGAACTTGCCCAAAACGAGCCAAAACACGACTTATATCTTTTTTAGCAATGCCAATCCCAGTATCAACAATCTTCACACACATACTTTGATCAGCCTGTAAAAATACCTTTACTGTAATTTTACCGCCAGGTTTTGTGAATTTGACCGCATTGGAAAGCAAGTTCACAAAGATTTGCTTAATCCTTGTCTCATCTCCAAAAAAATTGGCTAAATCTGCAGACACTTCGTCTACCAGTAGCACTTCCGCTTCACTCGCACGGACAGAGAGCATTCTGAAACAAGATGTTACAATATTCTGGATATTTACTTTTCTCTCATACAACTGCAATTGGCCTGCTTCAATTTTCGCGACATCCAAGACATCGTTAATTACTTGCAGTAAATGACCTCCGGCAGAGTGAATATCGTCGGAATATTCTTTATAGTTTGAATGTCCAAGGGCTCCAAAAGCTTCTGAACGCATTATTTCTGAAAAACCAATGATAGCATTGAGGGGCGTTCGAAGTTCGTGACTCATGTTAGCTAAAAATTCGGATTTCGCTCGATTGGCAAATTCGGCATCTTCTTTTGCTTTTTTAAGGGCAAGCTCAGCTTTCACGCGAGCATTCATATCGGTAAAAGTACCCTCATAATACAATATCCACCCCTCATCATCATAAACCGGATGGGCATTGATAGCGCCCCAGACATGGGTTTCATCTTTCCGCTTCCATCGATGAATCTCATCTATTAGGAACTGCCCTTTCGACAAAAGCATAAAGTGCTTGTCCGCAATCTGTTCATTTAAATAGACGTCTGATCCGGGATATCTCGCAAGCAAGAGCAGTTCAGCACTATTTTCATATCCGAGTAAAATTGCCAAGGCAGGATTGCAATCCATAAAATTTCCGTTGAGATCAATTTGGAAAATTCCATCCGTTGCATTTTCGAAAATACTCCTGTGCCTCAGCTCACTTTCTTCAAGCGCTTTGCGTGTTTTCTCTCGATGGTAATATGTATAAATCAAGGAAAGTGCCAAAAAGATCATTACGGAAAGCACAACGAATAAACTGCCCCGAAAAGTTCGAAGTTTCTCAAATTGTAAGCCCATATTGGAAATGACGAGAACATTTGCATTATCACGCAATAGCAATGCATTCTTTCGTATAGCCTCAAGTCTGCTCGTAAAACTAAACACTTCCGGTAGGAAATTGGTATTTTCAGGAAGAACATGGCTAAGGTTCGAGTGCTTAATTTCAAATTCGATTCGATCGATGATCGTATTTAGATTAAATTCAGCATTGGCTTGAACGTTCAAATCCTGCCGAACACCCGCTTTAATTTCCCATTTTAGCCGTTTTAATATGTCGAAAGATTCACTAATAATTTGATGCTGTTTTTCAGGCACCACTGAATGTGTTTTCTCTAGATTAAATATAACTTCTTCGAGATCAGTCAGAAAATGATCAACAAGTTCTATGTGCTGTAAGACCGGCATCGGGAGTGCGTCTTCAACCTCAGTTAAGGTTGATTGCACGTAATAGAACAGCCCCCCTACAATCAGTATTAAGGTGAATACAAGCCCAGAAAAACCACTAACCCAGCAATTTTCTCTTTTCATTTTTGGCTCAAGATTTGGAGCAACATTTCTCTTTAGCAAATTCACTCCAAAATCAACACGAGTAATCAAACTACAATGAAGTGTTCAACAAAAAACAACAATTGCCAAACCGCCTCGTCTCCAAGATATTAAAAATACCAATGATACATTAAGAAATTGTAATTTTTTTGACTTAAGAAAAAACAATGAGATCTATTAAAAATTACATATGGTTCTTTCATTCGCTTGGCAAAGCTGTTCAAGGTCAAACAAAAACGAAATTTTAAAGTAGTTCGCTGAAGCGGATATTTTTACACAATTAATCAATGACACTCGGCATTTTTGCTATCCACAAACCGAGCAACGGAAACAAAACCAGCTCAGCAAAGAGCGAAGGCGCGATTGAAGCACTAAAAATAATCGACGGCTCCATTACGCTAATCCGTGAGAGACCGCCAACAAAAATCACCACACAAAACGCCAATAGAATTGTCTTAAATGCTGTGAATGCAAATGCACTTACAAAAAACAACAGACCAATGCCCAGCCATACCCCACCCAGAAAACGAACATGATTATCCTGCGCGTTAAATACAGACGCATCTACAACAGCTAGAAAGTCCATTGGGCCCTGCCAGCCTAACGTTCGAATACCTCCAAGCCCGACATTTAATCCTAAAAATATGATTGCCAAACCAACGAGTGCAAGAACGGCTCTGAGCGTAATAAAAGTTTTCGTTGAACGTTGCATTCTATTTAATCCTTGATAAAATATACGCGTTACAATTAAATATAATATTCTGTGTGGTCAACGCTATTTTTGACACAAATTCGTGAACTGAATGAAAAACATGAAAAAACCTAGATTAAAATCAAAACCAAAGAGTCAACAAGGGAGGCCAGCCCTTACAGAAGGTCAACGGCTTCGAATGCGTATAAAAATCGCAAATACAGCGCAATCCCTATTTTCAAAAGAAGGGTATTCAGCGGTATCCATACGAAGAATAGCGAGCGAAGTCGGAATTTCTCCGATGACGATCTATAAATATTATGACAGCAAAATCCATATATTAAGGCAGTTATGGGCGCTAATCTTTAAAGACATTTTTGACCAGTTTTCTCAAATCTTTGACAAAGAGACTGACCCTGTTATTCGTCTCAACTCAATATCCCTGTCATATGTGGGATATTGGCAGGACCATCCGGACCACTATCGCATGGTCTTTATGTCGGAAGGCGTAACTCAGCCGGAAGTGAGTATTTTTGTTGGAGATGAGCAAATGGCAGCAGGTCTTGGTCTTATATATCAAGCTCTTATCTCCGCGTTACCGGACCAGCAAAAGGAGCAAACCATCAAAATTAAAACAGATCTTTTACTCTGTAACCTGATCGGGATTTCTCATGCTTTGATCACAATTAGCGACTACCCTTGGTCAGATCCTGAGGAAGTTGTGAAAATGGCTGTACAGGGGGTTTTAAAATCGTGAGTATTAATAAACATAGGGAAACCGGGTAAAAGCTAGCATGACCAATTCAATACTAAAAGAAGCAATTAATAACAATGCCCAATGGTGTATGCGTATGTGGCAAAGCCACGGTTTGAAGGTCGAAAAATTTGAGGGCCTCGTTTATTGCCCTTCGAAGACACCCGACTTTTACCCGAACATCGTTACAATACAAAAAGGCGCTCGCAGGAGTGAACAGTTGATTTCAGATCTTATCACTCAAAATAATGATCAAAAAATTAGCATCAAAGACAGCTTTGCGGAGTTGGATCTTCATTCTCTAAATTTCAAGCGACTATTTGATGCCCAGTGGCTCTATTTTTCAAATCCCCCGGCACAAATACAACAATCGAATTTGTTATGGAGAACTGTGAAAAATGAAGAGGATTTAAAGAACTGGGAGAAGAACTGGGATGAACGAGAGGGAGATGTATCTCGCATTTTTACGACCCCCCTGCTTAATGATCCAACCATTGAATTTTGGTCTGGATATTCAAGAAATGAAATTCAGGCAGGTTACGTTTCAAACGTAACAGGTAATTTCGTTGGACTGTCTAATATCTTCGGCTCATACGAAGAATGTATTCGCCATGCCAAATCTCAGTTTCTGCACCACAAGATTGTCGGCTATGAAACAGGATCATCCTTGGATGAGGCTAAGACTCTTGGCTTCGAAATAATTGGAGATTTAACTATCTGGATATAGCTAAATCTCCATCGAAGGAAGAATGCTCGCTGTTCCTATTTTTATTCAAGTCCCGCAAAATACCATGAGAGCTTCTCTCCTGCATGAAAAGGCGATATTACCGTATCCAAATGGTTCAGAGTTTCGGGCACTTGTGTCTCTCGACGTTCAAGGACAATACGCACAGTATTAAGCGGCAATCCGTAAAAATTCGGCCCATTCTCTGACGCAAATGCTTCAAGTTTTAAGAGGGCCCCTTCTTCTTCAAACGTTTTGGCATAACTTTCCAATGCATAAGGGGCATTAAACAAGCCAGCACATCCACACGACGATTCTTTTACCCCAACCGTATGTGGCGCAGAATCTGTCCCTAGGAAAAATTTAGAGGATCCTGAAGTCGCCGCTTTTCGCAAAGCCAATCGGTGCAATTCCCGCTTGGCGACAGGAAGGCAGTAATAGTGCGGGCGGATGCCGCCAGCAAACATAGCGTTTCGATTAAATTCCAAGTGATGGGGCGTAATTGTTGCCGCTATATGTTGGCCACTTTCTTGAACAAAATGAGCTGCATCTGCTGTCGTAATATGTTCAAAAACAATCTTCAATTCTGGAAAGTCAGCAATTATCTGTAACAGTACGGTTTCAATGAAAACAGCTTCCCGATCAAAAATATCGATTTGACTGTCTGTTACTTCCCCATGCACAAGCAAAGGCATACCGATCCGCTGCATTCTCTCCAAAACCGGATAAATAAGTTTTACATCCGTCACCCCATGGCTGGAGTTTGTTGTCGCATTCGCAGGATAAAGTTTACAAGCCGTAAAAATGCCAGAGGTAAATCCCTGTTCGACTTCAGCTCCATCAATACTGTCAGTCAAATAGCATGTCATCAGTGGTGTGAAGTTAAGATTTCCGTCAACGACCTTGCGAATACGATCTCGATAGGCCACGGCCGATGCTACCGTTGTTACAGGAGGCGTTAAATTAGGCATCACAATTGCGCGGGCGAACTGACGCGCCGTATAATTTACAACTGTTTGGAGCATCTGCTCATCTCGTAAATGCACGTGCCAGTCATCGGGCTGACGTAATACCAAGCGATCGATAGGATCATCTTGATTAGAAGGTGCGTTTTCAGATTTGGGTAAGTTAGACAAGGTTTCCTCGCATCCTAACAAAGGCCTTAAACAAAAGTACCACTTCTGTATCTTAATTCCTTATAAAGTTCCAGCAGACCTTAGCAATTAATCAGGCAAAAGGGCCTAGGCCCTCACCGATAAACGCAACTCTAAACCCATTGGCTGTTAAGATTGACCGTCCAGTTCCTGACGATACTCCTTCTCGAACTCTTCTTGAATCTGGCGAAGTTCAAGGATGGCTGCCTGAATATCTGAGCTGTTATGAATACTCACCTCTACATGCTCGCCAGAGCGAGTAAGATGACGGCGGTGTGACAATTTTTCATCAAGGGCGAAGTTATCCACCTCGAACACTTCTACTGGGCGAGAGAAGCCCTTGAGTGAGACTGTCTTAGCAGGATGGCAGTTGATAGATCCATTCAGCAAATTATGAGTGGTCTCGTCGATCAGAATGGTGTCCGGCTTCGCCAACGCCTCCAGTCGCGCGGCCATGTTCACCGGGCGCCCTAGCACGGTGTAATCCAAACGCTGCTCAGAACCAAAATTCCCCACGGTGCAGTAGCCCGTACTGATACCCATGCGGACATGTAGGCCCTTTGACACACCATTCTTCTGCCAGTGTTTTTGCAATTCACCGATCCGCGCCTGCATCTGAACAGCCAT
>Ga0209826_1001199_pt1 | contig 18185 bp, 19 predicted proteins | sample GOMGulsemesocosm_5_FD_184637 | JGI IMG/M metagenome (GOLD analysis project Ga0209826, IMG submission 184637) | Methane-oxidizing microbial communities from mesocosms in the Gulf of Mexico - GOM15C Gulf of Mexico (SPAdes) (version 2) | ecosystem: Environmental > Aquatic > Marine > Cold seeps... | reverse complement strand
AATGACTATCTTACTGAAGTTAACTAAAAATGTTGCTGTTCTGTAAAATAAATACCTATAGTTAAGCTATTAACGCATATTAATATGAATAGCCTCTCCCTCTGGCTCATTTTTTTCGAGCCAGAGTTCTACTATTTCTTCTAAATCAAATTTAGTGCAACTATCAATCTCCCCTAATAATTTTAACTGCATTGAATGAAAGTAAATAGTAATAAGTTGTCCCGACAATAAAGCAGTAAAACACCACGCGTCTTGCTGCTCGTCAAAGATTAAATCATCATTAAATAAAATGGCTTGGTTCAAAAACTACTCCTGAGCAAGTGACAATTTCAGTTGTTCGATAACCGCTTCAACTTCTGGCTTTTCTGGCTTAATACCGCGCCAAATATTAAAACTTACCGCCGCTTGCCCTACTAACATACCTATGCCGTCAATCACTTTAATCGCACCTTGTGATTTTGCCCAATTTAAAAATGGCGTGAACTCTTTGCCATAAACCATATCATAGCAAACGGTACTTTTTGACACTGTTGAATCCGCTATTGTCGGTAACTTACCGGATAAACTCGCTGAGGTTGCATTGATTATTACATCATAAATTGCTCCTGATGTTTGTTCAAAGCCACACGCCTTTAGCCTATTATCGTTAAATTGTTCAATAAGCGCTTCTGCTTTACTCACAGTACGGTTGGCTATCACAATGCTAGTAGGATTTTGGGCTAGTAAAGGTAATATCACGCCTTTGGCTGCACCTCCTGCACCAAGTAATAATATTCGACTGTTTTCTAATTGAACATTATTACGTAGTAAATCTTGTACTAATCCTTCACCGTCGGTGTTATCGCCAATTATTTTGCCATTATTAAAACTTAAGGTGTTTACTGCCCCAGCTAAACGCGCACGATCAGAGAGTTCATGCGATATGGCAAGAGCCTGCTCTTTAAAAGGAACCGTCACATTGGCGCCCTTGCCTCCTTGGCAAATAAATTTATTAACTGCCTCGGTAAAGCCGTCAAGCTCAACTAAGCTTGTTTCATAATTAAGCACTTGCTTGGTGGTTTGCGCAAAAGATTGATGAATAAAAGGTGAGCGTGAATGTTTAATTGGGTTACCGAAAACGCGATATTGATCCATGAAAAAGTGCCTTGACGAAAATAATACTAATAGCGTAACTGAATTGGTATTTTAAGGACATAAAAAAGCAGTAACCAATTACTGCTTTTTCTTATGATTTATGCTTTTAAGTTGTATTAGAACTTATAACCAAGCATTACTGAGTAAACCATAGGGTTAATATCAACAGATGAACTACCGATGTTATCGCCACCGACAGCAAAGGTTGCATCAGTAGATATATCAATATAACGCGCAGAGGCATTCACAGACCAGTTTTTGTCAATTTCATAATCTACGCCTACTTGCACAGCATAACCGAAAGAGTTATCAAGCTCTAAATTACTAAAACCCGCTTCAGAGTATGTACCTGTAAAGCTGTTATCAAAGAAAATAGTATAATTTATACCTAAGCCAACATAAGGCTTAATAGCACTACCCGTATCGAAATAATACAGCGCACTTAATGTGGGTGGCAGCTGTTTAGTGTCGGCAAGTGTTGTTGTCACATCGCCTGCATGCAATTTAATATCATGGTCAAATGGTGTTGCCGCCAATAATTCTATAGCCCAATTATTATCGAAAAAGTAAACAAAGTTCAGGCCTAGTTGGGCATTATCATCAACAGATAACGCTAACCCAGAATCAGCACCAGCTAATAAAACAGCTGATTTTCCGCTATCGGGAGATACCATGGTGACACCGCCACGAATTAAGATATCGCCAGCTTGATTTGCTAAAGCGACGGTAGAAAAGCTAGAGAGTAACGCGATAGTAAGTAATGTTTTTTTCATGATTCATATCCTTAATTAAATTAGGGACATGATAGTCTTGCTGTTTTTATAGAACTTGATTTAGCGCAAGTTTTATCAGCTGAGTAATTACTTAAATTTCAATCTTTGATTTCGATCAACTTTTCTTCTGCTGATCAAACAAATAACACTTAAAAAGCAGTACCTATGTGACATATATTAAAAAGTTTTTTCTAGAGACGACTGAGTGCATAATTTTTCAACATGAATGGACTACGCTCTTAATACTTTACTGGTAACACCATTGATGATGGTAGAAGGACTAGTTCGACCTAAAGTTTCGGTTTTCATTAAGTAATCTAGCTGTGTTGGAAATTGCTGTAAGACCATTTGCCATGTTGCTGCTGCTGGCTTTCCTGAAAGGTTGGCACTGGTAGAAATAATAGCTTTCCCCGTTTGTTCACATAAGGCAATAACATCAGGATGTTGGGTAACTCTTACCGCTATGGTGTCAAATACCCCTGAAAGTAGCGGTGAAATATTCTTATTAGCGGGTAAAACTTGTGTTATCGCACTTGGCCAGCGGGATAATATTAGCAACTTTTGTTGCTCAGTAATGGCTAGTTCATCAATATAGGGCTGTAATTGACTATAGTGACTAGCCAAAAGGATAAAGCCTTTCTCCACTGAGCGTTGTTTTAAACTCAGCAATTTATTAATTGCTGAGTTATTGTCAGGATCACAACCTAAACCAAAAACCGCTTCAGTCGGGTAAGCAATAATGCCTCCCTGCTGAAATATCGTCGCGGCATCATTAATTATGGTATTTATACTCATGTTACTGACAAGTTTTCTTAGCCTAACTTTGCTTGCATAGCAGCATCTTTAGCTAATAGTGCTTTAGCATTTGCCACGCGCTCTGCCTTTACTTTGTCTGCCATAGCTTGGTCTGCTATACCTAAAATTTGCGCCGCTAAATAACCCGCATTTTTAGCGCCGGCTTTACCGATAGCAACTGTTGCTACTGGGATACCACCAGGCATCATTACCGTTGAGAGTAACGCATCATGGCCTTGTAATGGTCCACAATCAACGGGCACACCAATCACTGGACGTGTTGTCATACCTGCAACTGCGCCCGCTAAATGAGCAGCTAGGCCTGCAGCACAAATAAAGACTTTACAACCACGTTCTTCAGCATCTTTAACATACGCTTTAGCCGCATCAGGTGTTCTATGAGCAGAACGTACGCGCACTTCATGAGTAATATCAAATTGCTTTAAAATATCAATGGTGGCTTGCATTACAGGTAGATCTGAGTCTGAACCCATTAAAATAGCAACAAATTGTGATGTCATAATATTTCTCTTATTTAAAGTTTAATGAAAAGGTTTACAATTAAATTTTGTTTACATGGATTATAGCGTTTTTTCTTTATAGCTACATTGCTTTTGTGGGCAGCTTAAGACTTCGCCACTTGCCATGGTGCGTTTAATCAATACTGGCCATTGGCATTGAGGGCATGTTTGTTCGACAGGTTGACGATTCAAAACATATTTGCATTTTGGATACTGATCACAAGAATAAAAGGTTTTGCCAAAACGGTTGGTTTTTTCTTTTAATTCGCCAAGTTTACCTTTGCTTTTACACGAAGGACAACTAACACCAACTTCTTCATGTTGTTGATTTTCTTCTATATGGTGGCACTGAGGATAATTTGTACAACCAATAAACATGCCATAGCGCCCTTTTTTTACCGCTAACTCTTGACCACATAAAGGACACTCGCTACCGGGTAAAAGGGTATCTTCTACACGTTCATGTTCGACAACAGATCGAGTGTAATGGCAATTAGGATAGTTAGAGCAACTAAAAAATGCGCCCGCTTTACCTCGTTTGATTGTTAGCTCTGAGCTACAATCAGGACAGATTTCATACGCTTTTTCAAGGGCATGTTCATGACGAGAAAATAGTGGTTTGCTTTTATTAGAGTCAGGTGAGTTAGACATTTGCTGAACAAAAAATCACGATTAAAGTTGTGACATATTATGCCACAACTTGGTCTAAAAAAACTAGAGTAAGCCGCTAAAACTTAATGCAAAGGACCTTCTTGCTCCTCAAAAATGAGATCTTCCATTTGCGAATAAGCGTTTTCTTGACCTGGCATATTGAAGAGTACCATCAAGATCACCCATTTCAAATCATCCATAGAAAAATGCTTAGTATCAAGCTCCATCACTCGGTCTATCACCATTTCACGGGTGCTAAAGTCAAGCACATTAACTTGCTCTAAGAATAAAATGAAGCCTCTACTTTCGGTATCAAGCAGTTGCATTTCTTCATCTGTGTAGATGCGAAATGATTGGTTACCAACACGCGTTAGATAAGGATAAGCATCTGTGTCTTGTAGAGCGGCAAGTTTTTCTAACCAATTTAATGCTTTATAAATTTCATCCTGATGAAAACCTGCACGGGTTAATTCATCAGTTAAAATATCATGATCAACCATAACCTCGGCTTCACTATGAATATAATTTTCAAAAAGATACATTAAGATATCAAACATCACTAACCCCTTATATCGATGAGAATTATTTAAGGCAATCTAAGATAGCCCCCTGGTACTGCTGCTACCAAACCGCTAAGCTCTAACATCGTTAGCCGAGTTAATACTTCCTCTATGGGAAGTTCACTACGGGAAACTACTTTATCAACGGGCGTAATTTCAAATCCCACACTAGCCAACAATACATCATTGCACAAGTCATTCTTTAAATTTTTTTCAGCTTTTAATGCCGGGCGTTCGGCAAGTAACTGTTGTTTATGTTCTAAGTGTAGAGCACCCTGCTCAGCCATGCTTAACTCTTCTATTATATCGGCGGCATCTTCCACAAGTTTAGCACCTTGTTTAATTAACCAGTGGCAACCTTTTGTTTGAGGGTTGTTAATGCCTCCAGGAACAGAAAACACCTCTCTATTTTGCTCTAAAGCACAACGAGCGGTAATTAACGAACCGCTTTTAAGTGCCGCCTCAACCACTAGTACACCTTTACTTAGACCGCTAATAATACGATTTCGTTTCGGGAAATGCCCCGCTTTTGGCGATGTACCCGGTAAAAACTCGCTGACAATGGCACCTTGGTTAGCCTCTATTTGTTTAGCCAGTGGTTTATGCCTTGCTGGATATACTTTGTCTAACCCTGTCGCTACTACAGCTATGGTGCCTGTTATAATCGTTAGTGCCCCTTTATGCGCAGCTGCATCTATACCTAATGCTAAGCCGCTAGTAATGACTAAGCCTTGCTCTGCCAATTGTTGTGCAATATCAAAAGCGGCCTCTCGGCCATTAACACTAGCTGCACGGCTGCCAACAATAGCTATTTGCATGGTATCTAATAATTGCGCATTACCTTTAACAAACAAAACTAGCGGAGGATCATAAATTTGCTTTAATAATTTAGGATATAGATCATCATCAAAAGTAATCACTTTGCTACCGCAAGCTTCACTTGCCCTAATAACATCGTCAATAAAAGACCAGTCGGGTTGATGGAATGCGGATAACTGCTTAACGGTTAAGTTATTTGCCGAGGTTAAAACAGTTGCAGAGTTTGGCGACAAAGAAAAAAGCGCCGTTAACCCATAAGAGTCAACAAGCGCTAATTTTTTATGAACTGCTAGCCGAGGTACAAGTTTCAGTGCTAGCCAATAATGCATATTGCTTTTGTTCACTTGTCTCCTCCTTAAATACAAGTTTTAAATATCTATACCCATTTAGGTTAAGTACTAGATCACTCTGGGGCTGTGACAATATCATCTAAGCGAGCAGGTTTCTCAGTCCGTAAAATCAATGCCATACTTGCTGCTTGGTACACTTTAAAGACCATTAATTCTCCTAGCGACTCTTCTGGCATTTTATAATCTGAACCGTTTGAGGTTAACATACGATCCCAGCGAGGGGCTTCTTCGGTATATTTAGGACCTTCGCTGGTCTCAACTACACCTGGACTCAAACGTTTTATTGCCATGACATCACCAACATCAACTTGATCTTCAGAGCCACGGTTAATCATCACGACTTCTAATTTACTAAATTCACGACCGTTGCTGGCAGCCTTGATGATAGCTCCTCGAAACTCTTTGCCAACAGCTTTCATAGAAAAAACAGACGGTAGCATTTGACCTTCATGCACAGGCACAACATAATCACCCGAGCGAATTTCACGTTTAGCGGTATTGACTTTTAATGTCGCCGGTTCATTTTCTGCCATATTTCCCGCACGTAATGCCTGGGCAGTAGCCACTAAGTCAACATAAAAACCTAATGATTCTCCTGTTTCAGGGTCAGTGATTTCTTCACCTTTATTATAAATAGCATAGGTTTTAGCTAAATCTAGGTTTTTATTAACGTAGACTTTAAAGCCAGTAACACTAGAACGATAACCTTCATCACTGCCTATCACATAAGGTAATTGTTCAAGCTGATCGGCACTAAACAGATGATCGTATTTAATAAATGGCGCAATAATTTCTAATGGCAATAACCTAATGGCAGCATCATTTTTATCTTGTTGACGAATTTTAGGTGACCATTTATAGCTAGGTTTCACTTTAATAGGCTCAACCACCAACATGGGTTCACCTTGTTCGTCAAAAACCAACGTTAATACATCGCCGGGATAAATCAAATGAGGGTTGTTAATTTCAGGATTTAAACGCCACAATTTAGGCCATAACCAAGGTTGCTCTAAAAAAATAGCCGAGATATCCCAAAGAGTATCCCCCTTTTCCACCACATAAGTTTTAGGCGCATCATCATTAATTTTCAGTTGCTCAGCCAAGACAATTAAAGAACATGCAAATAAGGAAAGTGTTAACAATATTTTTTTTAGCATCTGGCTCGTTCCTTTATTACCTATATTGATATTATGGTTTTTCATGCGTTTTTCATGCTTATATAGAAATGCAGTTATATTAGTTGCTATAATAATAAACATAACACTCTAAAAGAATTATCGCTAATTCTTTTCTTCAACATTTGTAAGATTATGACTATTTTAACTGTATTGCGTTTTCCAGATCCTCGTTTAAAAACAAAGGCTAGCCCGGTAAGTGAAATTACTGCAGCAACCACGACTATTATAGATGACATGATAGCGACCATGTATGAAGAAAAGGGCGTCGGCTTGGCTGCAACTCAAGTTGATATTCATCAGCGCATCGTGGTAATTGATGTCTCTGAAAATGGCGATCAACCTATCGTCCTTATCAACCCTGAAATAATTCATAAAAGCGAAGAAGTTTTAATTAATGAAGAAGGCTGTTTATCAGTGCCTGGCACGTATGCCAAAGTAAATCGCCACACAAGCTGCACAGTAAAAGCGTTAGACCGAAACGGCAAAAAATTCACCTTAGAGGGTGAAGAGCTGCTAAGCATTTGCATTCAACACGAGCTTGACCACTTAAATGGTATTTTATTTGTTGATTATTTGTCACCGCTTAAACGTCAACGCATTAAAGCCAAACTCGAAAAAGAAGCGCGCTTAGATAAAGCCAACGCTTAGTTTCACCTTTAGGATAATCCCCTTTGTCAAAACCATTAAATATCATTTTTGCTGGCACTCCTGATTTTGCCGCCCAGCATTTATCGGCACTCATTAATAGCGAACACAATATTGTTGCCGTTTATTGTCCACCTGATAAACCTGCTGGCCGTGGTAAAAAGTTAACCGCTTGCGCGACTAAATTATTAGCACTTAAGCACAACTTACCTGTTGAGCAACCCGTAAACTTTAAAGAAGCCAATGATCAGCAACATTTAGCTTTTTATAAGGCGGATGTTATGGTCGTGGTCGCTTATGGTTTACTTTTACCTGAAGTAATATTACATGCTCCTCGTTTAGGCTGTATTAATGTGCACGGTTCACTACTGCCAAAATGGCGTGGTGCGGCACCTATTCAACGCTCACTAGAAGCAGGCGATGAAAAAACGGGTGTTACTATCATGCAAATGGATAAAGGCCTTGATACTGGCGCTATGATCTTAACCGCTGAATGCGTCATTGAAAATACTGACACTAGCGCCAGCCTTTATGAAAAACTTGCTCAACTTGGCCCTAAGGCTTTAATTGATACCTTAGCGCTAATGGCCAGTAACGAGCATAAAGCGAGTAGTCAAAATAATGATTTAGCCACTTACGCTCACAAATTAGATAAAACTGACGCTGAATTAGATTGGCAATTAACCGCAACTGAATTAGATAGAAAAATTCGTGCTTACATTCCTTGGCCAGTAGCACAATTCACTTATGCACAGAGTAATGACAAGCAACATAGAATTCGTGTGTGGCAAGCCTCAGCGCAAAAAATAGAGACTACAGAAGCAGCTGGAACCATTATTTCTGCCGATAAAAATGGCATCGTCGTGGCAACCGGCACAGGCGCAATTTGCTTAGAAGTGTTGCAATTGCCCAATAAAAAAGCCCTCCCCGTGCAAGATATTTTAAATGGTCGCGCCGATTGGTTTAAAACAGGTGCTAGCATTAACGGTTTAGTAAACTAGATGACAACTTCAGCCCCACAAGTAAACAAACAAAAGCCGGTCAATATTCGCGCGCTTGCCGCTAAGTGCTGTTATGGTGTGATTGATAAAGGCCGCAGTTTAAGTGATGAACTACCTAAACAACAAGATAAAGCCACCGCTAAAGATAAGGGCTTGTTGCAAGAAATTTGTTATGGCGTATTACGTTATTTACCTGAATTAGAACATGATGTTCGAGGTTTGATGCAAAAACCTTTAACGGGTAAACAAAGGGTGTTTCATTTTTTATTGATGGTGGGTGCCTATCAAATAAAATACATGCGCATTCCCGATCATGCTGCCGTCAGTGAAACCGTTGCAGCCACTGGCGCACTTAAAAATCGCCACATGAAAGCTTTACTAAACGGTGTATTACGAAATTTTGTCCGTGCTAGAGAAGCGATGGTAATAAATAGCTCACAAGAAACAACATCTGTTTCGGTTACCCCTCTTTCGATACAATATAACCACCCCAGCTGGTTTATTAAAAAAGTACAGCAAGGCTACCCTGAACAATGGCAACAAATACTTACCGCCAACCAACAAAAACCGCCAATGTGGCTAAGAGCAAATCAGCAACATCACACCAGTGCTGATTACCAAAAGCTACTTGCCTCAGCAGAAATAGCCATTAGTAGCATTGAGCCTTTAAGCCAAGCCATTGAATTAACGCGTCCTAGCGATGTCACTAAATTACCCGGTTTTGAACAAGGTTGGGTATCGGTACAAGATGGCGCCGCCCAACAAGCGGCTCGATTATTAAATTGTCAACGTGATGATGTCGTGCTTGATTGCTGCGCTGCTCCGGGCGGAAAAACCTGTCATATATTAGAGCAAACCCCAGATATTGCCGCAATGACCGCTATTGATGTTGAAGCAAGTCGATTAATACGCGTAGAAGAAAACCTGACCCGTTTAGGATTAAAGGCTAACGTTATTGCCGCTGATGCTGCTGACGCTAAAACATGGTGGCAAGGACAACTTTTTGACCGCATTCTATTAGATGCTCCATGCTCTGGCACAGGAGTAATTCGCCGTCACCCCGACATAAAATGGCTACGTAAAGCCAGCGATATTGATGCTTTAGTGATACTGCAACAGCAAATTTTAAAAGAAATATGGCCTTTGCTTAAACCCGGTGGTACTTTACTTTATGCAACCTGCAGCATTTTACCACAAGAAAATAGCGAACAAATAAAGCACTTTATTGAAAACAATGATGATGCCAAGTTAGTTAGTATTGCTTGTGGCGATACAGATAATAGTAATGTTATCGGCTGGCAACTACTACCGGGCGAGAAGAACATGGATGGTTTTTATTACGCCAAACTGTTAAAAACAATGTAGAAGGGAATCTATCCCAAATTAGTGAGAACAAAAATAACAAATGAAAATAATCATAGTGGGCGCAGGTCAAGTAGGCGGGACTTTAGCGGAAAACCTTGTCGGTGAAAATAACGAAATATCGGTTGTTGATGTTGACGGAGAAAAACTACGTGAACTGCAAGACAAAATGGATTTACAGGTTGTAACGGGTCAAGGCTGCCACCCCGAAGTGTTAAAAAATGCTGGTGCCGAAGATGCCGACATGGTCATTGCGGTGACCTCTGATGATGCCACCAACATGATCACCTGCCAAATTTGTTCTTCATTATTTAACACCCATAAAAAAATTGCTCGTATTCGCTCCAACCAAGTATTGCAATATTCAGAGCAATTATTTCATAAAAATCACATACCCGTTGATCACGTTATTGCCCCTGAAGAATTAGTTACCCGTGATATCGTTCGTTTAATTGACTACCCCGGCGCATTGCAGGTATTAGAGTTTGCCCAAGGCACAGTAAGCCTAGTAGCGGTAAAAGCTTATTATGGTGGCTTGTTGGTAGGACACGCATTATCAACTTTAAGAGATCATATTCCTAATGTTGATACTCGCGTTGCCGCAATCTATCGCAATGGTAAGCCTATTCGTCCACTTGGCACCACAGTTATTGAAGCGGATGATGAAGTGTTTTTTATTGCCGCGAGTATTCATATACGTGCAGTAATGAATGAATTGCAAAAGCTTGAGCCCGCTTATAAACGAATTATGATCGTTGGCGGTGGTAATATAGGTGCAGGGCTTGCGCGGATTTTAGAAGAAAATCATCAAGTAAAATTAATTGAACGCTCACCCGAGCGCGCGGCACAACTTACCTCTGAATTAAGCAACACCCTCGTTTTTAATGCTGACTCTTCTGATATAGAGTTATTAACAGAAGAAAACATCGATCAATTTGATGTTTTTATCGCTGTGACTAATGACGATGAAGCCAATATCATGTCATCATTATTAGCTAAAAAACTTGGTGTCCGCAAAACTATGGTACTTATTCAGCGTGATGCCTATATTGAGCTGGTGCACGGTGGTGCTATCGATATTGCCATATCACCACAGCAAGCCACTATTTCAGCATTACTGACGCACGTTAGGCGTGGCACAATAGATAATGTTTATAGCTTACGCGGCGGCGCTGCTGAGGCTATTGAAATTGTCGCTAAAGGCGATGAAAAATCATCACGAGTGGTTGGTCGAGCCATCAAAAACATTAAGCTTCCGCCCGGCACCACTATTGGCGCCATTGTTAGGGGCACAGAAGTATTAATAGCTCATTCCAATACACTGGTAAGAGAAGAAGATCACGTTATTCTGTTCTTAGTTAATAAGCGCTATATCTGTGACGTTGAAAAGTTATTCCAAGTGAGTGCAATTTACTTTTAACATTGAACTGCTCGTTTAGGTGCGCCAAAACGCCGGGGTAAATAACACTAATAAAGTAAATATTTCTAAGCGGCCAAAGAGCATGGCCATAATAAGTATCCATTTACTGGTATCGCCAATAGCAGAAAAGTTAGCCGCAACTTCGCCTAACCCGGGGCCTAAATTATTAATACATGCAGCAACCGCCGTGAAGGCGGTAATATCGTCCATCCCTGTTGCTAATAATAACAACATACAAATAACAAAAACCGCCGCGTAAGCTGAGAAAAACCCCCAAACCGCTTCAATAACGCGATCTGGCAAGACCTTTTTACCCACCTTAATACTAAAAACAGCCTTCGGGTGCACAAGTTTATTCAATTCACGTAAACCTTGTAAATAGAGCAACAACACCCGCACAACTTTCATGCCACCACCCGTGCTACCAGCACAACCACCAATAAAGCTTGCGAATATTAACAACACTGGCAATAGCGTTGGCCAGTCCGCAAAAGACGTGGTGGAAAAACCGGCAGTAGTACTGATAGAAACTGATTGAAACAATGCTTGATCAAACGCCTGATCGGCATCTTGATAGGTACCCGAGGTCATTAAAACGGTAAAACAAATTAAAGTTAATACCACTTGAATGGCAATAAAAACTTTAAATTCAGGATCATAAAAGTAATTTTTAAGAGATTTACTCTGTACTACCGCGTAATGCAAAGCAAAATTAACGCCGGCAATCACTAAGAAAAATACACAGACAAGGTTGATGGTTGGACTATTAAAATAGCCCATACTGGCATCATGTGTTGAAAAACCACCAATGGCAATAGTTGAAAAAGAGTGACATATCGCATCAAAAACAGACATACCTGCAAACCAATAGGCCGTAGCACAAGCAATAGTTAAAGATAAATAGATGTACCATAAATGTTTCGCGGTATCGGCTATGCGCGGTGTCATTTTAGAGTCTTTAACTGGCCCCGGCGTTTCCGCACGATATAGCTGCATACCCCCAATACCTAACATAGGTAATACCGCTACCGCTAAAACAATAATTCCCATACCGCCCAACCATTGCAACTGCTGGCGATACCATAAAACCGCATGAGGTAAGCTTTCAATATTATTTAAAATAGTTGCGCCAGTTGTGGTTAAACCAGAAAAGGATTCGAAAAATGCATCGGTAACAGTAAAATTAGGCTGTTCTATTAAAATAAAAGGGATAGCAGAAAAACTGGCTAAAACCAGCCAAAAAAGCACGACAATCAAAAAGCCTTCTCTGGCTCTTAGATCTGTTTTTTCAAAACGGTTCGGATACCAAGCAAGAAATCCAGTAATGATACACCAAAGAAAAGCCATTAAAAATGGGACACCACCACCATCTCGGTAAACCATAGAAACTAAGGCGGGTGGCAACATGGTGACACTGAGTAATGCCACCAATAAACCAAGAATTCTTATTATGTTTTTATATTGCACGTGTTATTGTTTTATTAGGTTTATTGACCATATCACTTTGCTCAGGAGTATATTGATAACCTCAGCCTGGCAATTTATTATCAGTGATGCTGCTATCTAAAGACTTTAACCTTAGCTCTCCCGCCGATAATGTTTGTAATTTTTGTGCAACCAAGGCTAATTTCGCTATCGGTATCAAAAAGCTAAATTGCACCTGTTGCAAGTACTCTTGCTCAACAACCTGCCCTTCAGCCTGAGTAATTACATGTAGAACACCATCAACTTGGCTATATTGACATGCTAAAGTTTTCGCCGCCATAGGTATTTTAGTTTTTGACTGCAAAAAGGTTAAAGCTTGGCGAACACTATCACCATAAGCACGCTGTAAACCGCCAGTGCCCAACTTGGTGCCGCCAAAATATCGCACCACTACGGCACAAACTTGTCCAACACCACCACCTTGTAATACCGCTAACATAGGTTTTCCTGCGGTACCACTCGGTTCGCCATCATCTGAATAACCATAACCTAAGCTATCATCTGCTGCTTTGGTTAAAAAGGCATAACAATGATGGCTCGCTTGTGGGTGTTCAAGTTGTAGCTGCTTAACATGGCCTTTGGCTTCATCAATACCCGCACACGGATAAAGATAACAACGAAAGCGACTGCGATTAACTATGGTTTCGTGCTCAACCTGATTAACCGCAATTTGATAAGATGTAGTATTGGAAATAATTAAGTGACCTAATCTAAACCCGCATCACGAGTCATATTTTCATTGTGAGACTGATGAACAATAATATTATCTTCGATACGAATACCCCCAAAAGAGCGCATTTCATCAACTTTTTGCCAATTAACTTGCTTGCTATATTTTGATTCTTTTAAATCCTGTAATAATGAATCAATAAAATATAATCCCGGCTCTATGGTAAACACCTGTCCTGCTTCAACAACTCTTGAGGTACGTAAAAATGGATGATTTTCTGGTGTATTCACATGAGTGCCGCGCTCATCAGCCATAAAACCACCCACATCATGCACTTGTAAACCAAGATGATGACCCAAACCGTGAGGGAAAAAGCTGCTCACTATGCCAGATTCAACGGCAAGATCAGCGCTAACATTAATAAAATCAAATTCAGCTAAAACCTGCGCAATTTCTTGATAGGTAGCAATATGTAAATCCACGTAACTGACACCCGGTTTCAAACCATTAACAGCATTTAACATCAGCTGATCCATACGAGTGATTAACTCAGCAAACTTATCCTGCTTAAAAGCATAAGTGCGAGTTATATCAGCGGCATAACCATTAAAATTTGCGCCGGCGTCTATTAAAAAAGATTGATGAGCTAGTGGAGCCTCTTTATCTAACGTCATATAGTGCAAAATTGAACAGTTTTTATTTAACGCCACAATATTGCCATAAGGTGTTTCATTACAGGTATAACCTATGGCATTTAAATAAGCATTTTGAATATTGAATTCGGTGCCACCATTAAAGAAAGCGGCTTTAGCTGCCTGATGGGCTTTTACTGCCAAAACATTTGATTGGCGTAAGCAACTTTGTTCATAAGCTGTTTTATAAGCACGATGATAATGAAAATAATTAAGTAACGGCTCAGGGTTGATCACTGCAAACCCTAGCGCTTTAGCCACCTCAATATGACTACCAATATAGGCGAAACCTTTTTTATCATAAGGCAGTAATTTATCAACGCCACTGGCTTGGGTAAGTACCTTTATGGTAAAAAACTCCCCCCAGTAACTTTCCGACAAAGGAGTAACTTTATGCCAAAAATCAACGGGTTGATAATAAATAAGTGTAGGTTTGTCTTCGCCATTAACAATAAGCCAGCAATTGGGTATATCAATTAGCGGTAACCAATGTTTAAAATGAGGATTGACTCTAAATGGGTAGGTATTGTCATCAAGAAAAGCTTTAATTTCCTGCCCTGAATGTATCACCACACCTTCAATATTTTCTCGCACTAATACTTGCTTAGTTCGCTGTTGAAGTTGAGCAATATGTGCTGGATACTCTAAGCTAAGTTGACTAATTAAGGTGTTCATAAGCGCTCTCTTGATTTTTTGCCATCATAACACATCCCTTTATTTACTGACTACGCAGCCATTAAATCGACAAACGAGCTTTGTGCAGTTTTTTGTACAACCGAGCAGTTTGCAACTATGGAGTGAACAAATTAATCACCAATACTCATATTAACCACCTGCTCAAAAACACGACTAACCTGCCCTGGATTATGCTGATAAATTTCTTGGTAGGCCAAAACGCTTTTCACATAATTTCTCGTTTCTTTAAAGGGAATAGTTTCTATCCAGATATCGGCTGGCATGAGCTCAATCCCCTTAAGCCAGCGTTTTACTCTATACGGTCCGGCATTGTAAGCCGCGGTAGCTAGCACCTGATTCCCTTGGTTTTTATCGAGTAAAATTTTTAAATATTTTGTACCCAAGGCGATGTTATTATTAGCATTAAGTAAGTAACTTCGACTGATTTTTCCCTGTTTTAAATTTTTAGCGGTATTTGGCATTAATTGCATCAAACCTTTTGCCCCTGCTGGCGAGTGAGCATCGCTCATAAAAGAACTTTCTCTGCGCGCAATAGCAAAAGCCCAAGCAGGATTTATTTGCTGATTATTTGCATAGCGGTTAATTTCTTTATTGAAGGCTTTAGGAAACCTTAACTCAACATCATCTAAATAACCGACACTTGCCAAGGTAAAAATAGTGCGGTCGAACCATTTATTCTCGTTGGCTACTTTAGCCACAATTAGTTGCTCGCGATTACTGAGCTGACTTATTAAGTAATTCCACTCTGATCTAGCTTTGACATACCGGCCCAAATGATAAAATTCAAAGGCTCTTTTCGCCGCGGGGTTATTAATAACGTTACGTTTTTCAGCCAAAGAAAAAGATAACGGTTTATCTTGCAAATTCACCGGTGTCTGCAGGTAACTTGCCGCTAAAAAGCCATAGTAATGACGCTCGTTTGCCAGTTGCGCAAGTAAGTACTCTCCTCGCTGCTTTGCCCCAGTAGCAATGAGCGCACGGGCATACCAGTACTTCCACTGTAGTTCATCCTTATGCTCTACAGGTAATTGTTTTAACTCAACGATTAACCGCTGCCAATCTTGATTTTTTAACGCTTGCGATAATCGCCATTGCAACATGTTTTTGTTCAACGAGGCTAGCTCGAGCTTATCTAACCACACACGTGCTTTATGATGATTTTTTGCTGCCAAAGCCACGGCAAAGCTCTCGGTGATCTCAATGTTCTGAGCCGTAGTAAAGGTAAATTTTTGTTGGGCTTTTTTATAACTGCTCAAGGCTGAATCTGGATAACGCCAAATTAAACGCTTTAACCCATAGGTTAATATTTGTGTTTCTCTCACCGAATTGTTTGGAAAGTATATTAGTTTACTAACAAGAGAAGGATCTCGACGTACCTTGTGCCAAAGGCTCGCTAAGTATTGTTGCTCAGTGGGAAGCAATTTTGTTAAATAAGGTATAAGTGTATGCTTACCGCCATCTGCTGCGAGAACGATACGCTGCCATATAACCTCATTCGTTCGATAACCTGCTTGCCGCCACTGCTCAAATAAAGGGTCACACACTTTAGCTTGTGACTTGCCAACTACCCATAGTTTGGTCACTTGTGATAAAACTACACTTTTAGGCAAGCCTGAATGTAATTGAAAATTCAAATAATGACACTGAAGCTTGGCATTGCTGGTTGGTTTATAAAACTTTAAAAACAAGCGTGCTTGCTTTTTTTTAGCTAAAAACCTTAACCATGATTTACGTAATGGCCAATCAAGGGGACTGCCTTGATATTTTGTTAGAAATGTAGCTATTTCATCTGCTGACGACAGACGCATATTCACTAACAATTGTTGTTGATCTAAATAAGGCTGCAAGGGGTAGTAATGAAGCTGATTATACAGGCTTTTATATTGAGCTGAGTCACTATTACTAACTAGCCTTTCTGCTTTGATAAACTGTTGCTGCTGAATTTTGTTCGCGGTTAAGTGTAGCGGCTCACTAGCCAATAGAGTTACGCTATAGACATAAGTTACAGCTAGCCAGAAAAGTTTTTTTAGTCTATTTGCAGCCATTGATTTTAATATTTTTAACTTTTAGTTGTGATCTAGTATATACCCAAGCGACAATAATTATTTGAATTACTCTGAATTATTTTTTAGATAAAGTACAATGTCATTTATCCAAGATATCCCCTTTTTAACACTGAATAAAACACTTGAGTTATGAGCAACACTATTTTTCAAACCACAGACCACTTTTTAGACGCTATCGGCCTACGTTGTCCAGAACCAGTAATGATGGTGCGATTAAATATACGAAAAATAGCCAGTGGCGAAACGCTATTGATTAAATGCGATGACCCTTCAACTACTCGTGACATTCCAAGTTTTTGTCGCTTTATGGAACACGAGCTTATTGCCAAACAGGTAGCTGAAAAACCTTATTTATATGTGATTAAGAAAAAATGATTATCCGGTTATATTTGTAGTTGTAAGCAGATATATATGGCTGGAACTTTTCCACCATCAATGACTCTATACTCTTGCCCTTTCATATATGGAGTATTTAATGAGGTTTCTCAAACAGGCTTGGCAAAACAACAAACAATTTATTGTTTTTATTTTATTAATGACGGTATTTAGAAGTGCCGTTGCTGATTGGTACACGGTACCCACAGGCTCTATGCAACCAACCATTAAAGAAGGCGACCGAATTATAGTCAATAAAATGGCCTATGATTTAAAACTGCCTTTTAGCCAACTATCACTTATGGTTACTGGCGAGCCTCAACGTGGTGAAATTGTCGTCTTTGAATCCAAAGCGGCTGATAACAGGCTGATCAAGCGTGTTATTGGTTTGCCCGGTGATGTTATTGAAATGAGAAATGAAGCACTATTCATCAATGGTAAGGCCGTTAGCTATCACCCCTCTCAGCAAAACGCTCCGCAAATGTTTGCCATTGAGACTTTGGGTGATATTAAACACGCCATTAAAATTGATAAAAACAAGAGCAAGCAACTAAGTAGCTTTAATGCCATTACAGTACCAGCAAAAAGCTACTTAGTGTTAGGTGATAACAGACGCAACAGTGCTGACTCACGAGTTTACGGCTTTGTGCCTCGTCATGAAATAAAGGGTAAAGCGACTGATATCGCCTTCTCTCTTAATTACGATAACTACTACCTACCAAGGGCGAATCGCTTTTTCAAAGATATTTATGATATTTGATTATCTTCAAACACATAAAGGGGCATATTATTATGCCCCGTCACTTTAATTGATGCCTAAGCCACATTTTTGAATTGTTTCTTAAAAAGAAACCCTTGTACAAAATCTACTTTTAGCTTTTCCCCCTGTGTCAGGATTGTTGTCGCCTCAATTAATTTTATAACCAAAAAGGGAGCGGTAAGTAATCAGTAGTGCATTATCAAAGGCATTCAAGCCAATTTAAAGAAGCAAT
>Ga0209826_1001196_pt1 | contig 18212 bp, 14 predicted proteins | sample GOMGulsemesocosm_5_FD_184637 | JGI IMG/M metagenome (GOLD analysis project Ga0209826, IMG submission 184637) | Methane-oxidizing microbial communities from mesocosms in the Gulf of Mexico - GOM15C Gulf of Mexico (SPAdes) (version 2) | ecosystem: Environmental > Aquatic > Marine > Cold seeps... | reverse complement strand
AACCAACAGCGTTGTTTGTCCCTAAATCTATCAATACTCCTTTCAAAATAAGTTCTTTTCTTACAAGATCTTTTTTATTAATTAAATTTTTTAAATTCATAGCCAAAAGTGAGGCTTGTTTGTTTGCTAACTGTGCGGTTGGAAGATTATATTTTCCTTCTGGAGTTAGAGTTTGAGCAAAATCACCAATACAAAATGCATTGTTGTAATAATTGATTTTGAAATAATCATCAACTATATATTGGTTTTTGATATTTAACTCTATGTTTTGTTTGTTGTTTAATTTTTCAGAACCAACCCCTAAAACAAATAAGGATAAATCATATGCTATTTCCTCTTTATTTGATAAAATTATTTTATTTTTTTCAACTTCTGTAATAAATTCACCATGAATACATACAATATCAAGTTCATCCAATACTTTTTTTGTTTTTTGGATTAAAAACTCATCTGATCCGGGAAGTATTGTATTTTGTTGCTCAACAATAGTCACTTTGATATGATTTGAATTTAAACCATCATTTTTAATCTTTTGTGCCAATTCAATGGCAACTTCTACCCCACTTAAACCAGCACCCGCGATAATGATATTTTTATCACTACCTTTACTTTTTAATAAACTAGAAAAGTCTACTTTGAATTGTTTAATAACATTTAGAGATTTAATATCTTTTTTAAAAAGATCAAGATTCTTAATTTGTTTTGGAAAAAATGTTTTTGAGCCAGTTGCTAATACAACATAATCATATGATACAGTTGTATCTTCGAAAAAAACTCTATTATTTTCGAAGTCTATATTATCAACTCGTGCATTTACATATTGAATTAGATTTTTCTTGGCAAATTCTTCATAAGGAAATACCAATTCTCCTAAACTTATTCTACCACCTATATATCTATGTATTTCTGTTTGTTCTATATGAAACTTATTTTCATCTACTAATGTAATATTAAAGGTGTTCTTTAATTGTGAGACGAGTTGGGTACCTGCATATCCACCGCCTATTATTAAAAGATCTTTTTTCATCTATTGTCCTAATTTCTTTTCAAAACTATAAGCTATTTTTTACAAATTTACAACAAATTTTCGGCAATTGTATAAAAAAGCGCCATATGTGTTACAAAGGTACACATATTTCTACTATTATAAAATAATTGAAAACTTTTTTTTCAATGTCAAATAAAGTGTTACTTTAATACTCATATTTCAACCTTTTGTTTAAAATTTTAAAATATTCTTTACATTTTGTAAAATTTGGCTTAGAATTGACTTGTTGAAAAACAAAAATTAAAGGAGAGTATTATGTTAAAGAAAATTGTAATGGGTGCATTATGTGCCTCAAGTTTGTTACTTGCAAAGGACGTTAATATTGCTGTAGTTACTCATGGCGCAGATACGGACACATTTTGGAGTGTCGTAAAAAATGGTGTTAACAATGCAAAAGATGACATGGGTGTAAATGTTAACTATAGAAACCCGGCATCTGGTGATTTAACTGAAATGGCTAGACTAATAGATTCTGCAATTGCTAAAAGACCTGATGGTTTGGTTGTATCAATTCCAGATGCAAATGCTTTAGGAAAGTCAATTCAAAAAGCAATTAAATTAGGAATCCCAGTTATTACTATTAACTCTGGTGCAGCTTATGGTAAGAAAATAGGAAGTCTTATGCATGTTGGGCAATCTGAGTATGATGCTGGATTACAAGCAGGTAAAAGAGCTAAAAAAGCAGGTGCTAAATCTTTTATATGTGTAAACCACGAAATTACAAATCTTTCTACTGAGCAAAGATGTCAAGGTTTTGCTGATGCCTTGGGTGTTAAAAATAACATGTTAGATGTTGGAGTTGATCCTACTGAGATTGAACGAAAAGTTAAACCTAAATTAAAAAATGTTGATGCAGTTTTAACTGTTGGACCAACAAGTGCTAGTCCTACTATCAAAGCTATTGAAAAAGCAAGATTAGGTAGACACATTTATTTTGCAACATTTGATGTAAGTAAAGACATTTTATATGGTATTGAAACTGGTGTAATTGATTTTGCAATTGACCAACAACAATATCTTCAAGGTTATATGCCAATTGTTGTATTAACTCAAATGGCTAAATTTGGTGTACTACAAAGTGGTGACATTAACTCTGGACCAGGATACATCACAAAAGAAAACATTAGTTTAGTTGAAAAATACGCAGGTAAATATAGATAATTTAAAGATATACTAAAACTAGGAGAAATCCTAGTTTTATTTAAAGGGCAACAAATGACAGATGAAAGATTAAGTGCAGAACCGTTTTTTTCGAGGTTTTTTAAAAAACCAGAGTTTACTTCAGTAGTTGGAGTTGTAGGAGTATTTTTAGTATTTTTTGCAATAGCAGATGACGCGATGTTTAATTTAGAGGGTGTTTTATCATGGACAGAACAAGCTGCATTAATAGGAATATTAGCAGTAGGAGCTTGTTTATTAATGATAGGTGGAGAGTTTGATTTATCTGTGGGGTCTATGATTGGGTTCTCAGGTATGGTGATGGCGATTATGACAGTTGAGTATGGAGTTCCAGCTTGGATTTCAATAATATCAGCATTTATTATTTCATGTTCTCTTGGTTTTTTAAATGGCTACATTGTTGTGAAAACAAAACTTCCTTCATTTATTGTTACCTTGGCTTCACTGTTTATTTTAAGAGGTTTAACCGTTGCAATTTCAAGAATGTTGACAAACCAAACTTTAGTTGGTGGAGTTACTGAAGCTTCTGAAGGTGATTGGTTAGCATCATTATTTGGTGGTGAAGCATTTACAGGATTGTTTCTTTATTTAGCAGATCTGGGAATTATTGAAAAATTTGCAGATGGAACACCCGTGGTAACTGGGATAAAAATGTTACTTGTATGGTGGATTGGTTTAACAATTATTGGAATTGTAATTCTAAGATTAACTAAATATGGAAATTGGATTTACGCAACGGGTGGTGATGAGCAAGCTTCTAAAAATATGGGAGTACCAACTGATAAAGTAAAAATCATGTTGTTTATGGCCACTGCCTTTTGTGCAACAGTGTTTGCTGCTTGTCAAGTATTTGATTATGGTTCTGCAGATGCACAAAGAGGATTATTGAAAGAATTTGAAGCAATCATTGCTGTTGTTATGGGTGGAGCATTATTAACAGGTGGTTATGGAACTGTTATTGGAGCTTGTCTTGGAGCTTTGATTTTTGGAATTGTAAATATTGGAATTTCTTATACTGCAATTGATAGTGATTGGTTTAGAGTATTTTTAGGAATGATGTTATTGGGTGCTGTTATGTTAAGTAATAGTGTTCGAAAAAAGATTATGAGAAGTTAATGATGAAAAAACCTATTATAGAAATTAAAGATGTTAAAAAACATTTTGGAAATATTATTGCCTTAAATGGAATTAGTATGGATTTATATCCAGGTGAGGTTATGTGTTTATTGGGCGATAATGGTGCTGGAAAATCTACTTTGATAAAAACCCTTGCAGGTGTTCATCCCAAAAGTTCCGGAACTTATAAAGTGGATGGTAAAGATGTGGTTGACCCAACTCCTGAAACTCTTTTAAATGCTGGAATTGCAACGGTGTATCAAGATTTATCAACTATTCCTTTGATGTCAATTTCAAGAAACTTTTTCCTTGGACGAGAGTATGAGATTGAAAAAAAATGGGGACCCTTTAAAAGACTGGATTTTAAAAAAGCAAATAAAATTGCCTTTGATGCCATGAAAGAAATTGGTATTAATATCAGAGAAGCATCACAAGCTGTTGGAACTTTATCTGGAGGTGAGCGTCAATGTTTGGCTATTGCTAAAGCAGTTCATTTTGGGGCAAAGGTACTTATTTTAGATGAACCAACTTCAGCCCTTGGAGTCGCACAATCATCGATGGTATTAAAATATATTTTACAAGCACGAGCAAATAACTTAGCGGTAATTTTTATTACTCATAATGTTTATCACGCTTATGCAGTTGGTGATAGATTCACGATTTTAAATCGTGGACAAACTTTAGGAACATTTAACAAAGACGAAGTAACAACTGCTGATTTACAAGAAAAAATGGCAGGTGGTAAAGTCATCCAAGATTTAAGTCAAGAATTGGGTGAAGATTCTAAGAATCTATAAAATAAAAGGAGAACTATGGAGACTATTAGATTAACAGTAGGTCAAGCTATTATCAAATATTTAAACAATCAATATATCCAAACCAAGGAAGGAGAACAAAAGCTCATAAATGGAGCTTTTGGGATTTTTGGACATGGAAATGTAACGTGTATTGCGGAAGCTTTATATGATATTAAGGATGAATTCCCGACATATAGAGGACAGAATGAGCAATCTATGGCGCTTGCTGCTATTGCTTATGCAAGGGCTAAAAATAGAGAGCAAATAATGTTGGTAACAACATCTGTGGGACCAGGTGCAACAAATATGATTACTGCAGCTGGTGTTGCATATACAAACTCTTTACCTTTATTGATGATTAGCGGAGATGTTTTTGATAATCGATTAAGTCATCCAGTTCTTCAACAAATTGAAAGTGAAAATGATGCAACTAATAGTGCCAGTGATTGTTTTAAACCCATCGTTAAGTATTGGGACAGAATAACTAATCCTGCACAAATTATTCAGAGTTTACCACAAGCAATATCTATGATGATGGATCCACGTACTTGTGGCCCAGCATATATTGGCGTTTGTCAAGATACTCAAAGTATGGCTTATGATTATCCAGTCAAATTTTTTGAAAAAAAACTACATAGAATCGTACGTTCACGAGCTTCATTAGATGAAATACAAGATGCAGTTCACGCCATTAAAAATGCAAAAAATCCAGTTATTATTGCTGGTGGTGGAGTATTATTATCGAGTGCAAGTGCAGAAGTGATTGAGTTTGCAAACTCTTGCAATATTCCTTTTGGAACAACAGTTTCAGCTAAAACTGCATTTTTAGCCCAGGAAGAATTAAACATTGGTCCTGTTGGAGTTCCGGGAACTAAAGCAATAAATTCACTTATTGGACAAGCTGATGTTATTATAAATATAGGTACTAGATTACAAGATTTTACGACAGCTTCATGGTCGTTATTTAAAAATGATGATGTGAAGTTTGTATCAATAAATGCATCAAGATTTGATGCTGTAAAACATAGAAGTATTTCTGTTGTAGGAGATGCAAAAGAAGTTTTAAAAGAATTAATAATTGAATGTAAAGACTATAAAGCGGATATTAGTTTAGTCCAAAAAGCAAAAGAAAATAAAAAAATATATTTACAATATGTAGAAGATAAAGTTAATGAAAAAAATGAAATCGCATCATACGCAAATGTAGTAGGAACAATTAATAAATTAGCTGGTGAACATGACCGAATCATAACTGCTGCTGGTGGATTGCCAGGTGAGGTTAATACCATTTGGCAAACCAAAGGCTTTAATACCATTGACAACGAATACGGGTTTTCTTGTATGGGATATGAAGTGTCAGGTGGATATGGAAGTGCAATTGCCAATAAAAAAGGTGAAAATATTGTCTTAACAGGTGATGGCTCTTACATGATGTTAAACACTGAAATATACAGCTCAGTTTTATCAGGAGATAAAATGATTGTTATTGTTTGTGACAATCAAGGATATGCAGTAATTAATAGGCTTCAAATGAATCAAGGTGCTGAACCATTTAATAATCTTATACAAGATTGTAAACTCTCTGGTGAGCCTTTTGGTGTTGACTATGTGCAACATGCCAAAGCAATGGGTGCCAATGGTGAGTTTGTAGAAAAAATAGAAGATTTGCAAGCTGCATTTCTGAGAGCTAAAAATTCAAATAAAACCTATGTACTTCATATTGAAGTATCAAAGTACAACTGGAGTGAACATGGTGATTCTTGGTGGGAAGTTGGCGTTCCTGAAGTAAGCCAAAAAGAGAAAGTAAATAAAGCCAGAAAAAATTATGAAGAAAATATAAAGATGCAAAGAAAAGGAGTTTAGATGGAAGTTAAATTAGCAAAAGCACCAATAGCATGGAGCAATGATGACCTGCCACAATTGGGTGGAGATACTCCTTTAGAAACGTGTTTAAGCGAAATTAGACAAGCTGGATATGTGGGTACTGAAATGGGCGGAAAGTTTCCAACTGATAAGGTGGAATTAAAAAAAGTACTTCGAGATTTTAATTTAGAGCTTGCAGGTGCTTGGTTTTCTGGTAGTTTACTGACTGATAGTGTTGAAGATGAACTTCTAAGATTAGAAAAATTTATTGATGATAAATTATATGTTGGTTGCAATGTGATTGTTTACTGTGAATGTTCAAACACAATACAAGCCAAGCAAGAAATGCGACTAAGTACCAAACCAGTGTTAAGTGAAGATGAAATGAAAATATATGCATTAAACTATAACAAACTGTTTGATTTTGCAAAACAAAAAGGTGCGATTCTTTCATACCATCATCATATGGGTACGATTATTCAAAGTCCTGATGAAATTGATATGTTCTTGAAATATACTCACGATGAAGTGGGATTGGCTTTTGATACTGGTCATGTGTATTTTGGGGGAGGTAATCCTCTTGAAGAGATTAAGAAACATAAAAATAGAATATCTCATGTTCATTTTAAAGATGTTAGAGAAGATGAAAAAGAGGAAGCTATTTTAAAAGACAAAAGTTTTATTGATGCCGTACTAGCTGGAGTTTATACAGTACCAGGTGATGGAGTCATTGATTTTGCACCAATAGTAGCTGTGTTAAAAGAGATTAATTATAAGGGTTGGATAGTGGTTGAAGCTGAGCAAGATCCAAAAGTTGCCAATCCTTTAGAATATGCTACCAAAGCATATTCATATATAACAAAAATAATATAAGGGTTTATGATGAAAGAATTAGGTGTTGGAGTAATTGGAATGGGTTGGATGGGTGAAGCTCATTCTAACGCATATAATAGTATTCAGTCAAAGTTTAATTCACTTAAAGTGAGTCCTAAACTTATTATTTGTAGTGAGATTATTGAAGAGCGTGCAAAAGAAGCAAAAGAGAGATTTGGCTTTTCTAAATATACAACTGATTGGAAAAAAGTAGTTGAAGATCCTGAAGTTGATATTGTTGATATCACTGCACCCAACTCTTTACACTTGGAAATGATTGAATATTGTATTAAACATAATAAACATATCAATTGTGAAAAACCAGTGGGTGCCTTTCCTGATGATACCATCAAAGCATATGAGCTTGTAAAAGATTATGATAAAGAGACTTTTGTGGGATATAACTACAGATGGGCACCACTTGTTCAACATGCAAAAAAGTTAATTGATGAGGGAACTATTGGTGATTTAAGACACTTTAGAGGAAGGTTTTTTTCTTGTTATGCTGCTGATGAATTGGGATTTTACTCATGGAGATTTGAAAAAGAAAATGGTCATGGGGCTTTAACAGACATCATGTCACACGCAGTTGATATGGCTATAAATCTTATGGGTGAAGTTGAAGAAGTACAAGGAGTTATGGATACTTTTATCAAAAAAAGACCAGTTGCACCTGCAGGTGCTTCCCATTATGCTAAAGGTTCTTTACAGGATGAAAGCAAAGAAGTTACCAATGATGATTATGTAAATGCAATTGTAAAATTTAAAAATGGTGCACGAGGGTATATTGACTCTTCACGTGCATTTTATGGTCCTACTAGTGAGATGTGTTTTGAAGTACATGGTTCAAAGGGAAGTATCAAATGGAACTTTGAAGAGATGAATACTTTGCATCTATTTTTGCAAGAAGAAGATGGTGAAAATGGATATAGAAAAATATATTCTTCTCCTTCTCATGCCAATCATGGAAACTTTAATCCCTCAGATGGTTCAGGTTTGGGATATGAAGATTTAAAAGCAATAGAAGCATCAAACTTCTTAAATGTTATTGCCAATGGTGATCACTCTAAAAAAGTTAATTTTGAAGATGCAAAAAATGTGGCTGAAGTATTAAATGCAATCATTGAATCCAATGATAATAAATCTGTAGTTAGTTTATAAGGAACAAGTATGGCTGACGAAAAAAAATTAAGAAGTTTAAGATGGTTTGAAAAAGATGACTTAAGAAGTTTTGGTCATCGATCAAGAGTAAATCAAATGGGGTATGAACCAGAAGAGTATATTGGTAAACCTATTATTGCAATCATCAATCCTTGGAATGAATTTAATACTTGCCACACTCATTTTCCTCAAAGAGTTGAAGATATCAAAAGAGGAATTTTACAAGCAGGTGGTTTTCCTGTTGAAATTCCAGTGCTTAGTCTTGGAGAGCAACTTATTAAACCTACTTCAATGATGTTTAGAAATTTTTTAGCTATGGAAGTTGAAGAGGTTTTAAGAGCCCATCCTGTTGATGGCTGTGTAGTCATGGGTGGTTGTGATAAAACAACACCTGGTGTTTTAATGGGAGCAATTTCATTTAATATTCCTACAGTATATATGCCAGCAGGAGCTATGCTTGGTGGAAACTATGAAGGTAAGGTTGTAGCTTCGGGAACTGATGTATGGAAAAATTGGGAGAAGAAACAAGCAGGAACATTAAGTGAATGTCAATGGAGAGCTTTAGAATTTGGAATTGCTAGATCTGCTGGAACTTGTATGAGTATGGGAACAGCTGCCACAATGATGATATTGGCTGAAACTTTAGGTTTTGCACTTCCTGGAGCTGCAACGATTCCTGCAGTGGATTCTTCCCATATAAGAATGGCTAGAAAATGTGGTATTCAAGCAGTTGAATTGGTAAAAAGAGATTTTAAACCACAAGATATGTTAACTAAAGAATCTTTTGAAAATGCAATTGTAGTTTTAAATGCAATTGGAGGATCTACGAATGGAATTATCCATTTAATTGCTATGGCAAAACGAGCAAATATTGATATCACTTTAGAAGATTTCGAACGAATTTCTAATGATATTCCTTTAATTCTAAATTTACAACCATCAGGAAAATATGTGATGGAAGACTTCTATTATGCTGGTGGAACAAATGCTTTGTTTACTGAGCTTAAATCAAGACTTCATGATGTCAAAACAGTCAATTTAAACAGTTTTTACGAAAATATAAAAGACAGCGTTAATTACAACGATGATGTAATTGGTAGTTTAGAAAAACCTCTGAATGAACTTGGCTCAATTGCAGTATTAAGAGGTAATCTCGCTCTTAATGGCGCTATTATCAAACAAACTGCTTGTGAAGAAAGATTGTTAAAACATACTGGAAAAGCTCTAGTGTACTCTGATATCAAAACTTTAAAAGCAGAGATTGACAACGATGATTTAGATGTGGATGAAAACACAGTATTGATTTTGCAAAATGCAGGACCCAAAGGCGCACCTGGTATGCCAGAATGGGGACAGTTACCCGTGCCTAAAAAACTACTCAAACAAGGAATCACAGATATTGTCAGAATTTCTGATGCAAGAATGAGTGGAACATCTTATGGTACATGTGTATTACATGTTTCACCTGAGTCATATATTGGTGGAAATTTAGGATTGGTAAAAACAGGAGATTTAATTCACTTAGATGTTAGAGAAAGAATTATTGAAGTATTACTATCCGATGAAGAACTAGAAAATAGAAGAAAAGATTATATAAAAGAAACAAGAGATTATTCAAGTGGTTATGTGCACTTATATACCTCTCATGTATCTCAAGCCCACGAAGGTTGTGATTTTGACTTTCTCTCACGTGGAAACAGAGCTGGGTTAGAGCCTAAAATATTTTAAGGACGAACAATGATAAATGTAGGAATTTTAGGTGCAGGAAGAATTGGAAAAATTCATGCTGGTGCTGTTAAAAATTTTAATAATGTAAATTTAAAAAGTATCGCAGACCCATATTTAGATGAAAAATGGGCGAAAGAATTGGGAATTGAAAATTTATATTCAAATGTTGATGATATTATCAATGATGAAAGTATAGATGCAGTTTATATATGTACTCCAACTGATACCCATGCAGATTTAATTATAAAAGCGGCAAAGAAAAATAAGGCTATATTTTGTGAAAAACCAGTTGATTTGGATATCCCAAAAATATTAGAGGTGCAAAAAGTTTTAGAAGAAACCAAGGTTCTCTTTCAAATTGGATTTAACCGTCGATTTGATGCAAACTTTAAAAAACTATCTAGACTTGTTAAAAATGGCGATGTAGGAAACTTAATTACCTTGCGTGTAACTTCAAGAGATCCCAGTGCTCCTCCTTTAGACTATGTAAAAGTTTCAGGGGGAATGTTTTTGGATATGACCATTCATGATTTTGATATTGTCAGATTTATTTCAGGAGATGAAGTAGATGAGTTACGTGTTAGTGCTTCAAACTTTGTATCTGATTATGCCCATACGGATGTTGATACCGCAATAATTAATCTAACACTTAAAAATGGTACCTTTGCAATGATTGAAAACTGTAGAGCTACAACTTATGGCTATGATCAAAGGGTTGAAGTTTTTGGAACAAAATCAAAGGCTAAATTTGAAAATGTTTTTGAAGACAGCGTTGTTTGTACCAATGAAAATGGTGTTCATTCAGGTAATCCTTTAAATTTTTTCCTAGAGCGATATGAAAAAGCATATGAAGAAGAAACATTAGAGTTTATGAATAGTTTAATAAATAATAAGAAAACTTGTGTAGGTATAGAAGATGCTTTAGAATCTGCATTGATTGCACTGGCATCGATTAAATCACACAAAGAAAATAGAACAGTAAAGATAAATGAAATTAGAAATGATTTTGGAATTGGAGAAAAGTAATGAACATGAAAGTAATGAGTATGTATGAAAACTACGGTTTATATATCAACAATGAGTGGGTAAAAGGTGAAGAGGGTACATTTGATGTTATTAATCCTTTTGATGAGTCTGTAATAGGGCAAGCTCCCGTTGCTAGTACTGAGCAAGTCACCCTTGCAATTGATGCTTCTATGAATGCAATGAAAGAGTGGAATGAAATGCATGCTTGGGAGAGAGCTGAGAAGATATTAAACATAGCAGATAATTTAAAAGCAGAAGAACTTGATATTGCAAAAACAATTTCACTAGAAACTGGAAAACCACTAGCACAAGCAAAAAGAGAAGTAACTTTATCTATTGATCAGTTTGTTTGGTTTTCAGAGCAGACAAAAAGAATTTATGGAAAAACAATCCAAAGTAGAATGCCAAATACCAACGTAACTGTTTCTCATACTCCAATTGGTACAGTGGCTGCATTTTCTTCATGGAACTTTCCAATTTTATTAATGGCTAGAAAAGTTGCACCTGCAATTGCTGCTGGATGTCCTATAATTTTAAGATCAACTGATGTTGCCCCACTTACTGGAATGAAGCTGGTACAAGCTTGTCATGACGCTGGATTACCTAAAGGATTGGTGTCATTTTTATGTGGAAGTGCACGAAAATTGAGTCCACGAATCATGAATGACCCTCGAGTTCGAAAACTCTCCCTTACAGGTTCAACAGAAGTTGGCCAAAAGTTAATCGAGCAATCTGCACTAACTTTAAAAAAAGTAACGATGGAATTAGGTGGTCATGCCCCTGTTATAGTTCATGCTGATGCAGATATAGAAAAAACAGCAAAACTATGTGCAGCCGTTAAGTTTGCTAATGCAGGGCAAGTTTGTGTATCTCCTACAAGATTTTATATTCACGAAAGTAAAATAGATCAATTTTGTGAAGTGATGGTAGAAGAAGTTAAAAAACATAAACTTGGAAATGGGTTAGATGAAGATACTACCATGGGACCATTGGTTCATGCAAGACGTAGAGATGAGATTGAATCTTTTATTGAAAAAGTTCATACTCAAGGGGGAACAATTTTAACTGGTGGTAAAAGACCAGAAGGTGTTAAAAAAGGATTCTTCTTTGAACCAACAGTAATTAGAGATTTACCAAATAGTTCATTTTTATTATGTAATGAAATATTTGGACCAATTGCATTGGTACAAAGTTTTAGTACATTTGATGAAGTGATTAAAAAAGCAAACTCAACTGAATATGCACTAGCAGCCTATACATTTACAACATCACTAGAGCTTGCAAATAAAACATCAAGTGCTTTAATCTCAGGTATGGTTGGGGTTAACTCCTTTGCATTAGCAGCTGCGGAAGTTCCATTTGGTGGAATTCAAGCAAGCGGTTTTGGACGAGAGAGTGGTGAAGAAGGAATGTATGAATACATGAATTCTAAGATTATAACTACACAATTCGCATAAGGATAAAAAATGAATACTCACAAGCTAGTACAATCATGGAATAATGGCACAACGACTCTTAATGGGTGGTTGGCTATTCCTGAAGCTTTTAGTGCAGAAATTATGGCTCATCAGGGATTTGATTCACTAACCATTGATATGCAACATGGAGTGAATGATTATTTAAAAACTGTTGATATGTTAAGAGCAATTAATACAACCCAAACGCAAACTTTGGTTCGAGTTCCTTGGTTGGACCCAGCACATATTATGAAAATACTAGATGCGGGAGTTTCTGGAATTATTTGTCCTATGATTAATAATAAAGAAGAAGCTCAAAAACTTGTTGAGTATTCATATTATCCACCTATGGGAAAACGAAGTTTTGGACCAATTCGAGCTAAGTTTGTTTTCGAGGGTGATTATGCAAAAAGCGCCAATGATTCTTTATTAATCATTGCTATGATTGAAACAAAAGAGGCCTTAGATAATTTAGATGAAATTTTAAGTGTGGAGGGCATTGATGCTGTTTATATAGGACCTGCTGATTTATCACTTAATCTTGGATATACACCTAAGTTTGACCAAGAAGAGCCTTTTATCGTGGATACCATAAAACATATTTTAAAAACTACAAAAAAATACAATAAGTATGCAGGTATTCATAATGGTACTGTTGATTACGCTCTGAAAATGCAAAAACTTGGATTTGATTTTGTCACAGTTGGCTCTGATGCAAACTTTATGATTAAAGCCGCCAGTGAAGTTGCTTCAACTTTCAAAAAATCTGAACTACAAGTATCAGACTCCTACTAATAACTGCTTATGATTTCTTCATCAACTAAAGTCAATACATATTTATTAGAGCATTGACTTTACTTAAGATTACAATCTTTTAATAACACAAATAATATTTATTATGAACCAGAAAAGGAAATATTATGTTTAAATCCCTGTCAATAAAAATAAAACTACTTGGAATCGTTATCAGTTCAATTCTGCTTGTATCAATTATCTTAGGTGTTCAATCTGTTAATTCTCTTCAAAAAGAATCAAATTCAATGATTGCTAAGTTTGAAGAAGATGCCTATAAAACAAAAGAAAAAGAACTACAAAATTATATATCTCTTGCTATGAAAACAGTAGAGTCCTATTATAAAAGAACATCAAAAGAGCAAGTTCAACTGGAAGTTCAAGATTATTTAGTTGGGCAAGTGAATCTAATATTGTCCATGATGGAAGGTATTTATGAAGAGTATAGAGGAACAATTCCTGATGAAGAGTTAAAAAGTATTATTAAAAATGCTGTAAAAGCGACTACACATGGGAAAGATGGCTATTTTTGGATAAATGATTTTGAGGCCAATATTATTATGCATCCTATCAAACCCCATTTTGATGGAAGAAATTTAGCTAATTATGCTGATAAAAATGGAAAAAAAATATATAGCGAATTTGCTCGGGTTGTAAAAGATAATAGAAAAGGTTTTGTTGAGTATGTATGGCCCAAACCAGGTTTTGATAAACCCCAAGCAAAAGTATCCTATGTGAAGTTGTTTAGACCTTTTAAATGGGTAGTTGGTACTGGAGAATATATTGGAAATGTTACAGAAAAACTTCAAGAAGAAGCTAAAACGGCAATTGGTGAGATCCGATTTGGAGAAGATTCATATTATTGGATAAATGATTCAAGTCCTAAAATGATAATGCATCCAATACAAGTAAACCTGGATGATGAAGACTTATCTACTTATAAAGATAAAAAGGGAAAGTTTTTATTTAAAGAGATGTCCAAAGTGGCTAATAATAGCCCAAAAGGTGGCTTGGTTAAATACATGTGGAGTAAACCCAATAAAAAGGAAATTTTACAGAAGTTTTCTTATGTTCAAAAGTTTGAACCTTGGGATTGGATAATTGGAACTGGAACGTATATTGAAGATATTGATAAAAAAATTATTCTGATGCAAAAAGAAACAGCAGCGCAAATTGAAGAGACTATTATTGAAAACATTATTACGACTGTAGTAATAATATTTATACTCACACTTATAATGATTTATATTTCAAATAAAATTATATTTAATCCTTTAAATTCATTTCAAGATGGATTATTGAATTTTTTTAAATATATTAATAAAGAAAGTAATGATGTTCAACATTTGGATGATAGCAGTAGTGATGAAATTGGTACTATGGCAAGAATCATTAATAAAAATGTTGAAAGGACTAAGTCTTTTATGGAAGAAGATGAAGTACTAATTGGTGATGTTAAAAGAGTTGCTGAAGAAGTAAAAAAGGGACTCTTAATACATAAAGTGGAATCTTCAACTCAAAACATCGCACTGCAAGAGTTGAAAACAATTTTTAATGAAATGTTAGAAACCATTCAACTGAATGTGGAGGGTGATATTAATAAAATCACTGAAGCCTTGACTCACTTTAAAGAACTTAATTTTACCCATCAAATTAATAATCCATCAGGAAATGTATCCAAAGGATTAAATGATTTGTCTGAGATTATTAATAAAATGTTACTTGATAATTTGACAAATGGATTGACCTTGCAAAATAATTCTAAGGAACTGTCTTCCAATGTGAATAGCTTAAGTACAAGTTCAAATTCTCAAGCTGCCTCTTTGGAAGAAACAGCAGCAGCATTAGAGCAAATTACCAGTACGATTATAAATAACACAGATAATATTTCTCAGATGGCTATGTATTCAAGTGAATTAACCCAGTCTATTAAATCTGGTCAAGACTTAGCAAATTCTACTGTGGTAGCCATGAACGATATTAACTCACAAACCCAAGCAATTGCTGATGCTATTACAGTTATTGATCAAATTGCATTTCAGACCAATATATTATCTCTTAACGCAGCAGTTGAAGCTGCAACTGCAGGTGAGGCGGGGAAGGGCTTCGCAGTAGTTGCTCAAGAAGTTCGTAATCTTGCAAGTAGAAGTGCGGATGCTGCTCGTGAGATAAAAGAATTGGTTGAACATGCAACTTCAAAAACCAATACGGGAAAACAAATTGCGGATAAAATGATTGTGGGTTATGAAGAGCTAAATAAAAATATTGTAAAAACCACAGAAACTATAACTGATATTGAAACTGCATCAAAAGAACAACAAGTAGGAATTGAGCAAATTAACGATGCTATTACCAGCCTTGATCAAGGAACACAAAAAAATGCAATGGTAGCATCTCAAACAGCACAAATTGCAAAGAATACCAGTTCAATGGCCAGTGAAATTGTTGAAGAAGCCAATAAAGCAAACTTTTTTGGAAAGGAAGTAGGATAATGAATAAAGAATTCAGCGTAAAAATAGATAATGCTATAAATATTTATGAATTGTCAGAGTCAACAAAATATTTTGCTCCCACTAGAACGATGTTTGTAGGTTCACATAGACATCATCTCACCCATAGGGAACATATATTTATAGTCCATTTATTACAATGTAATTCGATCATGACGTATGCTGAAATAAATAAACTTATTGGTGCTTCAACTCTAAATGCTAATCGATTGTTTATTAAAAACTTTAGAAAAAAAGTCCCTAAAAATATGGTTAAAAATGTTGCAGGAATTGGATACAAACTTCTTTTATAAATATGTATGTTGTACTAGAACGCAAAATATAGAAATACCAAATTAACAATATCTTAATTTGGTATTTCAAAATTAATTTTTTACTCAGTTGAAAATTACTCCTCCCCTTAGTGCCTAGGTGTCCGTAAATAATTTTGTGATTAAGCCACATTAACTTATTAAAATGAACTAAACAAATCTGTTTATAAACAAAATAGACATAAAAAGTTAGAATTTTAAATAAGTATCGAATCTTTTGGTTTCAAATAAAAAGGTAGGTTATGAAAAGATTTTTCTTACTAGTACTCTTGTGTTATTTTGGCCTATATCAACTAAATGCCATAAATATAGTAATACCAAGAACATCTACAAATGTTGAACGAGATAGCTATGAACTGGGTTTACTCAAATTAATCTTAGATAAAGCAGGTGAATCTTATACCCTTACTAGAACCAGTAGAATCTATACTCAGGCACGAGTTATTAAATCTTTGGAAAATAATGACAAAATAAGTATTTACTGGATGGGAACATCCAAAGAATTGGAAAAAAAACTTTTACCTATAAGAGTACCTTTAGCCTTTGGGATACTTGGATATCGAGTGTTTATCATACACAAAAATCAACAAGCTAAATTTGATAAGATAACAACTCTTAGTGATTTAAAAAAGTTAAAAGGAGCACAAGGACATGGTTGGAGTGACAATGAAATCCTCGAATACTCTGGTTTAAAACAGCATCAAAATGCTTATGAAAATATTTTTAAAATGGTGGATCGTGGTAATCGTATTGATTATTTTTCAAGAGGATTAAATGAAGCGTTTGTTGAAGTTAGTTCACGCAAAGGGAGTTTAAAAAACTTGGCTGTTGAAAAAAAAATACTTTTGGTTTATCCTTTTAGTAAATTCTTTTTTATTAGTAAAGAAAATAAAAAATTAGAAAAAGTGCTTACCGAAGGTATTGAAAAAATCATAGAAGATAAAAGTTTTATCAAATATTTTTATAACAATGAAGACATTAAAAAAATGTTTAAAAATTCAAATTTAAAAAATCGTGTACGTATTGATATCCCCAATCCTTTGTTATCAGGGGAAACAAAAGAGGCTTTGGAAAAGTATAAACTCGAAACTCAATAAAACACAATTATTATACTTCAAAACTAAAATTTATTGTACTACTTAGTAATACTTGACAAATTTATTTTATGGTGCTATTATTTTACAGACCGTTTGGTAAAGAGAATTTTAAAATGAAAAAACAAAACTAAGGATAGAATATGATATATGATAAATTGTTTGAAAAGTATAAAGTAAATGAAAAACTGATTTTGCAAAATAGAGTTGTGATGGCACCACTTACAAGATGTTTCGCTGATGAGGATAATGTACCTACAGACTTAATGGCTGATTATTACGGAAAAAGAAGTGATGCTGGGTTAATTATCGCGGAAGCAACACTGACTTCAAAACTTGCTCAAGGATATCCCAATCAACCAGGTATTTACAATGATGCTCAAATATCTGCTTGGAAAAAAATTAACAAAAAAGTACATGAGAATGGTGCAAAGATTTTTTCTCAAATTTTTCACTCAGGACGAATTAGTCACGAGACATTCCACAATCAACATCCAGTAGCTCCTTCAAGTATTGCTTATGTTGGACGAGTTCCAAGAACGGAATTAGACTATGAAACTCCACGCGCTTTAGAAACTAAAGAAGTAAAGGAGTTAATTGAAGAATTTGTTCAAGCATCAATTAATTCCGTAAATGCGGGGTTTGATGGGGTGGAAATCCATGCTGCAAATGGATATATCTTAGATCAGTTTTTACATCAAGAAACGAATTTTAGAGAAGATGAATTTGGTGGTAGTGTTGAAAATCGAGCACGAATTATATTAGAAATCATTGATGGTATTAGTAATGCTATTGGAAAAGAAAAAGTTGGAATTAGACTTTCACCTCATGCTTATTTACATTTGGGACATACATCTGGAGATGAAGAGACTTTCAAATATCTTTTAAAAGAAATTGAGAAAAGAGACATTTCTTATGTACATACAGGTACATTTGATGACCATACTAAAGTGGATTATTTAAATGGAAAAGTATCTGAGTTTATTAGAGCAAACTATAAAGGTACTGTAATTGCAAATGGTTCATATGAAGCAAGTGAAGGGAATCAGTTATTAAAAGATGAAAAATTTGATCTTTTTGCAATTGGTCGACCTTTTATCTCCAATCCAGATTTAATCACAAAGTTAAAAACCAATGCCGTATTAACTCAATATGATGAAAACATGTTGGGTGAATTGGTTTAATAAGAGAAAGTATCTTGACATTATAAGAGCATTTTAATACATAACTATGTATTATCGCTCTTGTACCAAGTAA
>Ga0209826_1001195_pt1 | contig 18223 bp, 20 predicted proteins | sample GOMGulsemesocosm_5_FD_184637 | JGI IMG/M metagenome (GOLD analysis project Ga0209826, IMG submission 184637) | Methane-oxidizing microbial communities from mesocosms in the Gulf of Mexico - GOM15C Gulf of Mexico (SPAdes) (version 2) | ecosystem: Environmental > Aquatic > Marine > Cold seeps... | reverse complement strand
CAGGATCGTCTAACATGTCTCTGACAAAGCTTTGGTCAATTTTAATCGTATTAGCCGTTAAGTTACGAAGGTGGGTGAGTGATGAATAACCCGTACCAAAATCATCAAGAGCGATATTGACCCCTAAGACTTCTCGGCAAGTTTTAATAATGCTACTGATAGCTTGCAAATCACTTAGTACGCTACTTTCTAATATTTCTAATTGGAAATATTGTGAGTCTATAGCAGGGTATCGTGCTAGAGCAGTTTCTAAGTTAATAAAGAAGGAACCTGACTGTAAGTGATGAGAAGCAATATTCACACTGACTTCCAATTTGATACCTTGAGTCAGCCAACTATCCATTTGTTGCAATGCTTGATTAATAACCCAGTCACCTACTTGAAGCTCTAAGTCCGTATTATCAATCAATGGCAAGAAGTCTAACGGTGGAATGAGTCCTTTTTCAGGATGGATCCACCTAATTAAGGCTTCAGCACCATAGACATCCCCCGTCCTCATATTTACTTTCGGTTGATAATAGAGTTGAAATTCATTGTTGACTAAGGCCTGTTCAATCTCGTCCAATTGGTGATGTTTTTGAATGGTACGTTGGTCATGCTCTCGGTTAAATAGGTGATGACGATTTTTACCTTCTAACTTGGCTTGATACATCGCTTGGTCAGCATGACGAAGTAAGGTATCAATATCACCATCATCATGTGGGTAGAGGGTCACACCACTTGAAGCTGTTACCTTATGAGTGTAGCCATCAATTAAGAATGGCTGAGCAAGAGCATGATGTATACGTTGTAGGGTTTGCTCACATTGGGCAAATGATTCAATATCATTAAGGAGCAGGGCAAATTCATCACCCCCTTGACGAGAAATGGTATCTTCTTCTCTAATATTAGCTGTAATACGCTTAGCGACTTCAATCAGTAGCTGATCACCTACCTCATGGCCATAGTTATCATTTACTGGCTTAAAGTTATCTAAATCTAGGAAGCAAACAGCCAACTGATGATTAGTTCGTTTGCTATGAGCTATAGCTTGTCTAAACCGGTCGGCAAATAAGGCTCGATTAGGCAGACCTGTGAGTACATCATAATGTGCCATCAAACTTAATTGCTCTTGTTGTTTTTTACTACTTGTTATATCAGTGAATACACCGACATAATTGACTGCTTTATCAAGCTCATCTTTTAGTACTGAAATGGTGAGTAATTCAGCAAAAATTTCACCACTCTTTTTACGATTCCATACTTCACCTTGCCAATGGCCTTGTTCATTAATTTGCTGCCACATATCTTGATAGAACTCAGGGCTTTGTTTGCCTGAACTGAGGAAGCGAGGGTTTTTACCAATAACTTCATCTCGACTGTAACCTGTAATCTCACAAAAGGCAGGATTGACATCGATAATATTCATGCCTGCATCGGTAACAGTAATGCCTTCATGGGTATCGCTGAATACGCGGGCTGATAGTTTCCTCGACTCATCAGCTAATTTACGCTCAGTGATATCAGTTTGTACTCCTATAACTCTTGATGGGCTACCTTCTTTGTCCCATTCAGAAACTTGCCCCACCGAATGGATCCATAACCAAGAGCCACTTCTATTCTGGCACCTATATTCGACCTCGGTAACCTCAGAAGTTGTTAAAGCATTTGAAACTCTTTCTCTATCTTCATCGTGAATACTCTGTAACCAAGACTTTATACTTGGTTTGAATTCAGCTGGTTTATAGCCTAGCATTTGAGCGTATTCATTACTTGCAGAAATAACGCCGGTTTTAACGTTTATATCAAACCACCCCTGACGTGTCGTGCCAAAAGCCAAGTAAAGTTGGGTAAGTTTTTTAGTTAATCGCTTATGGTTAATATAATTACGGAAAACCCATAGCAAAAGAAATGTAATTAAAAATATAAGAGAACTAATTAGATAAAGATAAGATTTTTCCGTTGGCTGATATATAAATCTTTCAAAATCGACTTCCTGTTTAATCATGCCTTGTTCTAGAAATATATCAGCAATATGTGCCCAGCGTTGTTGATGCATATGACCAATTTCAATAACTGGGTAGTCCATTAACTTAATCATTTCTTGAGCTTCAAAATTAAGCTCATCCTCAGTTAACGTTTTATTATATTTACTAAGGATTAGATTGATTATCTCGTCAGAATGGCTAACAGCATAACTCCAACCTTTTAAAGATGCCCTCCTAAACTTTTCAACTGTTTCGGGGTCTTGTTTCAACAGCTTTTGTGATGTAAATAAGATATCACCATAAAAGTTAACACCATATGACTGAGGTTTAATAATGTTGATAGGGGTATTGTGGTTTTGATAGAAGTAGGTTGTAGATGTTAAATAGCCTGAAACCGCATCAATAGTGCCATCAATAAGCCCTTGATAATTATAGTTATGTATAAAATAGGTATACTTACTGGGGGAGATGTTTTGCTTTGATAGCATGGCTTGAATGGACGCACCACCTACGCTGGCCGAGTCAAACATGACTTTTTTTCCAATAAGATCAGAAGGCTTTGAAATTCCGGATGATTTTTTGGCAAATAATACTAATGGATTTTCTTGAGCAATCGCCGAAAGAGCTACAATTGGTTGACCATTTACAAATTCAGCTAAAATAGTGGAATCACCAATACCAAAATCGACTTTACCGCTTACAACCTTATTAACAACGGTGTCAGTATGGAAAAATTCATGCAACTCGACGTCTAGGCCTTCCTCTTTATAATAGCCCAACTCTTTTGCAGCGTAGTAACCTGCAAACTGGAACTGGTGGGACCATTTTAACTGTAATGAAACTGGCGTTAACTCTGAGTCGGCTGCCGGAGCCTGTATATAAAAACCTAACAGCATTATCACCATTATGTGTTTTATTATGTGTTTTGGTATATCGCTCATTGATGAAGACAGTGATAGCGGCCTAGTAATTTTTAAACTATCTGTAGCGTATCAGGTTTTCAGAAACCGTACTACGTTTCCATTTACCTCCCAATAAAAAAGGTTATGTCCTAGAAAGCTGTTGCGGAATTCTGCCGAAAACTTCAAACAAACATGGGGACCAAAGGTGACGCTTCCCTTTGTTTCATGATTACTTCACCGCAAGCCCCCTCATACACTCCGGCTCAAACCATACAAACTTTTATTAATATTCCCTTTATTCTCAATAATCACCACCTTACCTCCCTGCGCCGTTAGTTGTTTATTAAGCTCACTTGCGTAGAGCATTTGTTTGAACGCTATAAAGCTCAATTCATCATTTGTAAAAATAAAGTCGTATAGCGATGGCAAATCAAACACTAAACACTCGCCTTCAAAATAGATGTTACTTGTTGCTGCGTTAACTCGTGCATAGTGCTCGGGGTCTTCTTTTAAGATGCGGCTAAAAAAACCGAGTATTTTTGAATAGCTACCTGTTTGATTCATCAACGTCTCTTTTCACTCCCCTTTTGTGTTTACGGTAACAAAAGCAATTCAATGCCTTGCTATCGTGCTAATATTTTATGAATTCTAGCTATAAATTCCATTTAATTACACTCATGATTGAACTCATTCTTGGTGGCGCTCGCTCTGGTAAAAGCCGCCATGCTGAACAGCAAGCCATTGCCAGTAACAAAGACGTTTATTATATTGCCACCGCCTCTGCAGGGGATGGTGAAATGAGCCAGCGTATTAAGCAACATCAGCAACAGCGCCCTGCTCACTGGCAAACGATTGAAGAACCCATTCAATTAGCCAACATTCTGCAACAACACGATAAAGCCAACCGGATATTCCTTGTTGATTGTTTAACTTTATGGCTAAGCAATATTCTTTTTAGTGATTCGGAACAAGCTAATGAGGAACGTTTCAATCATGAGAAACAACAGTTCCTCAAACTTCTTCCAAAACTCAGTGCCGATATTATCTTAGTTTCTAATGAAGTCGGACAAGGTATTACGCCGATCAACGCAATGGCTCGCCGTTTTGTTGATGAGGCTGGACGCTTACACCAAGATATTTCACCCCTTAGCCATAAAGTCAGTTTTATTACTGCCGGACTCGTACAACAATTAAAATAATATGAATTGGATAAACTCCCCTATTAAACAAGCCTCTACAACCTACCAAGAACAAGCAACTTCTCGGCAAGCTAGCCTTACTAAGCCTTCTGGGTCACTAGGTGAACTGGAGTCAGTTGCTATACGGCTTGCTTCTTTACAACAACGAGAACGCCCTAGTTTAGAGAAGGTATTCATTAGTATTTTTGCTGCTGACCACGGCATTGCTGAAGAAGGTGTCTCTGCTTTTCCACAAGAAGTGACTAAAGCCATGCTCAGTAATTTTATTGCTGGTGGCGCTGCTATTAATGCGCTGGCAAGGCTTCAAGGCGCTAATCTTGAAATTATAAATGTTGGCGTGAAGCAATGTAACGAATCATTCAACGGCCTCCTTCAACAATCTATTGCGGAAGGTACTGCCAATTTTTCTCGCCAAGCAGCCATGACCCGCGAACAGTTATCGAGAGCATTAGATGTTGGCCGCCAATCCATAGAACGTATTACTTCACAACAAGTAGATGTTTTTATTGCGGGTGAAATGGGTATAGCTAACACCACCAGCGCCAGTGCATTGGCTTGTGCAATACTTGAACAACCTGTAGATAAACTGGTAGGTGCAGGAACCGGTATTAATGCACAAGGTATTATAAAAAAGCAGCACGTTATACAAAGTGCGTTAGATTTGCACCAGAATAATTTTAACGATCCATTATCTATATTGCAGCATTTAGGTGGCTTTGAAATTGCCGCGATGGTCGGTGCTTATATACATTGTGGGCAACAAGGTATTCCCGTTATTGTTGATGGTTTTATCAGCTCCACCGCAGCACTTATTGCGGTAAGAATTCAGCCTGATCTAGCCGCTTGGTTGTTTTATGGGCATCAATCAGAAGAAGCCGGACACCAACACGTTTTAGCTGCTTTAGACGCTCACCCACTATTGAATTTAAATATGCGCCTAGGCGAAGCCAGCGGTGCAGCGTTAGCTATTTCTATTATGCGTGCGGCTTGCCAATTACATAATGAAATGGCAACATTTGAAGAAGCAGGTATTTAAGCATGACGATTACCATTGATTTATTACGCCACGGCGAAGTTGCTGGTGGTTTAAGGCTGCGCGGCTATCGGGACGACCCATTAAGTGATAAAGGCTGGCAACAACTACGTGATGTTATTAAGGGTAAAACCCTACCGTGGGACACTATTATTAGCTCGCCCCTGCAACGCTGCGCCCTATTTGCTGAAGAGGTTTCCAAGCAACATGAAAAGCCACTGCATATAAAGCATGGGTTCAAAGAAATTAGCTTTGGTGATTGGGAGGGACAACTCTTTAGTGATTTGTATAAAAACCAACCTGAAGAAATGAGTCGTTTTTGGAATAATCCCAGTGCCGCCACACCACCCAATGGTGAACCCTACGATGATTTTGAAATACGCGTACACCAAGCGTGGGACGAGCTAGTTGCCGAGCACGCTAATAAACATATTCTATTAGTTGCTCATGGCGGAACTATTCGTGCATTGCTCAGAAAAGTGATTAACTTTCCCGTTCCATCGTTTTTTAAAATTGAAGTACCGAATGCTTCACTTAGCCGAATAACCATTGATGATGATATTTCTCGACTAACCTTTATAAACGGTCAATTAGAATGAATTCTTTCCTACTCGCGTTACAATTTTTAACCCGTATTCCCTCACCATTACCTGTAACGCCTACCGCAAAAAAACTTGGGCAATCCGTAGTATTTTACCCGCTGATAGGCGCCATTATTGGCATTATTGTGCTGGCATTTGCCTATTCATTAAACCCAAGCAATACCTCGTTAAACGCGGCTATTATTTTAACCGTATGGATTGGTTTAAGCGGCGCATTACATTTAGACGGTATTGCCGATTGTGTGGATGGCTGGATTGGTGGACAAGGAAACATCGACCGTTCACTTAGCATTATGAAAGATCCGAATGCTGGGCCAATGGCGGTTATAGCACTAGTGCTTTTATTGTTACTTAAGTTTACCGCTATTAGCCTATTATTAGAAAATCAGGCATTTGCTGCTTTATGGCTTGCTCCCGTTATTGCACGGGCTTCAATTCCTTTTTTAATGCTAAGCACACCTTATTTGCGCGCAAAGGGTTTAGCCGAGCAAATGGTACAAAATATTCCGCGAAATATGGCTATTGCTAGCATATTAATAAGCTTGTTAATGTGCACGCTAATTTCAGGCGTTTTGTTAACCGTTGGCATTATCATCAGTGCCTTAATTATTCGCTTTATTTTTCTACGCTTATTCGCTGGAACAACAGGCGATATGTATGGCGCATCGGTTGAATTAATTGAACTAAGTACTTTATTACTCGCTGTATGGGTTTTGCCTTAAAGCCCTTTTGAGTTAAGTATTGAATAAAGATAGACCTTTGCACAAGAAATAACTTTGCTTTCAAGCACCAAAAGTAGACGCTTGAAAAGAGCTTTTGTGCAAAGGCATTAAATAGCGCTATAAGTAATAAACAACCTCTGCAAACCCTTCCAACTCATTTTCCATCGTGTCATCGGCCAAGCCAAGCTGCTCAACACCTTCATTAATTCCTTCAAAAACTAACCAGTCTTGAAATTCTTCGCTTGAATAGGCAAGATCAATTTGAGCCGGTTCTTTCTTATAAACAACTTGAACCACTACCATCAGTAATAACATGGCTACAACAGCAGGAAACGCTTGTAGAACTTGAGCAGGGTCGGTAAAGCGCTGGATAATTGCCTGCCACCAAGGTAGAGGTTTTTCAGCTTTACCTGTTGAACTATTAATTTTTTTAGCCAAGTTTCTCTCGGCTACCGCGCTCCATTGTGGTTCGGATGAAGCAAAACATTCTTTTAACATTAACTCATCACTCTCAGCTATTGATAAAGCCAAACTAAGCTCTGAATCTGTCGCAATAAATTCTTTAATTTCTTGTTGATTAGAAACTGGCCAGTGCTGCAAGTTAGCACCGTAGCCCGCTATCATTTGTAATATTTGCTCACGATTAATCATAAACATGCTCCTAACTGGCTGTCCTGTTGCCGTTTGTTTTTCAAACTTCGTTTTGCCCGTGCAAGTAATGAGCTGGTTGCCTCTGGGTTTAAATCAAGCACCGCTGATACGTCAATAACACTTAAACCGTTATTCATAAATAAACACAAGGCTGTACGCTGACGCTCGGGTAATTCAGCTAACGCTTGATCAAACCATTGTTGCTGTTGCGCCTGTAAAAGTGTCTTATCAGGATTCTGCTTCTCACAAGGAATATCCAATTCAGAACTGCCTATTGACACTTCACGCTTGTTTTTACGCAAAAAATCAATTGTTGCGTTATAAACTATTTTAAACAACCAGCTTTTAACACTGCCTTTACTAGCCGAGCAGCTACTAGCATTACGCCATGCTCGCAAAAAGGCTTCTTGAACAATATCTTCTGAACAGGAAAAGCTAAGGGTATAACGTGTTGAAAATTTAACCAAGCTCGCTAAGTAACGCTGAACCAACTCGGCAAAAGCCGCTTGCTCATTTTTAGCTGCTCGCTCTATAAGCTGATGGTCACTTAATAAATTTAATTTCTTCACGCCTTGTTTATACCACTTAGCTTAACCAGAGTACCTTTATTATTTTTTACGACGGTCTGTACGCGCTTGTTTTAACTCATCCTTCGATACAGAACCATTTTTATCCGCATCTAATTTATTAAACCAACTTAGACGTGATTGCTTATATTCTTTAGGGGTAACACTCCCGTTGTTATCAGCATCCATTTTTGAAAACATTTTATCTGCACTATGTGATTTACTGCCATGACGACCACTCTTCTTTTTATGGTCGCTTTTCTCTGAACGATCTTTACGCCAGCCATTGTGCATAAACTCTTGCTCAGTAATTTTGCCATCAGCATCATTACCATCTAGTTTTGAAAACTTTGCTTCTGCTTTTTCCTGGGCCTTACTGACTGCTGCATTAACAAATTCACTTTTTGTTATTGCTCCATCAGCATTTGCATCTAATTTTTTAAACTTCTGTTGCTTCTTTTCTGCGTAGCGAGCTTTCTTTTTTTCTTTATACTCAGCTTTGCGTTGCTCGTTATGCTGTTTGAACTCAGCCATTTCAAACACACCACTGCCATCCTTATCTATACCAGCAAAGTTTTCATTCAGGTTTGAATTAAATTCCGTTAAGGAAATTTTTCCGTCATCATTTTTATCAAACTTATTGAAAAAATCATGTGAGTTAGGTTTAGCTATCGCTAGCCCAGTCGTAAGTAATAAACCACCAGCGATTAACGGTAAGAAGGTCTTGTTTTGCATGTTATCTCCATATTTTATGTTGAATGACTTTAAGAACTTTTCAATCAGTTCCTACAACATATAACGAAGCTTAGAAGGAAAACGGTTGCTCGAAATGGAATTTATTTTAGAGCACTAGAAGTAACTGCGAAGTCACACTACTTACGATCATTAACAAACAGATCAAGGATATAGACCTTATCTAGCACGCCTGATATTTCGTCACTGACTCTATTTTCCAGACAAGCATTATGCACTAAGGTAATTGCTGTAGAGCACTCTAAAGTGCTGCTGAATAAACACACGAGGGGCAAGGTGTGACAATTTGTCACACTGCAAAACAAAGTCTTTTCGGTAAAATCGGCCGCTTCATAATATGTAGTATAGGCTGGTAATGGTTCCTTTTAGTCAATCCCCTTGTTATCTCTCTAGTTTAATTGGTAAAAAAACATGCTGAACTGGCAACGAAACATCGCCCTATTCGGCTTATCACTGGCTAGTTTAACGTCTAGTGCTGCCAATACGCTTGACCAGGTTATTCAAGAAGGTAGCCGCCGCGCTAGCGATAACGCTCATAGCCAACATAAAATTGACAAAATCGTTGATATTACTGAAAAAGATCACGAAGAATATCGTCAGCTAACTCAAACCTTAGGGACCTTAAAAACCTACAATAATTTATTAAATAAACAGGTTGATGATCAAGAAGATCGTTTAGCACAACTGCTCGTCTCCCTTGAAAATACGGCTCAAATGCAGCGTGATATTTTGCCGCTAATTGAAGAAATGGTTAATAGCCTGTCTCAATTTGTTGAACTAGACCTACCTTTTTTACAAAAAGAAAGATCCAACCGTATTGCGCAATTGCAACGTCTTATTAACCAATCTAATACCGACATTGCTGAGAAATTCCGCCAAGTAACCGAAGCTTATCAAATTGAAATGGAATATGGACGCACCATTGAGTCGTACCGCGAAACCCTAAATATAGATAATACCGAGCGAGAACTATCTATTTTAAGAGTAGGTAGAATTGGCTTGCTGTACCGATCAGACGATGGACAGTTTTTAGGCGCATGGAATATAGCTAGCAAACAATGGCAAGCTATTGAGCCCAGCCAATACGACCGAGCTATAAAAAATGGCATAGCAATGGCTATGAAGCAAAAATCACCCTCACTTATTAGAACGCCTATCATCCTTGGAAATGGATTAGTACAGGGAGTTACGCCATGAAAAAATTTATCTTATTAATCTTAGCTCTACATTGTGGCAGTGCATACTCCGCCACAGATATCAGTTTTGATAGTCTATTAAAACAAGCCAAGCATGGTCGTGTAGAAGACCGCAATGTGAATGCCGAGCGCATGCGCACTTTCAAGAAAAGCAAAGCTGAACAAAAGGCACTGTTAGCACAAGTAAAAAGAGACCTCCGTAAAGAAGAGAAACGCTCAAAAGACCTTGAAAAAGCATTTGAAAAAAATGACCTTAAACTCATTAAACTTCATGCTGAGTTAAAACAAAAACAAGGCCGTTTAAAAGAGTTATTAGGGAGTGTTCAACAATTAACGGGTGACACCTTAGGGCAACTTGAAGAGTCCATTATTAGTGCACAATTCCCTGAGCGAATTAATACCCTAGAGCAGCTCAATAACGCCATGTCAGATGGCACAAGCTCAATTTCAATGAGTGATATTCGCCAAGTATGGTATGAGGTGTTACGAGAAATTATAGAAAGTGGCAATATTGCTGTTTTCCAAAGCCCTGTAACTGACCCTACCGGTATTAGAACACCCCAAAGTGTGACTCGTTTTGGTACATTCAATATAGCCACTACAGGCGATACCCCTGCTTACCTAAGTTACAGTGCAGACAACGGTGGGAGCTTAAGCCAGCTAGCGCGCCAACCTAATAGCACTTATGTGAACGCACTAGAGAGTTTTGATATTAATGCCAGCGGTACTGTTCAAGCTATGGGTATTGACCCGACACGAGGACAGTTACTTAATGCATTAATGCAGGAGCCAGACCTTATTGAGCGCTTCCACCAAGGTGGTCTAGTCGGTTACCTTATTGCTACATTGGGTTTGATTGCCTTCACCATCAGTATTTTTAAAATTAGTGTTATTTCTAAAATAAAACACCGTTTTAATCAGCAGCTAAATGACTTACAAAATATAACGTTAGATAACGCTTTAGGTCGTGTCATTAATGTTCAGCAACAATCAGCCAATCTTGATTTAGAATCCTTAGAGCTTAAATTCTCAGAAGCTATTCACCGCGAAACCCCCGTGTTAACTAAATACCATAGCGTATTAAAAATTATTGCGGTTATCGCACCGTTAATGGGCTTGCTCGGAACCGTTGTCGGCATGATTATTACCTTCCAAGCCATCACACTTTATGGCACAGGTGATCCAAAACTAATGGCCGGTGGCATATCAAGTGCACTAGTCACTACCGTATTAGGCTTAATTGTTGCTATTCCAACATTATTCGCCCACAACTACCTAAGTGACCAAAGTAAATCGCTTATACAAGTTTTAGAAGAGCAAGCTATCGGGCATTTAGCACAACAAGCAGATCATAAATAAAGATGCTTGAATCAGCATTCTATTACTTCCCACCCTTATTGGAACTCGCCTTGTTCTTTGAACTTGGCGGGCCAGTTCTAATACTCATTAGCATCGTTGGCTTAATTATGTGGGTATTAGTTTTCGAGCGATTTGTCTTTTTATTAACTGTTTCTGCAAACTTACGACATTCGGTTATACACCGCTGGAAAAGTATCGAGTCGCCATCATCGTGGACGGCGCATCAATTAAAAAACTGCTGGCTATCTGAATACTCGCAACAACTTAATTCCCACTTAATATTAATTCGTACCTGCATTGCCGTTTCCCCCCTACTCGGTTTATTGGGCACAGTAACCGGCATGATTGAAGTATTTGATGTTATGTCTAGCTCAGGACTCGGCGATACACGAGCAATGGCAGATGGTATTTCAAAAGCAACCATTCCAACAATGGCAGGCATGGTTATCTCATTGTCTGGCTACATGGTTATCACCTTCATTCAACAAAAAATCACCAGCGATAAGCAAGCCTTATACGAACAACTTAGCTACTAAACATTATGCGTAAAATTATAAATACCCAACAAGAAGAAGATGTAAGCATTGATATGACACCTATGCTAGATGTTGTTTTTATCATGCTTATTTTCTTTATCGTTACCGCAAACTTTGTGAAAGAAACTGGGATTGATGTAAACCGCCCAAACGCTCCAACTGCAACGGTTAAAGAGAAGGCTAATATCCTTATCGCTATTGATAAAGATAATACTATTTGGGTTGACCAACGCGCGGTTGATATTCGCAGGCTAAGCCCATTAATTGAACGGCTTCATGCGGAAAGCCCTCAAGGTAGTGTGGTTATTCAGGCTGATAAGGAATCTAAAACAGACTGGCTAATAAAAGTCATGGATGCAGCTAGAGCCGCTGGCGTTAACGATATTGCAGTTGGCGCACAAAAGGACCACTAATATACCCTTATGAACAGCTTACCCTTAAACTTTGCTAACCCAATAATACGCTGGGCTAGCGCCATTTTTAGCGGCATAATTATCAGCCTTTGCCTACTGTGGCTAATGCAAGCACTTATTCATAATGCCGATAAAAAATTAGATACCTCAGGTACGACCTCTTTTTTAGATTTTGTACGAATTAAACCCATCAAGAAGAACACCATCCGCCCTGAAAAACCGATAGAACCCAAAGTTATTCCTAAAGTTCCCGATATACCCCCTATGCAAGAAAGCAAAATGGAGCTTAACAATCCAAGTCCTATTAGCTTAAATATAAAACCCAGCTTACAAATGGATGGCACTAAATTTATCCTAGCCGCTTCTGAAGGTAATTATTTGCCCTTGGTTAGAATTGCCCCTATGTATCCTGAAAATGCTCGTCGCCGTAGCGTTGAGGGTGACTGTACCGTGCAATTTGATGTTAACGCACAAGGTATCACCAAGAATATTAAAATACTCGATTGCGCTAGCCATTACTTCCACCGTTCATCCATCAACGCAGCTGCTAGATTCCGTTACCAGCCACGTATTGAAGAGGGTAAACCCGTGGTTGTTACCGGCGTTAAAACTCGGTTTAGATATAAGTTGGAGAAATAATGATGACTAAGCACCTACCCATCGCTATCTTTGTTCTAGCCCTGTTTAGCTACTCAACAAGCCATGCCGCCCATCAGAAACAACAATCCGTTAGTTCAGCAGTTCATAAAGTGCTGACAACGGCGCAAACGCTTAGCCAACAGAAGCAATATAAAAAATCCCTGCAAACCCTAAATAGTTTGAATAAATCTAAATTATCAGGCTTTGAAAAATCACAACTATGGAATTTCAAAGGGTTCACTTATTACGAGCAAGAACAGTACAAAAAAGCGATTCATGCATTAAATAAAAGCTTGGAATATACAAAGCTTTCAGAAAACATCCGACTAAACACCCTGCAAACCATTGCTCAAACACACTTTACAATTGAACAGTATCAGCAAGCCATTAATGTAGCCGCGCAATATATAAAAATTGATAACCAGAAAAAGCCACAAATTTTCATTCTAAAAGCTCAGGCACATTACCAGCTAAAACAATACCAATCTGCCATTAAAGACATCAACTACTCGATCGCTATTAAAAGTAAAACGGGTAAAAAAGTTAATGAAAATGCGCTACTCATCCTAAGCGCCTGCCATCAAGAACTTGAACAATACCCCCAGCAAATTCAGACACTAAAAAAACTCGTTCAGTTATACCCTAAAAAAATGTACTTCCTTGCACTAGCAGGTGCATTTTATGAAACTGGAGATACCAAGCGTCAACTTAGCTTGTATGAAACCCTCTATGAGAAACAATGGCTCAACGACCCACAGCAGGTTAAAAACTTAGCACAGCTATACATCTTGAACGATGCACCTTATAAAGCGGCTAACGTACTTGAACAGGCCTTTACAGAGAAAAAAATCAAACGCAGCATCAACAACCTCAACCTACTTGCACGCGCTTGGTACGCTGCACGCACTCCTGAAAAAGCCATTAAACCCTTAATTGAAGCCGCTAGTAAAACGAAGAATGGCCGCCAATACATGAAGCTGGGCTACCTACTCTCACAAATGGAACGCTGGGATGATGCCATTCACGCTTTTAGCAACGCTAAAAAGAAAGGTGGACTAGCTAAGAAAAACAACGTTGAACTTCTCACTGGCATTGCCTGTTTTCATGCTGGGCATATGCAAAAGGCCAAAAAAGCCTTTAAAAAAGCCATCAACCAGCAACACTATGCCAGCTCAGCAAAAACGTGGTTAAACGTACTTAACCAATACGAAATGACTGTTATAAACTAAAAGCTAATACCTCCAATTTTCAGCCAGTAGTTCAAAATAAGCCTTGGGGAGCAATCAAACTGGCTAATCTTATGATTTTCGAAAAGAATTTTTACATAATAAGATGAAGTTGATTGCAACAAAAATATAAGGCATAGTCATCTACTGTTATGTCTAAAAGACCCCAATGTTAGAGGGTTAGAAAGAAAAGAGAATAGGTGCAAGCAGTATGAAGTTAATGTCCAATCATGAGTTAATCATCTCCGTCATCGGTGCTTTTTTAGCTATTTTGTTGGCCACCTTTTTTACAAGCACTATCCTAGATGCAGAAAATTCACCGATGGTTTTGGCCTCAACCGGCGCATCGGCAATCTTGATTTTTGGCGCGCCGCATAGCCATCCAGCAGAGCCGTGGAACGTGGTAGGTGGGCATGTTTTTTCTGCCATTGTGGGCGTCACCTGTTTCCAACATATTCCTAACGAACTATTGGCTGCATCATTGGCTATCCCTCTTGCTATGGTGTTAATGCACAAGCTTAACTGTATGCACCCACCGGGAGGAGCAACCGCTATCACCGCGGTTGTTGGTGGCTCAGTGGTGCATGAGTTAGGTTACGCCTTTGTACTGTTACCGGTCTTTTTTAATTCCATTATTTTACTTTCTATTGCTATGGCTGTTGGCACTTTTAGAGAGCAGAACCCCTTTGTTTAACCCTCGTTTAATCTAAACTAGCCCTTCAATAAAAAGAGCTCAATTTATTATGCATTTACTCCTTTCTCCTGCAAAAAAGTAAGCTGGGTTAGCTAAAAAAACGTGGTTAAACGTACTCAACCAACACTAAATGACGGTTATAAACTAAAAGCTGATTCTTACCAATTCTCAGCCAATAGTTCAAAATAGGCTTTGGGGTGTAAGCAAGCTGGGCAAACCTCTGGAGCGTCTTCCGCTTCGTGAAGGTAACCGCAGTTTCTACAGCGCCAAACAACACGGCCATTTCTTTTAAAGACCCTACCTGCCTCAAGATTATCTGCAAGCTCACTATATCGCTTACCGTGCTGTTTTTCCGCGATTGAAATAGCATCAAATGCAGCAGCAATCTGATCAAACCCCTCTTCTCTTGCTATCTTAGCAAACCCAGGATACATCTCAGTCCACTCATGCTCCTCACCAGCAGCAGCGTCTCTTAAATTTTCAAGTGTTGTTCCTATTTTTCCAGCAGAGAAGGTTTCTGTTATTTCAAGTTCACCACCTTCTAAAAACTTAAAGAATCGCTTGGCATGTTCCTTTTCCTGATTTGCCGTTTCTTCAAAAATATCAGCAATTTGCACTAAACCTTCTTTCTTTGCAGCACCCGCAAAGTATGTATAACGATTTCTAGCCTGCGATTCACCCGCGAATGAAATCAGTAAATTCTTTTCCGTTTGAGTACCTTTAATACTTTTAGACATTCTAGTTCCTCATAAAGTGTAATTTATTCCATAAACAAGACGTTTTTAACTTTTTTCAGAAAAAGATAAATTCACATCAATTTCTTCTGAATTCGTAAAAGAGTCAGGCAATACTTACTTATAATTCTAACGCTTTAGATAATAGTTGCACTCGTTTTTTGCACACAGTATTTAATATTCTGATAATCCGTAACACCTTAAAAAGCAGACACGAAGAAAGCTGTAGCCAGTTACCTCGAAATGTCAATTTGAGCAATTAATGGATAAGATTAAAGATTTTGAATTACTATCGCTTGTTCGGGAAAGAGAGGCAAACCCTGTTATGAAGGTTAGCTTGAATGACTTATGAGTTAGAGTTTAAGAAAAAGCCACAAGAAAGGTTACAGAAACCTCTCGTTCAATCTACAAGAATATCTGGCGGTACAAACTTGTATAAAATCAAACTGTGTCAATTAGGCTATAACGTTTAGGGTACAACGCGCGGGACTTACGCGTCGCCTATGCCCCATTTGTTAAATGCTTATCCCAGCACAAAATCAGCGTTATGAACATTAGCCAAGTTAAGGTGTTGTTTAGCATGCCAAACATCATAGTTATCTTGCATAGCCAACCAGCTTTCGGGTGTTCTGCCGATAGCTTTTGATAAACGAAGTGCCATTTCTGGTGATATAGCACTTTGGCCTTTAAGAACTCGATTCAAAGTTGACGATGCTACATCAAGTTGTTTGCTAAATAGCGATAGCTAAACCCTGCTGGCTTAAGAATAGCCGTCCCCTTTAACCGGTATGTAAATTACACCCGAATGCACATTTAAAGGATACCGCTCCCCTTTAACCGTCTTTAACCTTAGCGTTCTTCTTTTTGATGCCAGATACGTAAAATGAATATTTGTTTGGAGTGAATTAAATAACGAGCTATATAACTACCAATAATTAAATCACGTATTTTTCCTGGCTCAGGAGCTAGTTCAACCTCAACACCTAAAAAAGGAAATGATTTTAATTGAGATATTCCTTCATTAAGAGATAAGGCAATTTTTTGAGCAGTATGCGGGCTCTTAATTTCAATGAATTCTCTTAAACGAATTAAGTCGCCTATTGACTCAGGAGAATATGATATTTTCATATTTTAGGTGGTTTTAACTCATTCTCAGTTCCCCAGCTTTCTAACCACTCACCAACACTTCGTTCTTCAATAAGATCGTTTGCTTGTACTGAATCAAGAGCGACTAAAGTATCTTTCCAGCGAGATTCTTCAAGAGATTTACGCGCCAAGAACTCTTTAATAGCTTGGTTTATAAGATAGTTTTTACTTCTATCAAGTTTTATTGCGAGTTTTTCTAATGGGTTTTCAATTTCAGGCTGAAGCCGAACACTCGTTACACTCATGGTATGCACCTACATTTAACTACTATGTATTACATTGTAGCGCTGCTTTGGGTAAATGCAATTACTAGGGTACTTAAAGCTTATAACGCTTGCTCAGCGAATACAGAAAAAGGCCGATGATTTAGCTTGTCCACTGTAGTTATTTGTTAAATTACTAAACCTCGACTTTGTAATCCAACGTCGACGCATTCGCAGACATCCCACGAGCTGAAGGTTGGCTGAATTTATATTTAAAGGATACCGTCCCCTTAAACTCTAAACTGAGTAGTCACCAACATATTCTCCATAAAGATGTTGCACTTGCAATGTGAGTCTAAGCAGTACCCTTAAACTTGTATACGCTCCGCTATTTTTGCATCCTCTAACCCTTAATGGCGGCTTTATGTTATGTTCTCTGTCATTAATCACCTTAAAAACTGAGTACATTAATGGCACGCTATTCTAAAAAAGGCACAGCTTCAGAACACAGTAAAACAGAAGCCATGGCTATTGCAAAAGGCATCCAAAAGCCAGCTCAAACAAAAGAACAAACCAAGTTAGTGGCACAAGGCATTCAAAAAGGAATTGAACTGTATAAAAAACAGCAAAAGTCCAAAGCCCATGAATTAAATAAATTACTCAAAAAAGCCAAGCAACCTCAAATTGAAACAAGCATCACTGAAGAAGAAAAAGAACCCCATACAGGCCCTAAACTGCCTTGGGTTTTATTGCTGGTTTCATGGTTAGGGTTTGCGGTTTACGAACTTACTTTCGGCAATAAATTTGGGCTATAAACTGAATTATAAATTAGGGCAATCACAACATTAGCCCTATCAAGCCAGTTTATATATAATACGATAAATTATTCTTACTGTTTAATATTCGAGGTGGTTATATGTTAAGTGCTATTCGCTGGGCACTGGGTGCGTTAATTTTGTTCTTTAACTGGGTATTTACCCCAAAAGGCGTAAAGCGTGAAACGGAAATTCAAGCACAGGTTGATGCGCAAACCACAAACCTTGCCCTTTACCAATATAAAGCCTGCCCATTTTGCGTGAAAGTACGTCGCACCATGAAACGCAATACCTTAAACATTGAAACCCGTGATGCTAAACGCAGCGATATTGCCCGTGACGAGCTTATAGAGGGAGGCGGCAAATTAAAGGTGCCTTGTTTACGCATTGAAGAAGAAGGTAAGGTTTCTTGGATGTACGATTCTTCTGACATTATTAACTATTTAGAAGATCGCTTTGGAGTGGAAACGGCTTAAGTTAGGCGCTGGACAAAAATTAATAAACCGCTTACATCACTGCAAGCGGTTTATTATTTACGTTTTACTTAAAAGGAATAACAAGTCGGGCCTGTTTTTTAACCAAATCAAAGAGGACGTTACCGAATGGCACTAAGTGTAGTGGCATAGTTAAATTGGCCACCTAATTAGAGGAGATATTATTCATCTCAAGATAAAAAGGTGAGCGCATGATGACAAGAAGTAGACCGACTTTCACCCCAGAGTTTAGACTTGAAGCAGCACAACTTGTTGTTGACCAGGGCTATATCGTTAAAGATGCAGCAGCAGCTATGGGCGTTGGTAAATCTACAATGGATAAATGGGTTAGACAGTTAAAAAATGAACGTAAAGGTATTGGCAGTAATGCAAC
>Ga0209826_1001194_pt1 | contig 18227 bp, 18 predicted proteins | sample GOMGulsemesocosm_5_FD_184637 | JGI IMG/M metagenome (GOLD analysis project Ga0209826, IMG submission 184637) | Methane-oxidizing microbial communities from mesocosms in the Gulf of Mexico - GOM15C Gulf of Mexico (SPAdes) (version 2) | ecosystem: Environmental > Aquatic > Marine > Cold seeps... | reverse complement strand
TAGATGATCCATCACAATATACCTTAATTACTCCTATAGAGGATAAAGCAATCCAGCTAAAGCAAGCTGATGGCAGTTTATGGGAGCCGCGTAACTATGATAAAAAAGAGCATGGTGACGTGCCGCTTCATACGGCTTTAGCTAACTCATATAACCTCGCAACTGTTAGGCTTGGTATTGATATTAAGGTTGCAAATGTTCGTACGACACTTGAGCGTTTGGGTATTAGTCGACCAATAAAACCTTATCCATCGTTATTATTAGGCGCCATTCCTTTATCACCAATAGAGGTGACACAGATGTATCAAACATTAGCCTCTGATGGGTTTTTAACACCACTACGATCAATACAATCCGTGTTGTCGGCATCAAGTGAGCCACTTCAGATGTATCCACTAACGGTTAGGCAGACGGTTTCAGCCTCAGCCACTTACCTAACTAATGTAGCTCTTCAGGAAGTGATGCGCACGGGTACAGGGAAGTCAGCTTACCGGCAGTTATCGCCAGAGTACCAACTGGCAGGTAAAACCGGCACAACAGATGAGTTAAGGGATAGCTGGTTCGCTGGCTTTAGTGGTGATTATGTGGCAGTGGTTTGGTTAGGGCGTGATGATAATAAGCCATCGAAATTAACAGGGGCATCGGGGGCTTTACAAGTTTGGGTATCGGTGATGAAGGATATTTCTAAACAAGCTGTTCAGTTAATAGTACCAAATGATATTGAATATATTTGGATAGATGAGCAAGGTTTAAGAGCTAATGAATTTTGTTCAGGTGCTGTACAATACCCGTTTATTAAAGGTTCATCACCTACCGTATTTTCACCTTGTGTAGGTGCTGTCGGTAAAACACTGGAGAGAGCAAGCCGCTGGTTTGATAGATTGTTAAATGATTAATTTAAGGGACATAAAATTAACGCTTATTATCCTCATTTTTAGCGGATTATCAGCCTGTGCAGACCTTTCAATGTATAACCAGGCACCCGCGCCTGTTGGTCATGAGGGCACATTAACCTCTCCGAATTATCCAGAACAAGAGGTCGTTATTTCTGCTTTGGGAGAGCCAAGTAATGATGGGGTTGAAGTGCCTGTGCCTATTCAGCAACAGCCTAGCCAAATGATAGCTAATCCTGCCGTTGTTGCATTATTAGACAGTTCCTTCCAACAACAAAAAGCCGGTAATCTTTCAATAGCAGCTTCAACCCTTGAAAGGGCAGTGCGTATTTCCCCCAGGAATGCAAAGGTATGGCATGAATTAGCATTGCTTCGTTTTCAACAGGCTAACTATAACTTAGCACTAAGTTTGGCGAGTAAATCAAATCTATTAGCAGCAAATGACCGTTTGTTACGTTATAAAAACTGGCAGTTAATAGCTAATAGTAAGCTAAAGCTTGGTGACCGAAATGGTGCAAGTGAAGCGAAATCTCAAGCTGATAGCCTGCGGTAATACAGTGCCTTCAGAAAACATTAATGCCGATGAAATCTACTCAGTAGATAAGTTAATCGAGCAGGCTCGACAATTGGCGGCAGATTTTAAAAAAATGACTGGAAAACCATTGCCAGGTGTCAGTAATGAAATTGCAGAATATGATGCTCGTCAATTACTAAAGCTTAAGCTTTCTGATGATCGTTCCCAAGGTTATGATGCTGTACGTAATGGAATTGGCCCTAAAAAAATACAAATAAAAGCACGCACAATATTTAACGATAATATTCGTGGTCAGCGGTTAGGGCAGATAAAAATTGATATGGATTGGGACTCAGTTGTATTAGTGCTACTGAATGAGGACTATCGAGCTTATGAAATTTTTGAAGCATCCCGGGAAGATATCTTAGCTAATATTAACGATAATAAAAATCGACAAAAAAGAGGTGTTTTGTCTATTTCAAAATTTCGTAATATAGCCAAATTAGTTTGGACTAAAGAAAATGGTCTAGATGAATCAATTTGGGAACAATAACACCCATTCCACGGCTCATGGCCACACTGTTAATGTATAAGGTTAGCTAATTGAATGATTTAGACGAACTATTTAGTTCAAGCGGAGAATTGGCGCAAAAAATTGATGGTTTTCAAGCTCGTGAAGGTCAATCATCAATGGCTAAATCGATACAAGGTGCTATTGAAACGCAGCAGCACATTGTTGCCGAGGCAGGTACTGGTACGGGCAAAACTTTTGCGTATTTAGTGCCGGCTATTCTATCGGGTAAAAAGACCATTCTTTCGACTGGTACGCTGAATCTCCAAGATCAAATTTTTGAAAAAGATTTCCCGCTAATTCGAGATGCTTTAAATGTACCCGTTCAAGCAGCTGTTTTAAAAGGTCGGTCAAATTACCTGTGCTTATACCGACTGGATCAGGCCTATAACAGTCAGATAGGGTTTGATAAAGAGCTTGCTGCAGAAATGCAAAAAATTGAACGTTGGTCAAAACAAACTATTGTGGGTGATAAGTCTGAGGTGACAGATGTTCCAGAGAGTTCAATGGTCTGGCAACATGCCACCTCGACTACGGAGAACTGCTTAGGTCAAGATTGCCCAATGGTGGCAGAGTGTCATCCCTTACGGGCCAGACGAGAAGCACAAGAGGTCGATGTGCTGATTGTGAATCATCATTTACTATGTGCTGACTGGGCGTTAAAAGATGATGGCTTCGGGCAGTTATTACCAGAAGCAGAATTGGTTATTGTTGATGAAGCACATCAATTGATTGATACCGCGTCAAGATTTCTTGGTATGTCGGTTAGCGCCCGTCAAATATTATCATTATTAAGTGATATTTCAGCTGAGCAAATAAAGCTCGCTTCAGATATGCCAGGGCTTGTTGATATGGCACATCTGATAAGTGAAGATGTGCGAGAGATGCGCAAGATATTGCCCGATAGTATGGTAAAAGGGGCTTGGAATGAATTGCTTGAAATACGAGATTTTGAGCAGGCACTAGATTGTCTTGTCGAAAGGCTAGATAAGCTCTATGCCGTTTTAAAAGAAGTAGCGGTGCGTTCAAAAGGGATGGAGCTATGCTGGAAGCGGTGTGAGGAAATTCTTCTAAATTTAAAACTATTCAGGCAGCAAGATAAAAAAAACTGGGTTGAATGGTATGAAACCTTTACGAAGACATTTACCTTTTATCGTACCCCGCTTGATATTTCTGAGGCCTTTTCAAACTTCGCTTTTGCAAGTGATGCAGTTTGGGTTTTTACCTCAGCGACCTTGTCCGTTAATAATAAGTTTGATTTTTTTACTAAACGTTTAGGCCTAACAGATGCGCTTAGCGGTATTTGGGAGAGCCCATTTGATTATGTAAAGCAGGCGCTCATGTATGTGCCTACCGATTTGCCGGAGCCACGAGATGATAATTACACCAGTGCAATGATGGAGAAAGTAATCCCAGTATTACAAGCCAGTCGTGGCCGTGCATTTATATTATTTACCAGTTATAAAGCTATGCATGAAGCAGCGGAAATTTTGGCTGATAAAACAAATTTTTTATTATTGGTACAAAATGACCTGCCAAAACAGCAGATGCTGCAGCAATTTCGTCAATCAGAAAATGCCGTATTACTCGGCACTGCGAGTTTCTGGGAAGGTGTGGATGTAAGAGGCGAAGCTCTATCTTGTGTCATTATTGACAAACTACCTTTTGCCTCACCCGGAGACCCAGTTACAAAAGCACGTTTAGACTATATAACATCTCAAGGCTCAAGCCCGTTTTTTGAATATCAACTACCGGCTGCTGCGTTAACTTTAAAGCAAGGTGTGGGGCGTTTAATTCGTGATATTGATGATTATGGTGTATTAATGCTGTGTGATCCAAGGTTAGCATCTAAAGGCTATGGTAAGGTTTTTGTGGAATCATTACCCTCAATGCCAATCACTCGTAAAATAGAAGATGTTGATTATTTTTTTGAATTAATCGAACAAAGACAATCGAAAAAAATCACATAATAATGAAAATTTTAGCAATAGAAACAGCAACAGAAGCCTGCTCAGCTGCATTACTTGTCGATAATGTGGTAATTAGTCGTTTTCAAGTTGCGCCACGCGAACATGGTAATTTGATTTTGCCGATGGTAGATGAGCTTTTAACAGAGGCAGGGCTAGCATTAACAGAATTAGATGCGCTTGCCTTTGGACGTGGCCCAGGTTCGTTTACCGGCGTAAGAATGGCAACGGGCGTCATACAAGGCTTAGCTTATGCTGCGCAGTTACCAGTTGCAGCGGTTTCAACTTTACACGCCTTAGCAAGTCAGGCCGATTTGACTGACGAGATTAAAACAGTTTTTGTTGCGTTAGATGCGCGTATGGGCGAAGTTTATTGGGCTGAATACGCTGTTGTAGATAACAAATTATTACTGATAGGCAATGAGCAAGTGATAGCACCTGATAAAATTACGTCAAAATCAGATAATAAAGCATTGGCGATTGGCCATGGCTGGTCAGCATATAAAGATATTCTTTTACAGCAAGTTAACGGTTGTGTTGAAGTTATTTGTGCTGATAAATTACCAAATGCAAAAGAAGTCGCCTATTTAGCCAAAAGAATGGTGGAAAAGGGGCAACTTGTTACTGCTGAAAATGCATTGCCGGTGTATTTGCGAGATAATGTCGCAAAGAAAAAGCAACCAAAAGTTAAGCAATAAGGGAAGCATGGCGCAATATTTTAACATTCACCCCGATAATCCACAGCAACGGCTAATTCGGCAAGCAGCTGATATCGTCCGAAAAGGTGGGGTTATCGCCTATCCTACGGATTCATCGTATGCCTTGGCCTGTCATTTAGGTGATAAAAAGGCATTGGAAAAAATACGGCAGATACGCCAAACTGATGATAAGCATGATTTCACGTTGGTTTGTCGTGACTTAACCGAGATTGGTGTTTATGCGCAGGTTAATAATGATACCTACCGTTTACTTAAGTCATTAACCCCTGGTGCATTTACCTTTATTCTCAAGGCAACAAAAGAAGTTCCTAGGCGGTTACAAAATCCAAAGCGTAAAACAATCGGTATCCGAGTACCAGATAATGCCGTTGCACAAGCATTGTTGAGTGAATTAGCCGAGCCGATGCTAACCAGTACGCTCATTCTTCCTGGCGAAGAAGAAGCGATAGCTGATGGCTATGAAATTAATGATAGCCTCGGTCATACGCTGGACCTAATTATTGATAGTGGTACAGTCATCTATCAACCGACAACCATTATTGCTTGGGATAATGATTTCCCTGAAATTGTAAGACAAGGTAAAGGTGAAGCTGACTTTCTTGTTTCAAACGGGATTTAATAATGCCAATAGATGATCTGACGTTAATAGGTAAAATATCCATCTGGGCACTACCCGTCATCTTAGCTATTACGGTGCATGAAGTAGCTCATGGGTGGGTGGCGAGCAAACTAGGTGACAACACGGCTAAAAGAATGGGGCGTTTAACACTAAATCCTCTTAAGCATATCGACCCAATAGGCACGATCCTTATTCCAAGTTTATTATTAATGTTAGGTGGCTTTATGTTTGGCTGGGCAAAGCCAGTGCCAGTTAATTTCGCGAGATTGAATAACCCTAAGCGGGATATGGTTTATGTTGCCCTTGCAGGGCCAATAGCAAACTTACTCATGTTGGTAGCTTGGGCGGTGATGCTTAAAATAGGATATTCACTGGTTAATCAGACAGACTTTATTGCTTCACCATTAATTTATATGGCCTATGCTGGCGTGTTTATTAATATAATTTTGATGGTACTTAATATGTTGCCTATTTTACCCTTAGATGGTGGGAGGGTAATGGCAGGTATACTTCCAGAAGGTATAAGCATTCAGTACAGTAAGTTAGAACGATTTGGCTTACCAATTCTAATTTTTATTATGGCAATGGGCTGGCTGTCTGATATTTTAGGGCCACCAGTGTATTTTATTCAAAAAAGTATTTTTTCAATGTTTGGTATTTAGGGAGCAAAATGAGTACAGATATTCCAGCGCAATATCGTCGTGTATTATCGGGAATGAGGCCAACAGGGAGCCTTCACCTTGGGCATTACCATGGTGTGCTAAAAAATTGGGTCGAACTTCAACAAGAGTATAAATGTTATTTCTTTGTTGCTGATTGGCATGCATTAACGACTCATTATGAAGATCCTTCAATTATTGCCAATAGTACTTGGGAAATGGTGATCGATTGGCTGGCAGCTGGTGTGGATCATGGTTTGGCTGATTTATTCATCCAATCCAGTGTGCCAGAGCATGCAGAGTTACATTTATTACTTTCAATGATGACACCTTTAGGGTGGCTAGAAAGGGTTCCTACTTATAAAGACCAGCAAGAAAGTCTTAAAGAACGTGATCTAGCAACCTATGGTTTTTTAGGTTATCCATTATTACAAAGTGCTGATATTTTGGCTTATAAAGCAGGTTTGGTTCCAGTAGGTGAAGATCAAGTAGCACATGTTGAATTAACACGTGAAGTTGCGAGGCGTTTTAACCATATTTATGGGCGTGAAGCTGATTTTGAAGAAAGAGCGGCCGAAGCGATTAAGAAAATGGGTAAAAAGAATGCCAAAATGTTTAAAAAACTTAGGATCGCCTTTCAAGAAAATGGTGACCAAGACGCATTAAGTGTTGCTAGAGCTTTATTGGAAGAGCAGCAAAATATTACTGTAGGAGATAAAGAGCGCTTATTTGGTTATCTGGAAGGTAATGGGCGAATTATTTTGCCAGAACCTCAAGCCTTACTGACCAAGGCATCTAAAATGCCCGGTTTGGATGGCCGTAAGATGTCAAAATCTTATAATAATACAATCGCACTGCGTGAAAAGCCGGAACAAGTAGAGAAAAAAATTAAAACCATGCCAACCGATCCTGCAAGAATACGTAGAACGGACCCAGGTGAGCCAAGCAAGTGCCCAGTATGGCAGTTTCATGAGGTTTATACCGGTGAAGATGTTCACGAATGGGTTCAGGAAGGTTGTCGTTCTGCATCTATCGGTTGTGTCGATTGTAAGCAACCTGTTATTGACGCGGTAATAAAAGAACTTAAGCCAATAAATGAACGTGCATTAGAGTATACCGAGCAGCCAGATTTAGTGCGCTCAATTATCTTAGAAGGTACTGAAAAAGCACGTGATACCGCCAAAGAAACGATGGAAGAAGTTAGGGCAGCAATGGGTTTGAATTTTTACTGATAATGGCTAAGGTACCATCCATAGCTGAGCTAAAGCTCGAGGTACTTGATCAACCTATACGAGCCTTAGTGGATGGTAAACCATATCAGGATCTGCCTGAAGATTTATACATTCCACCAGATGCACTAGAGATATTTTTAGACGCTTTTGAGGGGCCGTTAGATTTATTGCTTTACCTGATAAAATATCAAGATATAGATATTTTGAATATACCGATATTAAAGATAACCGAGCAATATGTAGATTATATTGAGATGATGCATGGCTTACGGATGGAGTTGGCTGCTGAATACTTAGTGATGGCTGCGATGCTGGCTGAAATTAAATCTAAAATGCTACTGCCTCACCAATCCCAGGTTGATGAAGAAGAGATCGACCCACGGGCTGAGTTGGTTAGGCGATTGCTTGAGTATGAACGTTATAAACAAGCAGCAGATGATCTTGATGCCTTGCCACGTTTATATCGGGATAACTTTGCCGTTATGACAGAGATAAGCGTGCAAGATACAATCAAGTCATTTCCCGACGTTGAAATAAAAGATTTGATGTTAGCTTTTCAAGATGTGTTAAAGCGGGCAGAAAAATATACTCACCATCAGATACAACGCGAAGCTTTATCGGTAAGAGAGAAAATGTCGCGTATACTAGCGCTATTAAACCAGGCGAAAGATGGGTTTCTAGAATTTAGCAATCTATTCGTTCTGTCAGAGGGGCGTTCAGGTATTGTTGTAACTTTTTTGGCAATTTTGGAATTGTCTAAAGATGACTTATTAGAAGTTGTACAAGGTGAGCTTTTTTCAGACGTGTGGCTTAAAGCGGTTAATGAATAGTGAATATTCAGTTACATGAAATTTTAGAAGCAGCGTTATTTGCGGCAACAGAGGCAATGAACCTAGCTGATCTACAGAATATATTTCTAGATAAAGAACGCCCAGCTAAAAACCAGATAGAGCAGGCATTGGTAAGTATAGAAAAAGAATATACAAAAAAACCGATAGAGCTAGTAGAAACGGCGAGTGGCTATCGTTTTCAAGTTAAAAAGGAGTTTTCTCCTTGGGTTTCGAGGATTTGGCAAGAGAAGCCAGCAAAGTATAGCCGAGCATTGTTGGAAACATTGGCGGTTATTGCTTATCAGCAACCTACTACACGTGGAGAAATCGAAGAGATTCGAGGGGTAGGCGTTAGTACACATATTATTCGTAGTTTAGAAGAACGTGAGTGGATTCGAATAGTCGGTTTTAAAGAAGTTCCTGGTAAGCCAGCGCTGTATGCCACTACAGGCCAGTTTTTAGATTATTTTAATTTACAAAAACTAGCAGATTTACCGACACTTAGCGAATTGCAAGAAATAGGAGAGCTTCCTGATGGCATGTTGCCTTTGCAATTTGATACGAACAATGAAAATAAACAAATGATTTTACTTAATGATGAAAAAGCGACCACAAAATAGACCTAATAGCCGATCAAAGGCTCATGCTTCAGAAGAAGAACCTGAACGTATCCAAAAATTACTGGCAAAAGCAGGTATAGCCTCGCGGCGGCAGGTTGAAAAAATGATTGAGCAAGGGGCAATTAACGTTAATGGAAAAGAAGCCAAGTTGGGCGATAAAATTACCGTTAACGACACCGTTAAATTAAATGGTCGGATTGTAAAGTTGGCTGGCAAGGTGCAAACTGAAACTAAAGTTCTCATTTATCATAAACCAGCTGGTGAAATTGTTAGTAGAAATGATCCCGGTGGGCGTCCTAACGTTTTTCGAAAGTTACCGCGTTTGGAAGTAGGACGCTGGATTTCTGTTGGCAGGCTCGATATTAATACCGAGGGCTTGTTGATGTTTACTACCGATGGGGAGCTTGCACATAAACTCATGCATCCATCTAAACAAATTGATCGTGAATATGCCGTTCGAGTGATGGGGAGAATTGATGACCCGATGTTAGAGCGTCTCGTGAACGGTGTCGAGTTAGACGATGGTGTAGCACGTTTTGAAGATATCCATGATTCTGGTGGTAAAGGGGTTAACCGATGGTTTCACGTCGTGGTCATGGAAGGGCGAAACCGTGTGGTGCGCCGCTTGTGGGAATCGCAACAATGTCAGGTGAGTCGCCTAATCAGAGTACGTTATGGTTCAGTGGTTTTACCGCCAGGCCTACCAGTAGGGCGTAGCGAAATGATGGATGTTAAAGCGATAGATCAGTTAAAAGAATTAGTCGAAGATAAAGAATAGATAAAGTGTATAAATTCTTTATTCTAGGGTAAAGATTTTACTAATCACCACTTATGACTCTATTGCGGCCTTGTCTTTTTGCAGTATAAAGGGCTCGGTCGCTGCGTTGCATCATATCTCCAGCAGTATCGCCATGATGATATGAGGCTAAACCAATACTAACTGAAATATTGAAAGGTTCGGCATCGATAGCGTGTTCAATTCCTAATGACTCCACAGCGCAACGTATCCGCTCAGCCAATAGTTCAGCTCCATCTTGGTTAGTGTCGCCAAGTATAATAATAAATTCTTCCCCACCAATACGAAAAATAGGGTCAACTTCACGTACCGTTGTTTTCATGCAATTAGTAACAGCAATTAATGCTTTATCACCGGCCGCATGACCAAAGGTATCGTTTACCTTTTTAAAAAAATCAATATCAAGCATTAAAACGGACATATTATGTTTTTGTCGTTTAACACGAGCAATCTCTTGGTCAAACGTCGTATTCAAGGTCGATCTATTAAGCGCTCCTGTTAAGGAATCAGTTAGAGCAGAGCGAATAGCGCTTTGGTATAACAAAGCATTTTTCAGTGGATATAATAATTTGCTAAGGGCTGATTCGATGCTAACAAGGTCAGTTTCAGTGAAACGTTTGCGGCGTGTAAACGTTAATTCACCTAGGCTAGAGCTTTCAATGCTGAGTTTATAAGAGCACGAATGGTGGCTGCGATGGCCTACTTTGATAAGATTGCTAGTATTTTGATTTTCATACGTATAGCCACTCTGATTCACTACATTAGAGAGATGCTGACCAAGGATATTAAGTAATGGTTGTATCTCTAGAGTTGTTTGTAAAGCCGTGGTTAATTTACCAAGATCTAATCTGGATTTTGATATCTCTTCGCTATCTTTATATTGCTCTTGAACCGGTAGGCTATTTTTTAGTTTCATAACAATTTGTTCAGGTGAAGTAACCATAAGTATTTAATTAGTTATTAATCAATGGAAATACCTTTGCTATTTATGTGCCAAAAAAATAATATACTTTAAAAACAATATGTTAAAGAGATATCGAGTGAAGTGGGTTTATTTCTTTTGTTATAGTGACAGAATAATGACTAATATTCTTGGTGGCAATAAGTTGACGTTGACGTCTAAAACTTATGTTTCTGGGAGGAAAGTGTGTATATCTCGGCTAGATTAATAGCAGTAGTTAGAAGCTGAAGGTTGGATATATATGTAGATTGCCTAATTATCGGAGACGTGAGGCTGGATTACATATTAGGTAATAATGCGGCTTGCTTTATTTCCCAGCTTTTGGTCGGGTTAGTGATCGATATATACCATTTGCCTGTCTGTGGAAGGTTGCAGGGAGATTGATATATGTTTTCGGCAATTTTTGTTAATTGTAAGCTTTGGTCTAAATTACCTAAAGTAGGGTGAAACAAACTAAGTGTTAATTCACTGGGGCTTGAGTGATTGCCGGTTAGTTGAATTGTACAAGTGCCTGTTTCAGTTGAAACTAAAATGTCAACGGCAAGGGAAAGCTTCTCAGCATTTTTTTCTAGCTGCTTAACGCTGTTAATGGCTAGGCCTTCTTTATAGTAATTATCTGAAACAAGGGTGACTGCATTTTGTTGTGCAATGATAATGGTAGTAATACCAGCTATGACAACTGATAGTGGCAGGGCAATTAAAAACCAAGGCCAAAACTGTTTGTACCAAGGTGGCTGTGGTTGCTCGTCATTCATCATTACTGTATCTGCCTAAAATTAATCACAGCTATTTTATCTAACATATTAATGGCTGTATGGTTTGAGAGCGAATGGTTAGGGTTCAATTGGCCCGAGAAAGCGACTTTCCGTTATTGTGCTTACTTTGTCGTTATCTGTTGCGCTAACACTAAAATATATCTCAGTGGTGGGTTCGGTCAAGTTGATAGGGTCGATGATTGCCTGGAGTGGGATTTCAAGTACTTGACCCGCTTTAACGTCAATAAGCTCTTTTATAGAAACGGTTAAGCCTTCTAGACCAGTTGTTTTAAATTCAAATTGATGGTCAATAGTATCCATATTTAACACTTTAATCGTGTATGTGTTACTAATCATGCCTTCAAAATCTTCACGATAGAGCGAGTTCCTGTCCCGAATAACATCCAGCTCCACAAAGGAGCGGGTTTCAATAGAATAGAGAACACCTGACAAAATGCTAATCAAAAGTATGCTATATAAAATTATACGTGGACGAATAATTTTGCTTTCTTTTCCCTCAAGCGCATTCTCTGTAGTGTACTTAACAAGACCTTTCTCATAGCCCATTTTTTCCATAACGCCATCACAAGCATCAATACAGGCAGCACAGCCAATGCATTCATATTGCAAGCCATCTCTAATATCGATATCGGTTGGGCAAACCTGAACACAAAGTGAGCAGTCTATGCAATCACCCAAGTTATCTTCTTTAGGGTCTGTTCCACGTTTACGCCTGCCTCTAGATTCACCGCGCTCAGCATCATAAGAAATAAGCAAGGTGTTCGCATCAAGCATAGCACTTTGAAATCTCGCGTATGGGCACATATACATGCAGACTTGTTCTCGAAGCCAGCCTGCATTGCCATAAGTTGCGGTGGAGTAAAAGAGAAGCCAAAATGATTCCCATGGCCCTAATTGGAATTGGATAACAGAAAAATACAATTCACGAATAGGGGTGAAAAAGCCAACAAAAGTAAAGCCTGTGAACAGTGAGAAAGTAAGCCAAATGCTATGTTTGGTTATTTTTAATGAAATTTTTCTCTTATTGCTATTGGGTAGTGCGTCAAGCTTCATCTGCTGGGAGCGAGTGCCTTCAACTTTACGCTCAATCCACAAGAAGACCTCAGTCCAAACAGTTTGAGGGCAAGCGTAACCACACCATAAGCGTCCGGCTAAGGCAGTGAAAAGGAACAGAGCTAATGCCGCGCAAATTAATAATAATGCTAAGTAAATAAAGTCTTGTGGCCAGAACACCCAATGAAAAATATAAAACTTACGCGCCGGCAAATCAAATAATATAATTTGATGCTCATTAAGGTTTATCCATGGCAAGAAATAGAACATACCAAGTAAAAGAACCACACCTGCTATACGTAAAGTAGCAAATAAGCCGTGGACTTCCCTAGGGTAGAGTTTCTTGCGTTTAACAAATAGAGAGGACTCTATACTGTCATTGGGTTCATGTGACATAACTATTTAGATGTTCTTTGGGAAAAAATGATAGAAAAAAATCCGGTCCAGGCGCAAATACCCCAGAAAAAGAAAAAGCCTATGCTATAGACAGCTAAATCTGAAAGACTTTCAAAGCCATTCTGTTTGGCAAGCTCTGTTGGATCAATAGCCGAAAAAACAACGCCACTGGTGATACAGGCCATCCAGAAGGATGGCCATAAGATACCAATAACTAAACGTTTCTTTTTGTTATCCATGTGTTATTTATTGTCTCGTAAACCATAGATGTAAGCAGCTAATAAATGTACCTTATCTTCACCAAGGAACTCTTTATGCGCAGGCATTTGCCCCATTCTTCCATCTGTAATTGTTTTGATGATGCTGGATTTTGAAGCACCATGCAGCCAGATATTGTCAGTTAGGTCAGGAGCACCAAATAGCTTATTACCAGTGCCTTCGGCGGTATGGCAAGCGGCACAGAAGGTGGCAAAAACTTTGCTGCCACGTTCAGCATCTGTCGCTATATGCTTTCTTCCACTTAGGCTTAGAACATATTCAACAACATGGTTTAATTGGTCAGGCTTAAGGGTGGCGCCCCAAGCTGCCATAACACCCGTGCGGCCATGCAGAATAGTTTGTTCAATTTCTGCAGCTGAACCGCCCCAATTCCAATCATTGTCGGTTAGGTTTGGATAGCCTCTTGCACCACCAGCATCAGAGCCATGACACTGTGCGCAGTAAGTCACAAATAATCTTTGGCCGGCACGTTTTCCATCTTCGTCCTTTGCAAGTTCTTCGATTGGCGTAGCGGCAAACTTGCTGAAAATAGGGCCATAGTTCTTCTCGGCTAGAGCAACCTCATCTTGGTATTCTTGAGCTGATGACCAGTTTCCAAGGCCTTTGTTATCACTGAAGCCACCATAAAAACTAAGGTAGACTAGGGCGAAAATGATACTCATATAGAACATCATCAACCACCAGCGAGGCATTGGGTTGTTCAGTTCTTCTAGGTCACCATCCCACTTGTGACCTGTCGGTTCACCGTGATTTGATTCGCCTTTAGTAGGCTTTGCTACCCATCGGATTAATAGATAACAACCGACAATGTTTAAGAGGATAACGATAGCGACAATATTTGACCAAAAAGTGCTCATTTACTTGTTCCCGTTTAATGGTTGGTGGGAGGATTCATCTTGAAAAGGCATGTTGGCTGCCTCATCAAATTCAGTTTTTCTATTTTTGCTCCACGCCCATATACATAAGGCAATGAAGGCAACAAAAAGAAAGACGGTGATGACGGATCTAAAAATATTGATATCAGACATTTCTACCTCCTGTGTTTAACATGTATGCCAAGACCTTGAAGGTAGGCAACCAAAGCATCCATTTCAGTCTTACCAGCCAAGTCACTAGCGGCATTTTCAATTTGCTGATCTGTGTAAGGCGTGTTAAGTAACCGTAATGCTTGCATGCTTTTTGCAACAAGTTCAGCATCTACTAAATTGTCATTTAACCAAGGATAACCAGGCATATTTGATTCAGGAACTACTGCTCGTGGGTTCTTTAAATGTACGCGATGCCAGTCATCACTGTAACGACCGCCAACACGGTGTAAATCAGGGCCAGTTCTTTTAGAGCCCCATTGGAATGGGCGATCATAGACAAACTCTCCACCAAGAGAATAATGACCATAACGTTCAGTCTCAGCTCTAAAAGGGCGAATCATTTGTGAATGACAGCCGTAACAACCTTCCCTTATGTAAATATCTCTACCAGCTAATTGGATTGAGGAATAAGGTTTTAGACCATCGACTGGTTCAGTCGTTGATTTAGTGAAAAACAAAGGTACGATTTCGATTAATCCGCCTACAAGGATGACGACGAAAATTAGCACCATCATAAGGCCGATATTAGTTTCTACTTTTTCATGACTCATTGTTAAATACTCCTATTAAGCTGCTTGTGGAACAGCAATTGCTGAAGGTGTTCCATTTTTTACGGTACGGAAAACGTTATAAGCCATTAGCAACATGCCAGATAGGAACATTAAGCCACCTAAGAAACGAATAAAGTAGAAAGGGTGAATTCGTAGTAATGATTCAACGAAGGTGTAGGTTAATGTGCCATCACTATTAACAGCGCCCCACATCAAACCTTGCATCAGACCAGCAATCCACATTGAAGTGATATATAGCACGACGCCCATAGTTGCCATCCAAAAATGGATCTCTATTAGTTTCTTGCTATGCATTTCCTCTTTACCGAATAGCTTAGGGATCATAAAGTACATTGAGCCGATTGTGATCATCGCTACCCAACCTAAAGCACCTGCATGCACATGACCAACAGTCCATTCAGTGTAATGAGATAAAGCATTAACTGATTTTATAGCCATCATTGGGCCTTCGAAGGTAGACATGCCGTAGAAGGATAGAGAAACAACTAAGAATTTAAGAATTGGATCTGTACGTAATTTATGCCAAGCACCAGATAGTGTCATGATGCCATTGATCATACCGCCCCACGAAGGCGCTAACAAAACAATAGAAAATGCAGTACCTACTGATTGGATCCAGTCAGGTAAGGCTGTGTAATGTAAGTGATGTGGTCCAGCCCACATGTAGATAGAGATCAGGGCCCAGAAATGAACAATAGAAAGTCTATATGAGAAAATAGGGCGGCCTGCCTGCTTAGGTACAAAGTAATACATCATGCCCAAGAAGCCAGCAGTTAAGAAGAAGCCAACTGCATTATGACCATACCACCATTGAACCATAGCATCTGTGGCGCCAGCATATATAGGGTAGGAGTGTAATAAATCAACCGGGATAACGAGTGAACGAATAATATGTAGTACGGCAACGGTGATAATAAAAGCACCAAAGAACCAGTTAGCAACATAGATGTGTTTTGTTTTGCGCTTTACGATCGTACCAAAGAAAACAATAGCATATGACACCCAAACAACTGCAAGCAATAGATCGATAGGCCAGATAAGCTCAGCATACTCACCAGCTTGTGTTAAGCCCAAAGGTAATGTTATTGCAGCGAGGAGGATAACCATCATCCAGCCCCAAAATACGAAAGAGGCTAGTTTTCCGGCAAATAATCTAACTTGGCAGGTGCGTTGCACAACATAAAAAGATGTTGCCATTAAGCCTGAACCACCGAAGGCAAAAATAACTGCATTAGTGTGTAAGGGTCTCAGTCGGCTATATGTTAACCAAGGAAGATCAAAGTTTAAGGCCGGCCAAACAAGCTGTGCAGCGATAATTACGCCTACTAGCATGCCGACAATGCCCCAGACGACAGTCATTATTGAGAATTGTCTTACGACAGTATCGTTAAATAGGGTTGTGCTCATATAGCATCTCGAGTTAGTTTAGTTATCCAAGTATTATAGACTTAATTCTGGTGATTTCAAAACCAATAGATGTAATATTTGATCTGAATCAAATCCAACTAGTGAGGATCTTGAGGGCCTCTATTTATAATGGTTAACGCTATTTTTGAGATTCTAAATCTAGAATAAGATTCAATGCTATTTCATAGCAAATTTAAAGATGCGAGACGTTATTATTTGAGCCCTAAAAAACTGTTTAAACTTCGTTTTTTTCTGTAAGAGCTGTCATATTTAAAATTTTCACGCGTTTTGATTCTAGCTTAATAAGGTGAGTGCGTTCCAAATTTCTCAATGTTCTGCTAACAGTTTCTGGGGATAGATGAAGTAAATTGGCGATATTTGAACGTGAGAGATACAAATTAAAGTCAAATGCCGAATACCCTCGTTCATTATGTCGCTTTGAGAGATCGAGTAAAAAAGCAATGATACGTTTTTCAGCGCTTGTTTTTATTAATGAATTCTTAGCTTGAGTGTCATTAATGAAGTTACTCGCATGTTTAAGTAACTGTTTGTAAATATTAGGGATAGCTTCTTGGATCTCATCTAATTGTATTTTACAAACATGGCTGGTTTCGAGTGCGGAAACTGTGCACTGGTGTTTGTCTGATGAAAAGCCATCAAAACCAACAATTTCTCCAGGTAAGAAGATACCAACGACACTTTCCTCTCCAAGTTCATTGATATTAATGATTTTTAATGCGCCTGATTTTACAGCGTACAGGCCCGTGAAAATTGAATTTTGTTTATATAGTGTGTCGCCTTGACGAAGAATTGTTTTGTGAGTAATGGAAATATCAAGTTTCTCAATTTCATTTTCATTTAAGCCTCTTGGAATACAGAGGCTATTTAAGCCGCAGCTTTCGCAGGAGACTCTTATTGAGTCAAGAATATTTTTATAAACAACGCTCATTGTATTTTTGCGACAAATCCAAGGTGAATTTAATAGTGTCATATATTACACTAGTTGGCTAGTTTGGATTCTAATAATTGGTAGTTATATAAAAATATGTCTGATACGCCTTGTTTTCATTGTGGTCTGCCGGTTCCCAAAAATACACACTTTAGTATTGATTTTGAAGGGCTTTCGCGCCCTATGTGTTGCCCTGGTTGTGAGGCGGTTGCCGAAAGTATTATTGAGAATGGTTTAGCCAGCTTCTACAGTAAACGTACTGCTTTTTCTCCGCAAGTTGAGTTGGTGCCAGATAGTTTGCAGATTGATAAAGACTACGATTTAGATGAGGCTGAAAAACTCGTTGCTTCTGGTAAGTTGCTAGAAAATTCGTTGATTATTGATGGTATTACTTGTTCTGCCTGTATTTGGCTGCTTGAAAAACACTTATCAAAGCAGCAGGGTATTAGTTCATTTACTATCAATTATGCAACGAGGCGAGCGTTAGTCCGAAGCGACCCAAATCTGATTAAAATGAGTCAGGTTTTGGCTGCTGTCAGGGATGTTGGCTATCAAGCCCATCCATATCAAGTCGGTGAGCAACAGCAGCATTTGCAGCAAGAGCGTAAAGATTTTATTAGTAGAATAGCGGTTGCTCTGTTTTGTGGCATGCAGGTGATGATGATTACCATCGGTCTATATCTGACAGGTGCAAAAGACATTAGCCCGTCCATGCTGTTATTTTTACGATGGGTTAGTTTTGCATTTACCGTTCCGGTGGTACTTTATTCAGCCAAATCTTTCTTTTACGCAGCCTGGCGCGACCTTAAACAATTAAGGCCTGGTATGGATGTACCTGTTTCATTAGGTATCTTTGGGGCATTTTCAGCAAGCTTATTCAACACTATATCTGTTACAGGCGAGACTTATTACGAATCGGTTTGCATGTTTGTTATCTTTCTTCTGCTAGCACGTTATGTAGAGTTTTTAACACGATTGTATGCGGTTCACTCAAGTGAACGAATCACCCAAGCCGCACCTGTAACGGCATTAAAGCAAAATGAACTAGGCATCTATGAAGCCGTGTTAGCTAAATCACTTCATATAGGCGATAAAGTTCAAATTAATGCAGGCGCGATTATTCCTGCAGACGTAACCATTTTAAGCGGAGTAACAAGCGTTGATGAATCAATATTAACAGGTGAAAACGAGCCGCTAGCAAAGCATGTTGGAGATAGCTTGCTAGGTGGTAGTCATAATATTGATAGTGTTGTATTTGCCGAGGTGAACTGTGTTGGTGAGCAAAGCACCTTATCGACGATTACGCGCCTTGTTGATAGAGCTTAT
>Ga0209826_1001192_pt1 | contig 18232 bp, 13 predicted proteins | sample GOMGulsemesocosm_5_FD_184637 | JGI IMG/M metagenome (GOLD analysis project Ga0209826, IMG submission 184637) | Methane-oxidizing microbial communities from mesocosms in the Gulf of Mexico - GOM15C Gulf of Mexico (SPAdes) (version 2) | ecosystem: Environmental > Aquatic > Marine > Cold seeps... | reverse complement strand
AACCTTTACTTATTATTTATACAGCAGAAGGCCAAGAGAAAGTATATACAGATTTTCGCAGTCCTAAAATTTCTACTAATAAAGACCCAAATCAAAGAGTATCGATTGCTGGCTGGGAAGATAATATACTATTCCTAGAAAGCACTCTTAGTGCAGGTCGGGTTATCCAACAATTCAATTTTAAAACCTCATCAGACCAGTTATGGGTTAAAACGGCTATTTTAACGCCCCATTTACCTAAGTCAGTTCGTTTCAACAGAGTCTATGATCGTGTTACCAGCATACAAAACAACTAAATTAAAAGAAGGAATAAGTTACGTTAGTGGGTTACATTTGTGGCTTTATCAACAGGTTTGACCCGCTACCGAATTGACTAATCAAGAGACTTTAATTTAGCTCTCGACAGAAGCATCTCATACTTAATATATGTCCAGTACCCCTTAAATAGATAAATACACCTCTCCAAAACCCCTTTTTTGCTCTACTGCTCATTTTAATGCTTTTACTATTCAGTACTTTTTTCCTGATATTTTATTACATGGTTCTATACAAACCACAGCTGGAGTTGAGTTCGTCTAAAAAGCTCATAAAAAGCTGGTACCAGTCCAACAGGAACTAGCTATCAGCAATCAAGTAAAACATTTTAATTTTCCTTCAGCTACTTTTTTGCAAAAAGTTTTTTCTATTCGGTGAACTGACAATTAACTCAGGTATCTGAGATAAAGGCATTTGCCCATCAACAACACCTAATTTCACTGCTTCTTTCGGCATCCCGTAAACCACACAAGAGGCTTCATCCTGAGCAATAGTTAGTGCCCCCACCTTATGAAGTTCTCTCATACCTTTGGCCCCATCATCCCCCATCCCTGTCATTATAATACCGATGGCATTTTGGCCAGCAGCTTGTGACGTTGATCTAAACAATATATCAACAGAAGGTCGATGACGACTTACTAAAGGTCCATCTTTAACTTCAACACGATATTGCGCACCACTACGCCGTAGCAACATGTGCTTTCCACCAGGTGCAATAAGTACTAAACCAGGCATCACTCTATCACCTGAAACAGCTTCTTTAACAGTGACCTGGCAAATACTGTCCAGCCTCGCAGCAAATGCAGCAGTAAAAGCTTCAGGCATATGCTGAACAACAACAATACCAGGGGCCGTTTTTGGTAAACAAGTTAATACAGATTCTAGAGCAATTGTTCCTCCTGTTGAAGTTCCAATAGCAATAACCTTATCTGTTGAATTATACATAGCCTTTAAAGGCTGGACGGTTGTTACCGTCTTTTCTGCTTGAGCTATAGAAGAATGCGCAGCTTTTACTGATTGCATTTTTGCTCGAGCCGCACCTTTAATAGCATTTGCCATTAAAGTTTTAGAGTCTTGCAAAAAACTTTTAAGGTTAACAGTTGGCTTGGTAATAATATCAACCGCACCTGAACTCATAGCTTGCATGGTTACATCAGCACCCTTGGCCGTTAAAGTTGAGCAAATAACCACTGGAGTTGGGTGCTCTTGCATTAATTTTTTTAAAAAAGTAATGCCATCCATCCTAGGCATTTCAATATCTAAAACAATAACATCAGGCCAATCCAACTCCATTTTCTTTTGAGCAAATATTGGATCAGGAGCAGAAGCAATTACTTTAACTCCTGATATGCTATCCAACACACTTGTTAATACCTGCCTAACAACAGCAGAGTCATCAACGATAAAAACTTTAATATCAGCCATTTAATGGGGTTAATTTAATGTAAAATAAAAATTCATCTAAAAGAAATCAGCTGAAGAAGCTGTTTCTTTTTCATGCTCATCCACTGTTTTTTTCCAGTATTTACGCTCTTCTTTTTCAAGCTCGAGTTTCCTTGCATCAGCGATAACTTTGACATAAACAGCAAAATCATCACCTACAAAATGCACATTTCTACCAAGATCACCTCCCAACTGAGAGCCTATCATAGGGATTTTTTCTTGCATTAAATAGGCTTTGATAAACTCGATATTAAGATCGCCCACTGTTTTTCTATTATCTCCATCTTCTCTTAACTGTAAAACATTGCCACCACCAAAGCACTTGGCTTTAAGGTTCATTTTATTAGCTCCTTTTACAGTCATCGCATTAATGAGTAGTTCCATCGCATACATACCATAGCGCCCCTCATCTGACTCAATCACTGAACCGCCATGCCCAGCATGCTGCTGAGCCAATAAAAAATGATTCATACCAATAATTTTGTTAACAGGATCATACAAACAAGCAGCAACACAGGAGCCTAACAAGGTTGAAATAACTTCTTGCTGGGTACTTACATAAAACTCACCAGGATCAATAATAATTCGATGAGTATGCTTAAAAGGTATTTTTTTCATCTTTTAACAAAAATAGAAGGTTTAACCGTATCTAAATGATCCGTTATACGGTTTAAGGTTTCTGAATGACTAATAACAAAATGCCCACCTGGTTTTAATGCCCCAGCCAGTCGCTCAACCACATGTTTTTTTGTTTCATTATCAAAATAGATTAAGACATTACGTAAAAAAATAACATCAAACTTTCCAATAGATGCGGGCAAAGGCTTCATTAAATTGATCTGATCAAAGCTAGCGCGATTCCTGAGTTTTTCATCTACTCTAAAAAAACCTTGCTGAGAACGGACACCTTGTAAACAATATTTTTTTAGTAACTTTTTATCCATTTGCTCTAAGCGATCCATTGAATAGACACCATTTCTAGCTGCATCTAAAACTCGCGTACTTAAATCTGAGCCAAAAACTTCCCACTTTCGCATACCCAAAGTCTCTGCTAGCACCATAGCTAAAGTATAAGCTTCTTCACCTGTGGAACTAGCAGCACTCCAGACTCTAAACTTATCCCCTCGCCATTGTTTTAAAATATCATCTCGAAAAAACTCAAAATGCTTCGGCTCTCTAAAGAAATAAGTCTCATTGGTAGTAAGTAGATTTACCATCATTTGAAACTCATTGGGATATTCAGAGCTGTTTGTTAATTGAAAATATTGACCAAAAGTAGACAGACCATAATACGTTAACCGCTTAGCTAAACGACTAGCCACCATCACCTTTTTTTCAGGGGCTAAGGCAATCCCCGCATGATCATAAATTAATTTCCGAAAACTTTCAAATTCACTTACTGTAATTGCAGAAATACTGATAGTAACCTCCATCTAGCATTAAAAATGATTATTTTAATAAGAAAGATAGCACAATTTTTTTTCATTGCTACACTTACAGGATATAAATAATATTTTCATACCCCTATAGTTAAAGTATAGGCATTAAAATAATTAATTAGTTATTTATCAAGAGCCTAAAACATACAAATGGAGAATTAATTTTGTAGTTCTAACAAACATTTTATCGTTACTACAGCCCTAAAAATGTAAGAAATGTCCTACATTTCTGGGGCAACAACATAGATAAGTTTTAAAAATAAATTTACCCTACTACTAACAATATTATATGTATATACTCTCATTTTGGAATATTTATGCCTGATAAAATTAACCATAAAAACTTACCTATTACTCCGAAAAAGACACTATTTTATTTAATGCCCACCACCCTTGGTTTTGCAGGAGGGATACTTAATGCCTGGCAGTCTTCTTTTGATATTAATAGTTTTGTTCTCACCTTTGTTTTAACCATCACTGGTTTTTTTATAGGTTCCCTGCTTTTTAAACAGCAAAAAAATACTATAAATTTATTAAATACACATTGGAATTCTGATGAAAACACAAAACTTGCTGACACCAATGCCTATGCAACGGAGCTTGAAAGGCTCTGTGTTGAAATTATTCCAATTATCATTCGCCAGGTAAGTGCATCCCGCGAGCATACAGATCAGGAAATAACAAAATTAAGCACCCAATTTGCCAAAATGACAGAAACAATCAATCAATTACTTGAGCACTCTGGTAATGGGCAGCAAGATAGTAAAGATCATTTGATTGACAGTTTAATATCAGATTCTCAAACAACCCTTCACGATGTTATTAGTAGCCTAACAAACCTCAACGAAGCCGAGCAAGATATGATTATTGAAATACGTCAGCTATCCGTTCATACAGAAAAATTAGACACCATGGCTCAAGAAGTTCGCAATGTAGCCGACCAAATAAACTTGGTTGCTTTAAATGCTGCAATTGAAGCAGCCAGAGCAGGCGAACATGGCAGAGGCTTTGCTGTGGTTGCAGATGAAATACGAAAACTAGCTAGCAGCTCTTCTAGTACTGGAGGCCATATTAGCAGTACAGTAGAGGCTATTAATTCAGCAATGGAAACAACTTTAAAATCAGCAGACCTATCTAATACAAAAGATAATCACAGTATTCATTCATCAGAAGAAACGATTGAAACAGTATTATCTAATATTAAAGAAACTATAACATCCTTTAAGGATGGGGAAACTCACTTGATAAATGGAGGGGAAACTATACGTAATGAAATTTATTCGGTTCTTACTGCCCTACAGTTTCAAGACAGGGTAAGTCAAATGCTGGAGCATGTTGTAGACAATTTACAGGAATTACAGACTACAGTTGAACAAGGGAAAAAACATACCTCTAAATATCGTCATGCCAGCATGATAAATGTAGACCAGGTTCTTAAAACAATGGAACTTAGCTACACCATGCCAGAAGAGCTCAATCACCATACAGATACTAGTTCAACAAACTCAAATGATACTACTGAAGAATTAACTTTTTTTTAAAATAAAATAAGAAACTGAAGGATATATAAAATGGCCAAAACAATATTAATTGTTGATGACTCCCCATCAATTAGGCAAGTAGTTGGTATTGCTCTAAAAGGTGCCGGTTACAATGTTATTTCAGCATGTGATGGGGTAGATGGTTTAAGTAAATTAACGGGTATAAAAATTCACCTAATCATTACCGATGTAAATATGCCCAATATGGATGGTATAACTTTTGTTCAGGAAGCAAAAAAACTCCCCGCCTACAAATTCACCCCTATGATGATGCTAACCACAGAAGCAGCTGATGCAAAAAAACAGGCTGGTAAAGCGGCTGGGGCAAAAGCTTGGCTAACTAAACCTTTTCAGCCACCTACATTAATGGCGGCTGTTTCTAAATTGGTTTTACCTTAAATGACAATTTGGTTTGGTGGCCCCATTGTCCTAATGGGGCGCAGTGCTTTAGCTTACATGTAGATAGTCAATTAAAGAACCTTTCATCGAACCAACGTTGCCAAATCACGAGCCTTCAAATCAGGAAAAAACTATGGCTATAAAAGCATTATTTAAAGAAGGTGTTACCCACCTAAGCATAGAAGATGAAATGACGATCTATACGGCATTGGAGCAAAAAAATGATTTAAACCAATATCTAAAACCTGATGTTGATTTACAAATCAACCTTGCCAAAGTGGCTGAAATAGACTCCGCTGGGTTACAAATTTTGTTATTTATAAAACAGCAGGCAGACACACTCAACTTTAACTTTTCTCTTATAGAGCATAGCCAAGCTGTAGTGGAAGTACTAGAACTACTTAACCTTGGTAGTCATTTTGGTGATCCGATTGTTATTTCTGCAGACTGGAGTGAATCATGAGTGAAATGGATGCCGCTTTAGAGACCTTTTCTCAAGAAGCAGAAGAATTGCTTATAGAAATGGAAGACTCACTTCTGGTTTTAGAAGATACACCAGATGATAGTGAAACAATCAATAGTGTATTTAGAGCCATGCATACCATAAAAGGTTCTTCGGGTCTGTTTGGGTTTAACGTGGTTGTGGCTTTTACGCACGAAGCAGAAACGATTTTAGATCAGGTTAGAAACGGAGAACGTTCAATTGATAATGAGCTGATTTCTGTCTTACTTGATTGTAAAGATCACACCTCAAAATTATTGGAGCATTGTCTAGACGATAATGATGCCGATTTATCTGCTGAGTTAAAATCAACAGGTAATACATTGATTTTCCGTTTAACAGGGAAAGATGTGCAAGAAGAAAATCAGCTTGCAACAAACAGTACAGAGGGTGGTATTCAAGTTGAAAATAAAGGTAACGAAATATCAGCTGATAACTGGTTAATCTCACTGGAATTTCAGCAAGATGCTTTTCGTAACGGCATGGATCCACTGTCCTTTATCCGTTACTTAAAAACACTGGGTGATATTGAGCAAATAATGACCCTGACACCAGAATTATCCTCTGGTGAAGAAATGGATGCTGAAAGTTGCTATCTACATTTTAAAATTATTTTTAAAAGCGATGCCAGCAAACAAATGATTGAAGATGTTTTTGAGTTTGCCACTGATGATTGCGATATAAAAATACTACCTCCACATTCAAAAATTGAGAGTTATAACGAATTACTCAATGGTTTACCTGACGATCATGTTGAAAGACTGGGGGACATGCTGGTTCAGATTGGTGCATTAACCACTAATGATGTGAAAAAGGCGATACAAAATCAAATAGAAACAGATGCTGAGGGTAGCGAAGTAGAGTCCAAGCCCTTAGGCGAAATTTTGGTAGAACAACAAGTTGTACAACCTGTTGTGGTTAAAGAGGCTTTGAAAAAACAGGAACAAACCAAACAAAAAATCGCCTCGGAATCTACTTATATACGTGTTGACTCTAACAAACTAGGACAACTTATCAACCTAGTTGGTGAGCTAGTTATTTCTGGTGCAGCCATGAACCTGATGGTTGAGCGCCATGGCTTATCTGATGTTGAAGAAGTCGCTGTCAGCATGAATACACTGGTCAGTGATATTCGGGATACTGCATTAGAGCTAAGAATGGTACCCATAGGTGAAACATTTTCTCGTTTTCGTCGAGTGGTGCGAGATGTCAGTAAAGAACTGAAAAAAGATATTGCTTTAACCATTACCGGTGGTGAGACCGAACTGGATAAAACCGTGGTTGAAAAAATTAACGATCCTCTGACTCACCTGATTAGAAACTCGTTAGATCATGGTATAGAAACACCAGAACAACGATTAGCAGCAGGAAAACCTGCACAAGGTAATATTCAACTCAATGCTTATCACGAATCTGGGCATATTATCATACAAATTGTTGATGATGGCGGTGGTTTAAACACAGAAAAAATTATGGCAAAAGCTATAGCCAACGAATTGATTCCAGAAGACCATGACCTTTCTCAACAGGAAATATTTAACCTGATATTTGAAGCAGGTTTAAGCACCAAGCAACAGGCGAGCAACTTATCTGGACGTGGTGTAGGTATGGATGTGGTTAAAAGAAATATTGAAGCCTTAAGAGGCTCCGTCTCTATAGATAGTAAAGAAGGTGATGGCACTACCATTACCATCCAGCTACCGCTTACCCTCGCCATTATTGATGGTTTTATGGTCGAGACCGAACAAGAACGTTACATCATCCCTCTAAGCATGGTGGATGAGTGCGTTGAAATGGACACCAATGAGTGGGAAATAGATACCGTTCAACATTATGTCAATTTACGCGGTGAAGTACTGCCTTATCTACATTTAGGGGATTATTTTCATAACCGTAAATCACAAAAAAGTGCCAAACGTGAAAGCCTAGTTGTCGTCCGTTTCGGACAAACCAAAGTTGGTTTTGTGGTTGAGGAGTTACATGGTGAACATCAAACCGTTATCAAACCTTTAGGAAAAGTCTTTGAATCATTAAAGGGTATCACCGGTGCGACTGTTTTAGGGGATGGCAATGTAGCACTAATATTAGATGTACAAGGTTTAATGCAAGTAGCAATAAAAGAAAAAGGCTCTACTTCTGCATTACTAACAGCATAAGGTTTTTATGCTCGCTCCTCATATACCTAATATAAGAATATTAGAAATGAGAAAAATTAAAAAATAGGGAAAAATAGTGAATATTAATAATTTAAGTGTCAAAATCAAAATACTCGGTGGCTCGATGCTGCTGGTATTAATAACCATTATCTTTGGGGGCTTAACCCAACTGTATATGGGTAAAGTCTCCGATGCATTATTTGACATTACCGATAATAATGCCAAAGCAGTGGAATATGCCACCGGGGTAGAAAGAATGGCATTGGCAACCATTATGGAAGAAAAGAACTATTTATTATTTGAAAAAGACGCTATACATCAGCAAGCAGAAGACAATGTCAAAGAACTCTTTGGCTTTCTGGATAAAGTAGATGTAGTTGCCAAGAAATATAATAATAATGCCTTGTTAGACCAATCTCGTATTGCTAGAAAAGAAACCAGCAAGTATGCAGACAAATACCGCGCAGGAGTTGCAGGTTTAAAACAAAATAAACAAATGGTTACCGAAATGGTAGAAAAAGGTGGCATAGTCGGTAATGCAGCCGATACCTTTTTGAAACTTCAAGTTAAAAACTACACCAAGGCAATGAAGTCTGGTGCAAGTTCTAAACAGTTAGATGGCTATGTACAACGCTACATTATTACAACAAATATTTATGCTCATGCTTTAAAAATCATGCGCGCAGAAAAAGAAGAAGTGAATTATAAAGACCGTGTTGCCTGGAATAAAATGGGAGTTTTATTACCTGCATTAATGGTTTTATATGATGATTTACAAGCAATCAGCTCAAACCCAGAAGAATTAAATCTAATTAAAGATGCCCGTCAAGCAACCAAAGACTATCATCTGTCAGCTAAAAACTGGATTAAAAATGATGATGAATTAAAGGGGGTTTTGGCTGATATGGAAATGTTGGGCAATACTGTTATTAAACAAGCCCAAGATGCTGAAAATGCCGGTTATAAAGCTCTGACAACTGCCAGATTAAATGCGGGGGCTTTAATTAGTGAAGCAAATACCATAATTATTGCAACTATTATTATTGCCGTTATATTAGGTGTGCTGATTGCATTATTCCTTGCTTCATTAATCACTAAACCAGTCAATAAAGGGGTTGTTTTTGCCAAGCAATTGGCTAAGGGGGATTTAACGGCAGAACTAGATATTGATCAAAAAGATGAAATAGGGCAACTGGCTCAAGCTTTGGTAGATATGCGTAACCAGGTGGGTACAGTAGTTAACAATGTACGGACTAATGCCGACACTTTGGCAAGTGCCTCTCAAGAAATCAGTGCCACCGCTCAAGCGATTAGTCAATCTGCAATTGAGCAAGCATCTGGGGTTGAGATGACTACCTCTTCGGTAGAAGAGTTAAACGCATCTGTCCAACAAAACACCGAGAATGCCAAAGTAACCGAGCAAATGGCAACAAAATCAGCCACAGAAGCTGAACAAGGTGGTAATGCCGTCACCGAAACCGTTTCAGCAATGAAAAATATCGCGCAAAAAATTGGTTTAATTGAAGATATTGCTTATAAAACCAACCTACTTTCCCTTAATGCGGCTATTGAGGCGGCCTCAGCAGGTGAGCATGGTAAAGGTTTTGCTGTAGTGGCGGCCGAAGTAAGGAAACTAGCTGAAAGTAGCAGAGTCACTGCTGAAGAAATTAATATTTTAGCAACTGACAGTGTTGCAATTGCAGAAAAAGCAGGAGGCTTAATTACCAATGTGGTGCCTGAAATATCTAAAACAGCTGATTTAGTCCAGGAAATCAGTGCAGCCTCTACCGAACAGTCGAGTGGTATTGGTCAAATTAATGAAGCGATGACCCAATTAGATACTGCAACACAACAAAATGCTTCTGCTTCTGAAGAATTAGCGGCAACAGCGGAAGAAATGAGTGGACAAGCTGCACAGTTACAACAAGCTGTCGCATTTTTTAAGACAACATAGAAAACTTATCAATTTAGATGTAGTTTTAATATTAAATAACATAGTTATTAACAAAATGGCATGCCCCTATAGCAACAGCTCTTAAGCCCTCCCATGCTAGGGAGGGCTTGGGTGAGGAGACTCTAAATAAATAGCTCTTTTACTTTGTATTTCAAAAGCTAAAGAAACATTTATTTCCCCCTCACCCACCCCTCTCCCTCTGGAGAGGGCTCTAAAGAAAGAGCACTATTAAGCTTACCTGCAATAAGTTAATAAGCACGTTAAATAAATGTGGGCAGGGATGAAGCAAAGCATAATCCCTGCATTTTAGAAAAGCTGGGGCTCGTTGCTCTCTCAACCCAGCCTACATCTAGCTCTATAAAATTAGGTGCGCTTTATCGCACAAACAATCGTTAAGGAGACCGCTTTATGAGCGATTTAATAACAAAAAAACAAAATACTGAAATTGCAGCAGCTAAAGACGACCAGCTTCAACAGTATCTAACCTTTCAGGTGGGCAAAGAAAAACTGGCCATTGGCATCCTGGATGTTAATGAGATTATAGAAATTAGCAATGTCACCCGAGTTCCTATGACCCCTGATTATATCCGAGGGGTAATTAATCTTCGGGGTAATGTCGTCCCTGTGATTGATTTAGCAGCAAGATTAGGTCACCAGGTTAGTGAGCTTAGCAAACGCAGTTGTATCGTTTTGGTAGAGGTTGAAGCGGGTGAAGAAGCCCAGATTATAGGCATGCTGGTCGATCAGGTGAATGAGATTTTGGAAATCCCTGAAGAAAACATTCAACCCGCCCCAGATTTTGGCTCAGATATTCGCACAGAATTTATTCAGGCGATGGGGCGAGTGGGTGATGACTTTATTATTCTACTGGCTATTAACCGTGTTTTATCAGTGGCAGAGTTAGCTCAATTGCGTCAAGTGTCTGACACACACCCTACAAACACAGTTGCTTCAGAAGGCTGATTTTATATATTTATTTTTTCCTAAGTAAAGGGATAACATTATGAGATTACAAGACATCAATATGCAGCCTAAACTAATCGGCTTAATGTTACTGATTAGTTTAATTCCACTTGCCAGTGTTTCTTATTGGGCTGGCGAACAATCTAGCAAAGCATTAGTGAATGCCGCCTTTTCCCAATTAACATCATTACGTTCGGTTAAAGCCAAACAAATAAAAGATGTTATTAATGGTTTTGAAAAAGACAATAAAGTGCTGAGTGATATTGTTAAAACAATGTTTGCTGATATTGATGTCAATGAAAATAGTAATGTCAGTAATAGTCAAGATGACTTTTTACACAGTTTTATGGACACCTACGGTTACTATGATTTATTTTTAATTGACAAAAATGGTGTTATTTTTTATACCGTTGCAAAAGAGTCAGATTATCAAACCAATATTATAAACGGTAAATTTAGTAATAGTAATTTAGGTAACTTAGTTAAAAGGGTCTTTAATACACGTCAGTTTGCAATTGCCGATTTTGCCCCTTATGCCCCCAGTAATAACGAACCTGCTGCATTTTCTGCTTTCCCGATCATTAAAAATAATAAAGTCGAAATGGTGGTTGCCATGCAATTATCATCAGAAATCATTAATGTCATTATGCAGCAACGTGAAGGCATGGGTAAAACGGGTGAAATCTATTTAGTCGGTAGCGACAAGCGTATGCGTTCAGACTCGTTTCTTGATCCAGCAGGACATAACATTAAATCTTCTTTTGCAGGATCAGTAGAAAATAATGGGGTTGATACCGAAGCATCAGTAGCAGCCCTGAATAATGAAACGGATACTCGAATTATCATAGATTATAACGGTAATTCAGTATTATCCGCTTTTCAACCGATTACTGTTGGCGACATCCAATGGGCCGTTATAGCCGAGATAGATGAAGCAGAAGTGATGGAACCTGTTAATCAGTTGTTAATAAATATTACTATTTTAGCAACCGTTTTTTTTATGTTAGCTATTGTTATTGCTTATTTATTTGCACGTTCTATCACCCGTCCAATTGTAGAAGCGGTTACTGTTACAGAAGCCTTATCCCGTGGTGATTTAATGGTTGAGGTACACTCTGACAGTAAAGATGAAATTGGACAGCTTCAACAAGCGATTGCCAATTATATAATTAAAATGCGTGATGTTATTGGATCAGTGCGACTAGGCGCTGATAACCTTGCCAGTGCTTCGCAAGAGATCAGTGCCACCGCACAAGCATTAAGCCAGTCAGCGATTGATCAAGCATCTGGTGTGGAAACTACCTCGTCCTCTGTTGAGGAGCTTAATTCATCAGTGCAACAAAACACCGAAAATGCCAAAGTGACTAATGATATATCCACTACCTCGGCTTCTGATGCTGCATCAGGTGGTGAGGCAGTTAAGCGTACTGTTGATGCAATGAAAGAAATTGCCAAAAAAATCGGCTTGATTGAAGATATTGCCTATAAAACTAATTTGCTTTCACTTAATGCTGCGATTGAAGCTGCCAGAGCAGGCGAGCATGGTAAAGGCTTTACTGTGGTGGCAGCAGAAGTACGTAAACTGGCAGAGAATAGTAGTGCAACTGCACAAGAAATTAATACTCTAGCAACTGACAGTGTCAGTATTGCTGAAGAAGCGGGCAGTCTATTAGAAGCCGTTGTACCTAATATCAGGAAAACTTCAGATTTAGTCGAAGAAATTACCGCGGCTTCTCAAGAACAATCCAGTGGAATAGCTCAAATCAATGAAGCGATGTCCCAACTGGATACAGCTACCCAACAAAATGCTTCAGCCTCTGAACAGTTAGCAGCAACGGCGGAAGAAATGAGTGGGCAGGCCGCACAAATGCAACAAGCTGTAGCATTTTTTAAAGTGGATGAAGGAGAGAAAAATGTCCAAGTTTATAGTAAACCAGTATCTGTACCTCCTGCATCTAAACCAGCAACTTGTAGTGTAATAGCAGCAAAAAATATAAAGGCTTCTGCACCACAAGTAGCTCCTCCTGTTACTACAAAAAATGCCTCAAAAGGGGATATAGATTTTAATGACTTTGAGAAGTTTTAAACTTTTTATCGAATATATACCGAGATTGATTCCGCTTTACCTCCCATTATCAATAATTCAAATAACAATAATACCAGAGGCTAGCCATGAACTTTATAAACAACCTGAGCTTTAAAAATAAAATCATTCTCTTACTGAGTCTTCCTTTAATGGGACTGATCTATTTTTCTTCGGCTGCAATACTCAGTGAGCACAAGACTGCAAATGAAATGGAAAAAATCCAACAATTGGTACAAATGGGGACTAACATAAGTTCCTTGGTGCATGAGCTGCAAAAAGAACGAGGTGCAACGGCTGTTTATATGGGGTCAGGTGGTAAGAGGTTTTCATCTGAAGTAAGAAATCAGCGACAGGAGACCGATGAAAAACAAGAACAATTAGATACTTTTTTAAATAATTTTGACCAAAGCATTTTAACTAACCAGAAACTTAAAAGCACCCTGAATGATTTATCTCAACTTGCTAATAACAGACGCAATGCAACCGCATTAAACATTCCGGCAAAACAAGTTATTGGTTTTTATACTTCACTTAATGGTAATTTTTTAGATGTTATTAGTTTAATTGCAAAAATCAGTACTGATAGAAAAATCAGTATCGCGGCCAATGCTTATGTAAGCTTTCTTCAGGGTAAAGAAAGGTCAGGGATAGAGCGTGCAGTATTAAGTAATGTATTTGCTAAAAATAAATTTGCTGCAGGTATGTTAGAGAAAGCAGTTTCCTTAAAAGCCCAGCAAAACACCTTTTTTGACAACTTTCTAAATAGTGCGACTGATAAACAAAGGCAGTCTTTTAATGAGTTACTTTCATCCAGAGAAAGCATGGAAGTTAGCCGAATGCGTAGTATTGCTTACGCGAGTGACTCTAATGATCAGGAAGGGTTCGGGGTTGAGTCTGGCTATTGGTTTAAAACATCGACCAGTAGAATTAACGCACTTAAGAAAATAGAAAATCAAATAGCCAGTGATCTAAAGGAAGTGGCTGAAAGCGGAGATGAACAAGCACGTGCATCCTTTCTTTCCCTTTCTCTTATTACAGCACTAACACTCGCCACTACACTTTTTCTGGCTTTTTACATTACCCATTTACTCCTTAAGCAATTAGGAGGGGAGCCAAATGATATTGCAGATATTGCACAGAAAATAGCCGAGGGAAACCTGAATATACAGTTTGATCCTGCACTTAAAGATATTGGTCTTTATGGCAGTATTAAACAAATGGCTGTTGCTCTGCAAGGTATTATTAAACGGGTAAAACAGGGGGGAGACAGTATTTCTAGTGCGTCACAAGAAGTGAGTGCAACGGCTCAGGCTCTAAGTCAAAGTGCTATAGAACAAGCATCAGGCGTAGAAGAAGCCAGTAGTGCAGTGGAACAGTTAAATGCTTCTGTACAGCAAAATACAGAGAATGCTCAAATAACTGAGAAAATGGCAACCACTGCATCTGCTGAGGCGGTACAAGGCGGTGAATCAGTAAAAGAAACAGTTGATGCCATGAAAAATATCGCTAAAAAAATTGGTTTAATTGAAGATATTGCTTATAAAACAAATTTGTTATCTCTTAATGCAGCTATTGAGGCAGCCTCTGCTGGTGAACATGGTAAAGGTTTTGCTGTGGTAGCAGCTGAAGTTAGAAAATTAGCAGAAAGTAGCCGGGTAACGGCTGAGGAGATAAATATCCTTGCTACAGATAGTGTTTCTATTGCTGAAAAAGCGGGCACTCTTATTACCAATGTTGTCCCTGAAATATCAAAAACTGCCGATCTGGTACAGGAAATTAGTTCTGCGTCAGCTGAACAATCCTCTGGTATTGCTCAGATTAACGAGACCATGACACAGTTGGATCAAGCGACACAACAAAATGCAGCAGCTTCAGAACAGTTGGCAGCAACATCCGAGGAAATGAATGGACAAGCTGCACAGTTACAACAAGCGGTGGCATTTTTTAAACTGGATGGAGACAATTCTAATGTTCAAAATTTTAACTAACAGGATAAATCCCAGCCTGGATAAATAATGCGGTTATATCACTGTTTAATATGTCAATACTTAACGGTGATATAGCTAAACAAAACAGTTATATTTTAAAAAAACTACTAAAATGAAATTAAATACAAAAATAACTTTAGGCTTCACAGGCGTTTTAGGTTTGATGCTCATCACATCAGCTTTAGGCATAACAAGTTTATCGCAATTATTACAGGAAAGTGACGAGGTTGTACAAACAGACAACTTGCGTACAAATTTAGTTAAACGAGAAGTTGATCACCTTAATTGGGCTGCACAACTCAGTGACTTTATTTATAACGAACATGTGCATGAACTAAATATTCAGCTTGACCCCAAGCAATGTGCTTTTGGTAAATGGTATTACGGTGATGGCAGAAAACAGGCGGAAGAAAATCTTCCGGCTATTCGACAGTCTTTGCTCGAAATAGAGCTGCCACATCAAGAGCTACATCAATCTGCTCAGCATATTAAGACTGCTTATCATCAAGCTGATCTAGGCCTAGGACAACAATTACTTGGGCTGGAGGTTGCTCATTTAAACTGGGCAATGAATGTCCAACAAGCAATTTTGCAAAAGGCAAACTCTTTAGCTGTTGAAACCGATCATACAAAATGTGCTTTAGGCAAGCTGCTTTTTTCTAGCGAACGACAGCAGATGCAGAAATACCCCGATATTAATCAATTGTTATCAATGATGGAGGCACCACATAAAACCTTGCATGATACAGCTAAACAGATTAAGCAGCTTTTGCAGGAGCATAAACATGATGAAGCCTTAAAGGTTTATGAGACTGAATCTCACGTGGCATTGCAGGAGGTTCGTGGAAATATACACAAGATTGTGGTATTGGCAAATGACAAAGTTCAGGGCGTAAAAAACGCGATTCAAATTTATAAAGAACAAACATTGCCCTCCCTTAAATCTGTCCAAAAAACACTTGCTGATCTAAATCATACTGTTTCTGCAGAAGCTGAAAATATTCAGTCCAGTATGGAGGCAAACAGCACTCAATCAAAATGGTGGCTAACAATGATAGCCGTGCTTGCTATGCTAGTTGGTGCTCTGGTAAGTTTTGTGATTATCCGTGGCATTTCTCGTCAGTTGGGTGGTGATCCAAGTGAATTAATGCAGATAGCCCAGAGTATAGCTAAAGGTGATTTATCCATTCCTCTAACAAGCAAACAGGGTGACACGTTTAGTCTGTATGCTTCGCTAAGAGAAATGGTGGTTAATTTGAAACAGATTATCAGTGAAGTAAGAAATGGCGCAGATAATCTTGCCAGTGCCTCTCAAGAAATTAGTGCAACAGCCCAAACTTTAAGTCAATCAGCTGTTGAACAGGCTGCAGGTGTGGAGATTACTTCATCTTCGGTTGAGCAGCTCAACTCATCGGTACAACAAAACAGTGAAAATGCCAAAGTAACTAATGATATGGCTAACACCTCTGCAAATGATGCAGAAACAGGTGGAGAAGCTGTTAAGCGAACGGTAGAGGCAATGAAGGATATTGCCCAAAAAATCAGCCTGATTGAAGATATTGCCTACAAAACCAATTTACTTTCTCTTAATGCTGCCATTGAAGCAGCCAGAGCGGGTGAGCATGGAAAAGGCTTTACTGTAGTGGCAGCAGAAGTGCGTAAATTAGCTGAAAATAGTAGTTTAACCGCCCAGGAAATTAATAGTCTTGCCACTGATAGTGTCAATATTGCTGAAGAAGCAGGTGAATTGCTAGAAGCAGTTGTTCCTAATATTAAGAAAACAGCAGATTTGGTTGAAGAGATTACCGCTTCATCTGGGGAACAATCTACTGGAATTTCTCAAATTAATGAAGCAATGAGTCAACTAGATACCGCTACCCAGCAAAATGCCTCTGCTTCTGAAGAATTAGCAGCAACTGCCGAAGAGATGAGTGGACAAGCATCTCAATTACAACAAGCTGTGGCCTTTTTTAAAGTGGATGATACTAATTCTGATATTCAAACATTTAATCAACCAACCGCTGTAATTTCAACACCAAAACTAGTCAAACCTAGTTTTACAGCACCAAAAACAGCAACAGCTACGCAAAAACCTCAAGCAACTACTGTTAGCAATACAACAAAAGGCGATATTGATTTTAATGATTTTGAAAAATTTTAATAATTATGCAGGGGTAAAGCTTTGCTTCATATCCCTGCACATTGAAGCAAAGTAACATTTACAAGAGATATTAAAATATGAAGATAGATATATTGGTTATTAATGCTCTATTAGATTCATTTATGCAAGTTTTAACAAAAATGGCAGGAATGGAGCTTAAAACGGGACTATCAACAGGAGAACCCGAAGTAAAAAAAGGCACATTAGCAAGAGGGGATGTTAGCAGTATGATGGCTCTAAATAGTATTGATTTGGATGGCAGTATATCAATCAGTTTTAGCAAGCCAGTAATTAAAGATCTAGCTCAAAGAATGCTTGGCAGTCCACTCAGTGAGCTTGAAGAAGATGAGACAATCTTAGATTTAACAGGGGAAATCACTAATATGATTGTTGGTGGTACAAAAAAAACATTATCAGAACATGGCTTTGATATTGATATGGCTAGCCCTGTACTTCTTTCAGGTAAAAATCATAAGATAAATCATCATACAGGAGGAACCACCATCATCCTTCCCTTTAAATTGGATACTGGTGACGTATTTTTAGAAATTAATTTTGACAGAAATACTGTTATGTAATCTTTTAAATAATTCAGTATTTCACTAAAAAGACCCTATTTTCAGAAAATTTTTTTTAACCTTACGCCATGATGAGGCACTGTCTTTAGAGACTGCGCCTCAAAATAGATAAGTGTTCAGAACGGCCTTAACAATAAGTTCGCCCCACTACCTTGCAGCCCCCCTATTCCCGACTTAAATACTAGGTTATAATCTTTTCTTTTTATCTTCTTGCCAAAATGACTACAACAGAACCAAAAATTGTTCTTATCGCCATAACCAAACACGGTGCAGGACAAGTTAAATCATTAGCAGAAAAACTCCCAGAAGCGGATGTTGTTGTTTCTGAAAAGTTTGCGCCCTTAATGACTGGCTTGAACAATAAAGTACGTGCTTATTCTGGCCCATTTCGAAATGAAATTAAAAACCTATTTACCGACTACGACCAACTCGTTTTCTTGGTTTCATTAGGCGCTGTAGTAAGACTTATCGCACCTTATCTAAAATCTAAAGATGAAGACCCAGGTGTGATTGTGGTTGATGATGCTGGACAATTTGTTATTCCTGTATTGTCGGGTCATGTTGGCGGAGCTAATGCCTATGCTGAAAAAATTGCAGCATTAACTCAAGGTACTGCTGTTTTAACAACCGCATCAGATGTTGGAAAAACAATTCCTGTTGATATTCTTGGTCGTGAATTAGGCTGGAAAGTTGAAGCTCCAAAAATA
>Ga0209826_1001190_pt1 | contig 18243 bp, 14 predicted proteins | sample GOMGulsemesocosm_5_FD_184637 | JGI IMG/M metagenome (GOLD analysis project Ga0209826, IMG submission 184637) | Methane-oxidizing microbial communities from mesocosms in the Gulf of Mexico - GOM15C Gulf of Mexico (SPAdes) (version 2) | ecosystem: Environmental > Aquatic > Marine > Cold seeps... | reverse complement strand
TGTCGAGCGCAGAAGTGGCAAACGCCTAATTTGTATGAAAAAGATGACCCTGAACAAACATTACTAGAACTTCGAATGGTGAATCTAGTTTCAGAAGAAATGCATATAAAATTAATTGAATTATTTGGGGGTCAATATAAAGAATTAAGCGAGTTAAAGCGTTCAATTCTAATTACTGCAGCAACGGAATCTTGGTTTAATCATGATCGTATCAGTTCTTTAACATCCGCTCATACAAGAGATATTACCTTAGCATTATCAAATTTAGTGAAAGCTAATTACCTTACCTCTTCGGGTGTAAATAAAGATAAAATTTATCATTTAAAAGGTATGGAAATACCTACTCCTGATAATGATGCAGGTAAGAATATCACATTTATCTCATCACCTGACTTGAGCCAGCTTTCATTATTCTCCGAACGCCCGGAGCTGAATATTGAAAGCCCGGGGTTAGAGTCTGAAAGCCCGGGGTTCTCTATAGGAACTCCGGGTCTTCAAGAAAAGAAGTTATGGCAAGAGCTATTAGATATTGCTGCACCTATACGTGATGGTAGCTACAGAGCTAAACGCAAGGATATAGAGTCAACCATAATAGCGCTATGCAATAAATCTGGTGATAAATACTTGAAGCTCGCTCAATTAGCGGATTTGCTTGACAGGAATACAGATACATTAAGAAAAAGCTATTTAAGTCCAATGTTAAAAGGTCAACAGTTAGCGCTAGCTTATCCATCAACACCCAACCATCCAGGACAAGGGTATAAAGTTAAATAAAGTTGGAAATTGCTGGTTAGCGCTACAAATTCTGTAAAACAGAAACAATAGCGTATAAATACAATCAAAAGCGAAGATTCTTCTTGTCAATCGCCGCATGAATGCAATATACTCTCCGCGCTTTTCTTAGCATCGATAGGAACAAGCAGTTTCAGTAAGTTCAGTGGTGGCTATAGCTCAGTTGGTAGAGCCCCGGATTGTGATTCCGGTTGTCGAGGGTTCAAGTCCCTTTAGCCACCCCATCTTTTATCTCTTTATAAAACTCTACTGTTCATTGTTAATTTGATTGAAATCACAGGTGATTCCGCTATTCCAGGTAACGAGGATTCAAGTCCCTTTAGCCAGCCTATCCTTTTACTCTTTGAAAAATTCTACTGTTGATTGTTTAATCGATTGAAATCACAGGTGATTCCGCTATTCCAGGTAACGAGGATTCAAGTCCCTTTAGCCAGCCTATCCTTTTACTCTTTGAAAAATTCTACTGTTCATTGCTTATTTGATTGTTTAATCGACCGTAATCACGGGTGATTCCGCTATTCAAGGTAACGAGGGTTCAAGTTTCTTTAGCCACTCCATCTTTTATCTCTATATATTCATCAAAAATTCAATAATTAACTTCGATTGAAATCACGGGTGATTACGCTATTCCAGGTAACGAGGATTCAAGTCCCTTTAGCCACCCCATTCTTGTATACTCCCTCGAAAAGTTCTTAAGCTATCCATTAACTCAATAGCCATGCGGTATTTAGCTGTTTTTTCCTGTATTTAATCCAACTTTTTCTCACTCGTTAGGTCTATACCTAAACCTCATCAAATAGCCAAACTTCATCAAAAGTTACTTAAAAATGTCACAGCCGATAATTTTTTAGAACAGAATTGAGCCTTCACTCCCAAATTTAAACTAGTCTAAATATAGGCTACCATTATAATTAATAAGGGAAATATACTCTTAATAAGGGGTATGTTACCCTTGTTTATTAGAGAATAAAATTATGTAGAGTAGGTCATTAATGGAAATTACCTTACAACTGAGTAGTTTGATATCACTTTTAGGTATCACAACCGCCTTGGTATTTTCTCTGTTATTGTATTTTTTTCATTGGGGAAATCAATCAGCAAATCGCTGCTTGAGTCTTATGTTAGTCGCTTATTCTCTGTTGGCTCTATGTATGGTGCTTATCTCTGAAAACCCCCAGAGTTCATTACACGTCTACCACCTATTATCGTTGCAATTTACTCTAGGCCCCTTGATATACTTTTATACAAGGCTGTTGACTAAAAAGGATTTTAGCTGGAAACGCCAACACCTTTGGCATCTATTGCCGATGATTTCATCATTATTCATTTGGCAATTACAGTCATCGTTGCTAACTATTAATGGTGTAAATTATGTTGATTGTAACTGGGCTTCTGAGCAATGTTCTGTTTTATATCAAGGTCGTTTTATTTATCGGCTGGCAACTTACATATCCTTGTTTGTATATTTGAGTATATCCCTGTCTATTTTACGATCTTACCTCAGGCATATTAAAAATAGTTGCTCAGCGATTGAAGAGATCAACTTGAATTGGTTGAAGATACTTATTGGGGCTTTGCTTTTCTATACAGCTTTAGCGAGTATACGTGAAGTATATGGTAGCCTCACTGTTGCTCTACCCATTTATTATCCAATACCCTTATTTTTTTCTATATTTCTGGCTTTATTTGGTATTTTACAAAGAAAAATACCTCAGGAAGATCTAACTCAGCAGAAGCAAAACTTGCCCTTAGGTAATGAAAAAAAATACGAAACAAGTAGTTTAACCCAAGAAGGCGCTAAACTTATTTGGGGCGCCCTTCAACAGTACATGAAGCTTCAAAAACCGTATCTGCAACCGGGTCTAAAAATAGCTAATTTGGCAAGTCAGATGGAGGTATCTACCAGTCATTTATCCGAAACGATTAATAGCCAAACCAAGCAATCCTTTTATGAATATATTAATATTTATAGAGTAGTAGAAGCTAAAAGGTTGATGATGGATAAATCTTTAGATTATTGTTCAATTACTGATATAGGTTATAAGTGCGGATTTAATTCTAACTCAACCTTCTTTACTTATTTTAAAAAATACCAGCAGCAAACACCTCGCCAATATCGTCAAAGAAGTAAAACAGGTCATAGCACCGACTTTGATGAAAACCTTTTAGATAACTTGTATAGCGAACAGTCGCTTTAAGTTGTTGATTTTTAATGATGGAATGTTTTTAGTTTCGCCATTAACATTAATTTCATTAAATTATTTAATTGAAATTTGCAAATTCTGATTTATTTATATTCAGGCTGTAGTAGCTTTATTCGAGGTGCTCAAAATGAGTAGCCTGACTTGAGATTGTAGCTGAATAATGAATGTTGGCTCACCGTCTCATCTTTATTAAAATTAATTATTATAAAAATAAAGGTTTAAATCTATGCTGAGAATTAATTCATTATCTGCTGCCATTGCTATCGCACTTCAGTTTCCAGTAGCCATACAGGTTTATGCCGCTGAGGATGATTCGAAGCTCTCAGACGAAAAGACCGTAATGGCTCAAACCCGCCAGGATAAATTATTAGAAGTTATAACCGTAACGGCTCAAAAAAGACGAGAGAAGTTATCAGAAGTACCGATATCAATGTCTAATTTCAGCACTGAAAGTATTGCACAAACAGGTGTTCAACAACTTAAAGATATTTCTCAATATATTCCTAATTTTACCATGAGTGAAGGGACTGACTTTACCTCCAAAGTTAGCATCCGTGGGGTTGGTGCTAATAGTCGAAATATTGGTTTTGATACCCGTGTTGGCGTATATCTTGACGGCGTTTATTTAGGTCAATCACCAGCCCTAAATCAAGCATTATTAGATTTGGAACGCATTGAAGTATTACGCGGACCACAGGGGACTTTATTTGGAAAAAACACCGTTGCTGGAGCCGTCAACTTAATCTCAGCTAAGCCATCTGATGAATTTAGTGGCGCAATTAATACTTCATTCGGCAACTTTAATGCTCGTGAAGTATCGGCGTTGGTTAATATTCCTCTTAGCAGTACCTTGTTTAGTAAAATTTCAGTTAGCAAGCAACAACGTGATGGTTTTACCAAAAACCTTATTACCAATAATAAAATTAATGAATTAGACGATGAGTCTTATCGTGCGCAACTATTTTATGTCGCTGAAGCAGGAAATTTTGCAGCAAACCTTTCATTTGATGGACTAAAAGGGGATCGCCTTTCTTATACTGGTGAGGCTGTTACCGACTCCTTTGGTCTAGCTTTACCTATTGCCCAAACCGATGACTTTGAAGTTAGTATGGGCGTTGATCCTCATGAAAAAAGAGATATAAAGGGCTCTTCGCTGACTTTAGATTGGGATTTAGACAATGAATTTTCTATAAAAAGTATTAGTGCTTACCGAGAATCGGAAATTCATTACAGAAATGACGTAGATTATTCGGCGCTGGATTTTTTGCAAATTAATTACAGTGATGAATATAAACAGCTGAGCCAAGAAATTCAGCTGATTTCACCAGATAAAGGCGATTTTAAATATGTCGCGGGACTTTATTACTACGATCAGGAAGCTCTGAGCATGCGTATTGCTCAACCGGGCTCGCTCGGATATTTATTAGGCGTTTCAGACGCTGTTACTACAGAAGGCACAGTCGATACGCTTAGTTACGCCTTTTTTATGAATGGCAGCTATCAACTTGATGAGGCATGGAAATTAGGCTTCGGATTTCGTTATTCCCGCGAAGATAAAGAGGTTGACTGGAACATCGATGGTAGCGGTGGCGGTCCTGCTTTCGGGCTGGCAACCGGCTCAGTGCTTGATGAACGCAGTGATAATCACCTTTCTCCAACGATTAACTTAAGTTATGCATTTAATAGTGACATCAATGGTTATGTCAAATATAGCAATGGTTACAAAAGCGGCGGTTATAATTTAGATTTTGTCAGTGTGAATGCGTTGAGCTCAGGGGTTGAGTTTGCGAAAGAAACGGTCGATAGTTACGAAATAGGGCTTAAAGGAAACGTACTTAATCGACGTTTGACTTTTAGTCTGGCGGGATTCCAGACCTATTATGATGACTATCAGGTAAATCAGTTTATGGATCTCGGCGATGGCGGAACGGCTATCAGTATTCGTAACGCAGCGGAAGTAGAAACCAAAGGGCTTGAGGCTGAAGTTACTTTTACACCCAATGAGCGTTGGCAGGTGATGGCATCGCTTGGTTTATTAGATGGTGAGTTTTCTGACTTCCCGGGTGGCGCAACTAGAGGAGGGGATGCTTCGGGTAAAACTATCCCGGGTATTTCCGATGTGTCATTAAGCGTGGGAATACAGTATTACCATCCGCTTCCTTCTATTGGCGCGGAACTACTGACGCGACTTGATTATTCTTATCGTTCAGATTATTACGATACGGTCGACAATGTAAAAACCCACACACTGCAAAATGGTGAAAATGTCCCCTTTGGCTGGGTAGACGATTTAAGCATAGTGAATGGCAGAATAGCCCTATTAAGTGATGAAGGAACTTGGGATGTGGCATTATGGGGGAAAAACCTTACTGATGAGTCGTATTTATCTGCCACGACTCAAGACTTTTTAAGAACCGTTACCCAATATCGAGGCATGCCTCGCACCTTTGGGATAGAAGTAAACTACAACTTCTAAACTCCCGGTAATGTTAATAAAAAACCATAATTAATCCTTATCAGTGACCCTAATGAAATTTATAAAATTAGGATGGCTGATAAGTATCAGCATTATTTTAGTCGCTATCAATTTAGCTAACAACGGGCTTCATTATGAAAAAATTGTTTTATAGCATGGCAGGTGTGATCGCTTTACTTGTTGTTATTCTCTTAATACGAACCTTGACCTTCACTTCAACGCAAGAGGTTGTTGAAAAAAAAGTGACAACGGATATTGATGGCAAGCAGCTTGCTAAGCACCTTTCAGAAGCTATTCAGTTTCGCACCGTGTCTGCAGAGCTTAACCCCCAAAAAATACAGCTTAAGTCAGAGCTTTCAGCATTAAAACCAGAACCAATCAAGGGTGATCAGCCAGCGCACGTACAATTCGAAGGTTTTATCCAATGGTTAGCCAAAACGTATCCTGAGGTGCACTCTCGTACACAGTTACAACAGCTGGGTAAATATTCTTTACTATTTAAGTGGCAAGGAGCTAAGCCCAAGCTTGAGCCCATTCTATTATCGGCTCATTATGATGTCGTACCAGTAATCACAGGCTCTGAAAACTTATGGACACATCCACCCTATTCAGGAATCGTTGATCAATCCTATATTTGGGGCCGAGGCGCACTTGATGATAAAAGTGCTGTCATTGCATTAATGGAAGCGACGAGTTTATTGCTAGCTGAAGGCTTCCAGCCAGATCGTAGCGTGTATTTAAGTTTGACTCACGATGAAGAGATTGGCGGAATAAAAGGAACAAAAGCTATTGTCGACAACTTAAGCCGCGATGACGTTCATTTAGCTTGGACTTTAGATGAGGGCTCATTCTTATTTGATGGTTTTTTCCCTGGGGTAGCGCCACCCGTTGCGAATATCAACCTTGCCGAAAAAGGTACCATGACCATTGAGTTGGTTGCTCACGGAAAAGGCGGTCATAGCTCAATGCCACCTAAAGAAACCGCGGTTGGTATTCTTGCCCAAGCATTAGTAAAATTACAGGCAGCACCCATACCAGGCACACTGGACGGACTGAGTGGTGAAATGTTTGATGCCATTGCCCGCCACATGCCGTTTAGCCAGCGGCTGTTATTTGCTAATCGCTGGTTATTTGGCGATTTAATTGATGCATCACTTGCAAGTAAACCTTTTAGTAATGCAATGTTGCGTACGACTACTGCACCAACCATGTTGTCTGCAAGTATCAAAGAAAATGTTTTAGCTATTGAAGCTATAGGCACAATAAATTTTCGTTTACACCCCCGTGATTCTATTGAGGGGGTGATGAATTATGTAAAATCGGTGCTTGACGATGAACGTATTGACGTTAAATTAATTGGTGGTAGTAATGCCTCAAGAGTATCAAGCGCAAAAGCGTTAGGCTATAAGGCTATTGTCCGCGCAGCTCAAAGTACTTATGGCAATATTGTTGTCGCTCCGGGTATTACCATTGCGGCAACAGACAGTCGTCGCTACGAAGCTATTGCTGAAAATTCTTACCGATTTAATCCTATGAATATTACTCCACAAGACATTCCAAGGTTTCACGGCACTAATGAGCGCATGAGTATAGAAAACATGGTCAATGCCACACGTTTTTACCGCTTGTTGATCCGTAATGGCAGCCATGAATAAATACCAGGGGAAGCGTTAATCATGAAAAAAATAAACTTAAGCCGACGTCAATTTATCAGTCACAGTAGCGCGCTTGCGTTGGGTGTCGCAACCAGTTGGTGCTCAAATGCTAGCACGCCTCAAAATAGCCTAGGCCTAAATAGTTCAGACCAAAATAAATGGCAGATACCTGAGCAATACCGCCTAGCAGGTTTGGAAGTCATTAAGCAATCGACAGTCATTGATTTACACAGTCATCCCGGTCGGTTTTTCCTCAACGGAGCTGACAATATTGATCCGCAAATGAAATCGATGACTGGCGGTTTTGAAGCTAAGCGTATTGCCGATATGACACGAGGCCATGTCAGTGCCGCGTTGTTCTCATTGGTTGCTGATCTTTCGATACTGAGCCTAACAAAAAAAGGTATTGCCGCTAGTCGAGATTTTTTACCCGGTGAAGCCTACACTGACTTTAAGCGTCAACTAGCTATTCTACAAAAAATGGTGCAAGGCGCTTCAATAAGTCAGGCACTTAGTGCAAAAGATATTATTAATGCCAAAAAAATGAATAAACCCGTGGCTATTTTTGCTTGTGAAGGGGCAAACTTTGTCGAGCACCGTTTGGAAAGGTTAGCAGAAGCTTACGATGCCGGAGTTCGAGCTATTGGGCTTGTCCATTACAGTTCTAATGCACTTGGCGATATTCAGACTGCACCCGCTATTCATGGTGGACTTACCAAGTTAGGGGTGGACGTGGTTAAAGAAATGAACCGTTTGGGTATTATTGTCGACCTCGCGCACGCAACACAGCAAACCTGCGAAGATGCTTTATCTAACTCCAGCTCACCAGTGATAGTCTCCCACAGTAATTTACTAGGCAAGGTCAATTTCCCCCGTTTTCTCAATAAAGACCATGCCAGCATGATCACCACAAGTGGTGGTTTAATTGGTGCTTGGCCCAGCGGTTTTGATAGCCGTAATCTGCTCGACTTTGCTAATCAGGTTGTTCGTTTAGTCGAGCATGTTGGCGTGGATCATGTTGCCATAGGCACAGATATGGATGGCAACTATAAACCCGTACTGACCGATTATGTTGATTTTCCAACGCTGGCCTCATTACTTCTTTTTAGAGGCTTGAGTGCAAGCGATTGCGAAAAAGTATTTGGTGGAAATTTCTTACGGGTCTTCACTCAAGTCTCAAGCTTGAGGACAGCTTAACCTTAACCCAACTTAACCTAAATTAATTATATTACCGGAGGTATTTATGAAAACTACATCGATTAAATATTTATGTGCAGGCTTAGTTATTGGTTTGTCGGGTTACATTATGTTAGCTCAGGCAGCAGCGGACACTAATCCAAAACCAACAAGTATTAAGTCAACTAATACCAGCGTTCAAACAGAAGTAGAGTTTTACAGCTCTGCACAACATAAGGCTATGAACTTGCCTTTTTCAGAATCAGTCAGAGTAGGTAATACACTCTATTTATCGGGACAAATTGGTATTAAACCCGGAGCAAAGGCTTTGGTTTCTGGCGGTATAAAAGCGGAAACTAGGCAAACTATGATCAACATTCGGCGTACCTTGCAACACCAAGGCGCTACTCTCAACAATATTGTAAAATGCACCGTTTTTCTCGCCAATATGAGTGAGTGGCAAGCGATGAATGAAGTGTATGTTGAATTCTTTGGGGATCATAAACCTGCACGTAGTGCCTTCGGTGTTAACGGGGTAGCGTTAAACGGCCATTTAGAAATGGAATGTATGGCGGTAATTAACGCTAAATAAAAGGGCTTTAATACTTACAAAGTACTTTGTAAGTATTCTGTGCGGACACTCCTGTGAGTATTTAGTGCTGATATGTTTAACGTTTGAGCATTTCATTGCTAGGTAAACCTTAACTGGTGCGGTAAGCTGGTATCATTAAAGTTAGTTCCAGAGGTGTTTATGCAACCAAAATTCTCAGAAGATGTGATCCCTTTATCTGATCTTAAAATAAATCCAGGCAAGATAGTTAACCACGCTAAAGATTCACATCGGCCAGTATTAATCACCAGTCGGGGGCGAGGTGTAGCAGTAGTTCAAGGACTTGATGACTATGAAAAAAACATCGAAGAACTTGCTTTTATTAAAGCTGTTGCAAAAGGCATGGTAGATATTAAAGAAGGAAATAAATCAGATATTAGCGATGTAAAAACAAGGCTTGGTTTATAGCGGTGAAAATAGCGGTGAAAATTGAATTTGCAGAGTCTGCTATATGTGATTTAGAAGATATAAGATCATATTACACCGAGCAGCAGGTACCACAAGTTGGTGAGAATTTTATTTTAGACATAATCTCCCATATTGAAACATTAGCTGATAACCCTGAGATTGGCAGACAAGTACCAGAGTTTGCGGTGTCATCAATTAGAGAGTTAATTCATGCGCCTTTCCGTATTATTTACCTATTGAATGAAACTAGTATTCAAATAATTAGAGTATGGCGAAGTGAACGGCTAATGCAGTTACCGTAAAAATAATTTAAAGAAAAGCTCTCTGGTACTATATTCTGTGAATAGTCAAAGCTAATAAATTAGATGTAAAGCTGAGTTATGGCATGAGCATATCTGTATAGGCAAGTTAGTTAATGATTACGATCATCAAAACATACAGTAACACTAATAAAATTAATGATATTAAACAACGTCTGCGATAGTCGATTCCTAAAGGGTTAAGCAAGCTAGGAAAAAATAAAAAATTTAGCGGATTAAAGAGGGTTTTGAAGTTAAGAATGGCAATGTTCGGTTTGCGTCCACGGTAGATCATTTTAGAAAAAAAGAACATAAAGCGAAATAATAACACGGGTAAACTGATGAATATAAATAATGTTAATGACAATTCAAGTGACACTTGCAACTCAGTAATGGAAAAAGAAAAACCACTATTCCGGGCTTCTGCTAGCCTTGGAGAGAACCAAATAAGTATAAAGGTTGCCACTAATGCAGAAAAAACGGTAAACAGCAAAGAATAGCGAAATAAACGCGGCCAATTAATAACAATATGCTGCATAGCTCCCCCGTTACTTATTTATAGCGAATTTTAAGAACCAACCCCACTACCACCACTACTGCGACTATTCATTAAATAGCTTAATTATTAATATTTATTCAGCTTAGAAATATTTACCACAGAGAGCACCGAGCATAACAAAGTCTCTGTGTCGGCTCGAAGAGCCTTCTGTGAAACATCACGGCTCGGTGGTGAACAGTCACAATTATTATAGTCTAATTATTGCCTAATTATTGTCTAATTATTGCCGGACCAGACTAATGCAGAGGGGATAAATTAATCATAGTGATAAATCTACTAGCCTTTACTTTTCGACAGTCTACTACCCTAATGTTTGGAATATTTTGAATGTTTTTTGTCGAATATTTTTACACATTTAATTTTAATTCTTTTTAAGTACCTACAGGCTACTGTTTTTTCTGATTTATTTAAGCTGGCGTAAAAAATGCTTAATATTTAACCGATCACTAACTGTTATTCCAACTTATTCGTTCAAAACTGAAATGGATGAAGATGGATGATTATGGACTGATTATGGCATCGCTTCTCACAAAAGAATATTTTGGTGTAGTAGGTTATAACCAAGCAGCAGTAAAGAGTGTTTATCGCTGTTTAGCCAATAAAATATGCACAAAATTCATTACCTCATTAGATAATATTCAAACGGTAACGGGGTCTTTAGGGGCTATCGCCTATGTGATGGACTCTCAATCTCAAATACACCAGTATAATTTAGAGCGTATTTATCGAAGCGCCCCTAAGAAGTCACTTTATATTATCAGCAACCACATATCGATCCCCATGTTACATCATGCGCTTAAGTTAAGGGTTAGAGACGTACTGAAAATGCCTATCGATAAGAGAAACCTCAAAGCCCTATCACTTGATGTCAGTGAAACAACAAGTATTGAATGTTATGAGCAAAATATTCTGCCAAGTAGTTTTATTCCTCCCTCTGAAGAAGTGGTGAACCATCCGTTAAAAGACTTATTTGACATCATTGAACAGCACTTTGTTGATGCGCCCTCATTGCAGCAAGTTTCCACTAGTTTGTATTTAAGTCCAAGTCGAATTAGTCACATGTTTAAAGACTTATGCGGGATTGGTTATTGCCAATATATTTTATGTCGGCGTATAGAAGAAAGTGAATACCTACTTTCTCTAGAAAACCCATCAATCACTCATATTGCTTTTCATATTGGCTTTTCAAACCCATCACATTTTTGTCGAAGCTTTAAAGAGCATCTTGGCCTGACTCCCTCTGCCTACATAAAACATGAATTAGGTATCGAATTAAGTTGTGTCTATCAACGTTATCAAAAATTAAGAATTGAATTATTACCAATAAAACAAGCGCAACCAATAAACCAAGCGCAACCATTAAAACAGCTTCGTAGCGTTAATTAATAACAGCCTTATCCGTTTTTTTATTAGCTTCTTTACTCGCTTATTTGCTGGCAATTACGGCAGGAGAGCAAATGAAAGTCATCACTATTTATTGCTTTATCAGCTTGTTCAGTATGCAATTGTTAGCCAATGAACAAAGTATCGCTATTAATAAGCAACTGGCTAAAAATATTTTTAGCGGTGCTAGCGATAAAAATTTTAATCGCTCAGACGAGCAAGCGCTCAATTATCAGCAATTGCTTGCCTTGCATGGGCAACAATACCTGTGGTTTACTAGCAGCCATAAAAGCAAGCAACTTAATTTATCAGGGCTTTCATTGGTCAGTTTACTCAATGACTTAGGCATTAAACACTTACCATATCACTTACCATATAAAGTATCGCATCAAAGTCTTGAAAACCAAAGTCTTGAAAACTTAAGCAACCTAGCTGCGGCTGATCAACAATTGAGCCAACAACTATTTTATATTGCTAACTTGTTTAATGGCTATCAACTTAAGCCGGTAGAAAATCCCCGAGCAGAAATCATGCAAGCGGTAACAGCTAATACCTTGGCAAACTATGTTGACCATTTATTACCACAGTTTGATGAAGTGGTTCGTTTGCGCAGCGCCATTGCTGCTTATCGCCCATTATTAACCATGCCATGGCCTAAGTTAGATGAAAAACTGACCTTTAAATTAGGGCAGGGGCATCAAGAGGTGGTGAAAATACGTCAAATTTTGTCTGCCTTGAGGGACTTAGCAGCAAACAATTATTCACCTTATCGCCAACATATTTTTGATCCAGAAGTTATTATCGCCTTAAAAAAATTTCAGGCTCGACACGGCTTAAAAAAAGATGGCAAATTATCAGCAGCCACCATTCGTGCACTTAATATCACGCCACAACAACGCATTAACATTATGCAAATAAACTTATGGCGCTGGTTATCGCTGCCAAGTATCCCCCCTCAGCGATATATCCGCGTCAACATTCCCTCTTATCAATTATCCTTCGTTGAGCACCAGCAAAAAACCTTGTCGATGAAAGTGATTGTGGGTGATAAACAACACCCGACCCCCATTATGGTCACTCAAGTTAACAGTATCACCATTAACCCTACTTGGACGCCCACCTATAATATTGTTCATAACGAGTTATTATTAGAAAATGCCAACAACCCGGGGTCGCTAAGCAGGCAAAACTTTAAACTCGCGAAAGGTTATGGCAATAAGCGAGTTTTTCAAGCGGTATTTAATGATAGTGCCGCAATAAAAAAGGCGTTAGGTGAGTATCACTTAGTACAAGCGGCGGGTAAAAATAATGCCTTAGGTAAATATCGTTTTAACATTAAAAACTTTCACTCGGTTTATTTACACGACACCCCAACAAAACATCTTTTTAATAAAACCAGCCGAGCCTTAAGCCATGGCTGTGTACGGTTACAGTCGGCAGAGCGGCTTACTAAAGTGTTTTTAAACAAGCAGTTATTAGCTAATAGCCGACAAGTTACTAAGGCGATACGATCGACAAAAACGCAACACTTTGCGCTAGCACAGTCTATTCCTGTTTACCTTACCTATCAAACCGTTAGGGTCACTGGTGCGGGTGAATTACACTGGTATACTGATATTTATCAACAAGATGCTGCAATATTATCTCAAATGGGTCTATACCAAAACACGACCAAAATGTGAACTCGCAATCTGATGCAACAGTTAGCAATGTGATGTTAGCCCAACAATAAAATCTCTACTATTTTTAATAATACGCTCAGTTTACTTAATTGAACTGAGTGTAGTTATTCAGTTATGTATTAGTTGAATGTTTTACTAAATATGTATCACTGAATATATCACTAATTGATTGGAGAGTTACCATGAACAAATTGACTTGTTTTTTAACAGACTTTATTAACGACGAAAATGGTTTAACTGCGGTCGAATATGCCATTGCCGGTGGTTTGGTGGTGGGTGGTATGGTCACCGCTTTTATAACCTTAGGTGGTAATGCCACTACCCAAATTGAAACTTTAGGCTGTGCTGCCAGTGGGCAAACTTATACTGCTGCTGTTGCTGATGATCCTATCACACCAGCCGATGAAACAGTTGCCGCCAGTTGTGGTTAAATATGTCAATACTTGTTGTCACCTTGCTGTTGTTAGCTAGTGCTTTGTATTTAGATCTGCGCTATCAACGCATTCCCAATAAATTGTGTTTTTTTGCTTTGTTATTGGCGCTGCTACTGCAAGGTTTTAGTGGCCAGTGGCAGGGCTTAGCACAAGCGTTATTGGGGGCAGGGTTGGCATTGTTATTGTTATTACCGCTGTATAGGTTGGGCTGGTTAGCCGCTGGCGATGTTAAATTAATGCTTGCCGTCGGCGCCCTTTCGGGGCCAACACTGCTGTTATGGTCAGTGGCTTATGGCATTATTTTTGGTATTTTTACCAGTTTTTTATTGGCATTTTATCAAGTGGGTTGGTCAGGTATTAAAAAAATGATGACTCGGCATTTTATTCACAGCAACGATAAAACCAAACCGGGTGAAAAAGCAATACCCATGCTGAAAGTACCCTATGCACCAGCACTGGCGTTGGGTTGGTTAATGGCCTGTTACCTTGACCCTAATGTTGTAGGGTTATTGGTAACCGCCTTCGCCGACTTCGTCGACTTAGCCGCTTAGCTTTAATACGGTTTTAACACAGCTTTAGCACGGCTTTAATGGATATTCTAAAAGGAATGATTATGGACTCTTCCTCAAGTACCACTAGCTCGGAGTTTGTCACTGCTGACATTAGTGACAGCTCAGTTAACACAGAACTCTCAACAGAACTCTCAACTGTGTCGAACAACTCTTCAGTAGAGTCTCAAAGTGAGGTAAGCCGTTATGCTAAAAGACCAAGTACCCTAGCTGAAACCGGCTTATCGGAACAACTTTTACTGCAACTTTTAATCAAACATATTTTAGTGCTGCATGTCAGTAGTGTGCGCCAGTTAGCGACAAAAATGGCCTTAAGTGGCGGCATTATTCAAACCTTATTAGAGCAAGCGAAAGCCATTGCTTGGTTAGAAAATCGCCAGTCAGATCAGCACGGGCAAATGCGTTATGCCCTCAGTGCCTTGGGCACCACTCAGGCCGAAAAAGCCTTTAGCCTTGATGGTTATTTAGGCGTAGCGCCAGTGCCCTTAGCGCAATATAGTACGATATGTATTAAACAAACTAGCCGTAATACCTTAGTGGTTAAAGAGCGTTTACAACAACGTTTTAGTAAACTGATGTTTGCTCCTGAATTAATATCAACCATTGGTCCGGCACTTAACTCTTCTAAGCCCATTTTAATTTATGGCGCCCCTGGGGTAGGTAAAAGTTACCTTTGTCGCCATTTAAATTTAATTTTTGGTGATGATGTCTTAATTCCTGCGGCTATCGAAATTAATAATGTCATTATTCAAGTCTTCGATCCTCAGGTACATGTTCTCAGTGAAAATGAACAACAAAGCGCGACTAAGGCAGAACAATTAGTTTCCTTGGCGCAAGGTTATGATCCCCGTTGGCATCTGTGTCAACGGCCATTAATTGTCACCGGTGGTGAGCTAAGCGCTGCTATGTTAGAAGTTAACTTTGACGTTACCACGCGCACTTACAAAGCACCACTGCAACTAAAAGCCAACAATGGCATTTTATTGTTAGACGATTTAGGACGACAAAAAATATCTCCCGTGCAACTCTTTAACCGTTGGATTATTCCCTTAGAAGAGCGCCGAGATTTTCTTTCTCTGCCGAACGGCTTACATTTTGAAGTGCCATTTGAGCTTATTTTGCTCTTCTCTACTAATTTAGCGCCACAAGATTTAGTTGATGACGCCTTTTTGCGTCGTTTAGGTTACAAAATAAAGTTTGAAGCCTTGTCGCTCGAACTTTATCAACAACTTTGGTTTAGAACCTGCGCAGAATATCAACTCGAATGTGATGAAAGTCTTTTTAACTATTTAGTCCAGCAACGCCATTATGTTGATCAAAAAGACTTTTTACCTTGTATTCCTCGAGATTTATTGAGCATTGTCAGTGATCAAATAAAATTTAACCAACTAGCACCACAGGTTACCCAAGCACTACTTTGTTTTGCTTGGCAGCATTACTTTGTATAGGGCTTTGCATGAAAAGTTTGTCTGAAAAGCTTGTATGAAAAGTTTGCATGAGAAATTTGTATAGAGGTTTGTATAAAGGTTTGTATGAGAAGTTTGCTTAGGTGAAGTGCTAAATAAAGCACCTTACCTAAGCACTTTACCAAGTAATTATCTAAGCAATTTTATTTTAAGAGCAGCACTATTATTTGCAGCAATGGCCGCAAACAATCTCGTTATTTAAGGAGTATTTAATGAATAAAAATACTATCACTTTCATCTTAATGTCGGCGGTTTTTGGTTTTGGTGCGGTATATATTGCCAAAAACTGGCTTGATAATAGTCAGCAAGAAGTCACTGAGGATCAAGTGAGTGTTGTGATCACCACCATCAACATTCCCACCGGCACAATAATAGAAGCAAAACATGTCAGTTTAGCGGTTTTTCCAAAAACGATTGTTCCCAAAAAAACCCTTAATAACCTAGAGGAAGTCATAGGTAAAGTGGCAAAAAACCAGTTTTATATTGGTGATGTTGTACGAGCCGAGCGACTAGCCAACCAAGGCGATGGCAGTTATTTAGCCAGTTTAATCAGTGAAAACATGCGTGCGGTGACTATTAGGGTAAACGATGTAGTTGGCGTTGCTGGTTTTATACTACCCGGTAATACGGTAGATATTCTTAATACTTATCAACAAGATGGTAGGCCAACTACGGAAGTTATTCTTTCTCAAATAAAAATATTGGCGGTAGATCAACGCGCGGCCAGTGGCGAAAATAAACCGCAATTGGTCAGAGCCGTGACCGTGGAGGTTGATTTAGCTCAAGCGGAAATATTAATGAGCGCGCGCCGAAATGGCTATTTACAGCTAGCACTGAGAAACCCCACGGATAATGTTGAAGTGCTCATTGCCAGTGAACAACCAATAGCTGAAGTTGTACCCACCGAGCCAACAGTAAAGGCAGTAACTGAGTTAGTGCCTAAAGTGATGCCTAAAGCACCTAGCAGGCAAAGAGTTGAGTTAATTAGAGGTGTCAGACTACAAACCGTTCAGGTTGATATTTAATTGAACGCGTTGATATTTAATTAAATGCTTAACTGAATAATTGCAATAATTGAACTCTGAGTATCAATACTCATAAGGATGCACGCATGAAAGGTGAAATACATAATAAGGTCGCCATAGTCGGTTTGTCTACTTGCTTAGTTATTGGTTTAGTTATTGGTTTAGCTATGACACAACTATTCATAGCGACAACCGTGCTTGCTGGTGGCCCTACTCGCATGGTGTCGGATGTGGTTAAGGTGCCCATTTTTAAATCACGAAACTTAACTATGAAACAGCCAGTAAGCCGTGTTTCTATTGGTAATGACAATATTGCTGATATTTTAATACTACGGGCGAAAGAGCTTTATATTGTTGGTAAAACGTTAGGCACCACTAATGTCATGGTATGGGACGAAGAAGATAAGTTAGTGGATACGGTTAACTTAGAGGTCACCCATGATTTAGTGAGTTTACGCCAGCGTTTACATCATTTTTTACCCGATGAAGAGCTGAGTGTGCAAACCTCGCAAGGACAATTAGTGATCAGTGGTCAATCTTCTTCATTAGCAAAAATGAATACTGCCGTTGAATTAGCACGCGGTTATGCCGATGCCGCCTCGGTTGGTAAAAAAAGAAGCAAAGTATTAAACATGATTGCGATTGGTGGCGGCCAGCAAGTGATGTTGGAGGTTACGGTTGCTGAAGTCAGCACGGAAGTGTCTCGTAAATTTGACTCAAAAATGTCGTTAATTTTTAATGGCAATGATGGCACCGGTGGTATTGTCAATGGTATTGGTGCGGGCACTGCCACAGGCATTAACAGTGGTTTTTTTGGTTCTTTGCTCCGTGGTGATATGCAGTTTAATTTTGCCTTAGATGTCGCCAAACAAAATGGCTTAGCCAAAATACTAGCAGAGCCTAATATTACCGCGTTAAGTGGTCAAAAAGCTGAATTTTTAGCGGGTGGTGAATTTCCTGTTCCTGTGCCTAGTGAAGAAGGTACCACCATACAATTTAAAGACTTTGGTGTCGGGGTAAGCTTTGTGCCTACTATTTTAGATTCTGGCCAAATTAACCTGAACCTTAAAGTACTGGTGAGTGAATTAACTAATTCTCATGGTGTAGGAATAACGCCAACGGGGTCGGGCTCTACGTTGGTGGTGCCCTCTATTATTAAAAGAACCGCTGAAACCACAGTGGAGCTTGCTGATGGCCAAACTATTGCCATTGGTGGTTTGTTAAGCGACACCCTAAGAGACAGTGTAAATAAACTGCCCGGCTTAGGGGATTTGCCTATATTAGGTCAACTTTTTCGTAGTCATGAATTCATTAGTGGCCAAACTGAATTGGTTATTATGGTGACGCCACGCTTGGTTAGACCCTTTAATAAAGAAGGCATTGCTTTACCAACAGACGGCTTTGTTCCCGTTTCTGATCTTGAGTTTTATCTACTCGGTAAAATGACTGAGCAAAAAATCTCTTCATCAAAGCGTTCGCTAAATCAACAGATCAGTCATAGTGAA
>Ga0209826_1001188_pt1 | contig 18251 bp, 20 predicted proteins | sample GOMGulsemesocosm_5_FD_184637 | JGI IMG/M metagenome (GOLD analysis project Ga0209826, IMG submission 184637) | Methane-oxidizing microbial communities from mesocosms in the Gulf of Mexico - GOM15C Gulf of Mexico (SPAdes) (version 2) | ecosystem: Environmental > Aquatic > Marine > Cold seeps... | reverse complement strand
GTCGGCAGGGTTACGGTCTAGCATGTCCCACTGAACGGCCAGGTTAAGCGCGTAGCGAAGCAGCTTGATGTGATGGTCGCAGGTAGCACCTGATAGGCCATCTTCTTTCAGGGCAGTGTGAAAGCTCTGTATCTGTTGGCGGGTGATGGCGTTTAGTGGGTAGTCACCAAACACCTTCAAGATCCGAAGGCGCAGCATGATTTCATCGTTCTTCCATGATCGCTTCCGGACCTTGACGTACGGCAGGTAGTGATCGTGGATGAACACGACGAACAGTATGACTTGCTTCTGTTTCTTGGCTTCAGCTCTTGGGTCGGCGCCTAAAAGAATTTCAGCCTTGAGTGTCTTGGCTCGTTGTCGTGCTTGGGTCAGTGTTAGGTCGCAGGAACGTCCAAGTTTCTGATGACATGTCTTGCCTCGTTTGTCTTTGTACCGCAGATAGAACGTACCCCTGCCAGCGCTGGTTGAGCGGACTTCGACATAAAATCCAGGCTGGACGGTGTCGCAGTATTCGATCCTATTTTTGCCTTCGGGGCAGGTGAGTGATTGCTTGATGAAACTTGGGGTCAGCTTAATTTTTGGCATAAGAGTCTCCTCATGTTTGCCATGAAAAAATGAAATTGGTGGGTGGGGTGGCAGCTGCAGAGAAGCGGTAGCTATGGGCAGTTGCTGGTTGGTGCGGTCTAGCTAGTGTTGGCGGTAGTGGTATAAATCATTGTGATGCCTTGGTAGTTGAGTGCACGGTCGTGACTGGATGACTTGCTACCCCACCCACTAGCAATCGAGGTGTCGTCGAGGCCATGCGGTGCATGAGCTCCTGGTGGGGTAGGGTGGGGTAGCAAAATTTAAAAAAGATCTTCAGGTGATATACCTGCCGGTGGCATTGGGGTCGGCAGAAGCGAAAGTTGGTCAGGCTGCTCCCCCTCCCCCCCCACAGGCTGCGTCGCCGCGACGCCGTTCACTAGTTGCGCTAGGTATCTATTATTCGCGGGCACTCGCTCGGGCGGCACTAGCCAACGCATTGTGCCTTGAGACTTTTTGGGTTCACCGAATAGTGCTCGCAGTTCTTGACCCGCGTCCCTGGCTTGAGCATTGGTTGGTTTTTCATAACCAATTTTCTCGAGCATGGCTGATGCGCTTAGTCGCTCCCATTGCTCTTGTGGTGCATCGAGATCGAGGTACTCGTTAAGCTGTTCTCGTATTGAGCTGACTACACGATGTTCTTTGTTGATTGTCTCAAGCTCCAGCTCTTCGTCCTTGGTCAACCACCACTGCTCACCACTTTCAAATAGTTCGGCTACTTGCGCCCACAGCTGCTGCGTATCGATGCCGTGCTCGTAGTTGATAGCTGTGACGGGAATCGTCCAAAACCGCGAGTTGCCAGTAGGATCAACCAAGAACTCAGCCTCATTCACCGTTGCTATGAAGACTGTACGGCGCTGGAGCACCGAGGGGGCCTTGTCATAGGGGCGTCGAATTTTGCTGCCGGGTGAGGTGAGGAAACCCTTGAGCCGTGCTTGGTCTCGCTTGAAGCTGCTTTCTAGCTCGCCGAGCTCAACGAGCCAATGCGATTCTGCCTGCAGGATGCTGTCCTTGTTGCCAACATCCAGTAGGTGGTCAATCAAGACTACTTTATCGCGCAGAATTTCTAGGCCAACAAGAGCTCGTAGCCAACTCGTTTTACCGATAGATTGCTTGCCTTGTAGCGTGAGTACTCCGCGACAGTGGAACCCTGACGGTTTTAGTGCGGCGGCGACAGCGCTGATTAGCCACCGTCGAATCAAGCTATTGCGAAAACTCTTCGGAAAACCGTCTTTTACGACCAGGGTGTCATAGAGGCCCTCTAGCCTATCTCGTCCGTCCCATTGAGCGCTGTGTATCCAGTCGGCGACGGGGTTGACTTGGTTCTTGTCAGCAATGGCAGCAACGAATGCTGGTAGATGAGTTGTGCCCACCCCGTTAAGAATTGCCAGGCTAGTGATTGTTGTCAGTGCCGTATTACCAGCATTGTCAGCACAACCCTTTAGCCCAGGGATGAGTGTTTCCTGTTCCTTGGTGATCACACAGTATTTGGTGTTGATGCCGTAGGAGCGCAACATGTGCACCACGTTCGGTATCGTCTGTAGTGGGCCTAGTCGCCCTTTGTCGGGAAATGATTCTGCCTGTATAGCTTTGTGTAATGGTGTTATTTTATTGCTCGCACCGAGCGTTCTCGACGGTATCTCACTGGATGGACTTTTGACTTTTGGCAGTTCGCTCATCAATGTCGAGGGCTCCACGTCTAGAAGGCTGATGGTTTTTTTAAGTGCTTCTTGTGTGTCAGACATTATCAAGGCCTCTGTAGCAGCACTTTGCGTAATCATTGAAGTCGGTACAGCTACAGCTTTCATACTTGCAGGGCACGGGCGGCATTGTGATTTTTGCGCTTATGGATAGAGCTGCTTCAGTTCCTTTTTTAAGCCCAGGATTTCCTTGTGTGCGGTGATCGTTGTCGGCGGCAAGTATTATCTCTTCGGATGACGGTGCTCGTTTTCGGAGCTCTAGGCAGACTACCTGTAGATTTCCTGCATTCATCGCGGCAACAGCTGGGTGGCCAGTCTCTTCATGGATGGTTGCTGCCGTAGCCCAGCCCTCACAGACGTATACCGTGCCTGTTGTAAGTGGTTGGCCTAGCATCGCGTATAAGCCTTTAACCTGCCCACCAGCTAGAAAATATTTAGAGCAGTCGGGGTATATTCTCTGAATATTTCGGATTTCATCCGAGGCGTTATACATGGGGACTAATAACTCCATACCTCTTTGCCGGAGGTTGTGTGGCAATACCCGTTTGGTGCACAGGTAGGGGTGGCTTGAGTCGGCTACTGCGGCTGAATCTATGGTGATCGTTGCTTCTTGAGCTACCAGCTCTTGAGCTTGTTGTCGCTGCTCCCTGCTGGCTGACCTTTCATGGCTTACTTGTTCTTGAGTGAGGCGCGAGGTATTTGAGCTTTGTGCTGATGTTGGAGCGGCCCTCCAAGTAAAGCGCTCAGACGTGATATGACTACCGTAGCTCGCGTGGGTTTCAGCCAGAGGGTAGTGTAGCCAGCAAGCTCGGTTATTGGCTGGCTTACCGTAGGCGGCGAACCTGTAGATGTTTTCACTGGGTTCGGGGTAGATTTTCACGCCTAGGTTTTTGTACATATCATCTGCAAGGCGTTTTCGGTTTTTTTTCTGGGCTTCAAGCATTGATCGAGTCTCTTATTGTTCGTGTGCACTCACCCAATTTCTGGGCGGGGAGCGGGCCACTAGGGGCCGCCAAAACCGTCGAAACTTAGTATTGGCGGTTTTGGCGGTGTGCTTTTAGCCCTGCTCGCTGGCGGCCAGACGTGCCTGTCCAGCCCGACGGTGTGTCGAGAGGCTAGTAAGGCGTTGTCGGGTTAGACGTAGTGCTACAGGGCGGGTGTTTGTTTAGATCGAGAGAGGGCGAATGTGCTGATATGTGGACTCGCCAGTGGGCGTATTACCGTGGTGCCTGTCGTGGTAATCGCTCAATTCATCGATGATGTCATGGTCCGAGTAGTTGATGACTTCCCCGCCAATTGAAGCCTCTAAGGTAAGGAGGAATTCAGGTAGGGGGTCATCAACAATGATGGTCGGTCGAATGAACAGCGAGCCATCAGTTGAGCGGCAAGGTGAGAACTCGACATCATAAGTGCTGACGTTGACTGGTTTGTCTTTTAGTACTGAGGCGATAGGGATGTATTCACGCTTCACCACTTCACTGTGATCGTTGAAGTGTTCCCTAATGATGCAGCAAATAGTCTGGCCTGCACCGGTTTGAACATACTGTTCCTTTTCGAATGCCTTCCGGATTTCAAGGGCCTGAACCTGTCTATGCTTTTGTTGCTCTGGGCCCGCGTCGATTATGGTGTCGAAAAAGTTGATTGGGAAAGACTCAACCTCTTTACGAATTTCATCCCAATCACGCTCACCGTTTTCATCTACGAGCGACGTAAGTGGTGTCTTTCGCATTCTCACATTACTTGCTTCAGTAGTGAGAGTGGGGGTGTTGTGCGGGAGGGTACAACCTCTGGTGGTCATCAGAGGGGTTGAATGAACGCTGTACATAACTCACTTCCTTTTCAGTTGCTCGGCTGGATGCCGGGAAGTGATTAAACCCCAGTGTGTTGGTGTTCAGGCGTTGAGTGTCAGAATCCGGGTTTTCAATGGTTTAAGTGTCTCTTAGAGTATCTTCTGGTTCTTGGTCGATTCTTGACCAGTTGAGAGGCTTTTTGTACTCGTGGAAGCATTGGCCAAGTGTTTGGCGTATATGACTCTCCCCCAAACCGTGTAATTTTGCACTTTCTACACCTGAGATTGTTTTTGCCATCTTGGTCGCTATAGGGTGGTCATCGCGTGTCAGCCATTCTTTGTGATGCATCGGGAAATGGCTAACGATCCCCCCTATGATGAGCTGCAAAGTCTCGATACTGGCTTCTGTGCCTTTGATTTCTTTACCGTTACCTTCGACTATTGGATCGATCAATTGTCGAATAGCTTCATAGTGTTCTAGGTAGTAATCCATTGCTTCGATTTCCCGCTTGTCCGGGTTCGGTAGGTAGTATGTGTTTGGTTCGTCTGGGAGGGGGCTCCATCTACTGGAGTGTTTTTCTTTTTGCTCTTCCGATAAAGGAGGCATCTTAGGCATGGTGGTATTCCTTAGTGATTTAGACCTGTGCTTGTTTCGTTAATCTGATGCCCTTCACGCAGGTACACCGGGTAAACATGTTGAGTTGTACTGGGTATATATGAAGCCTGCGGATCAGTTATCAAGCCGCTGTAAGCCTTTGGGTGTTTCCTCGAGATAATAGGCACCCATAATGGATGCCCAAAATCTCAATCCAGAGCTACAACAAATCGTTGATCCCGAGCTCTCTAGCCTTTCTGTCTAGATACTCCATCAGACACTTTTCGAGGAAGCCCTCGTCAAAGTCTTCATGCTCAGAATCCAAGATCTGAATCGCGATCATCTCGTACTGTTCATATTGCTTTAGTGGTGTGGTTGCCTTTGGTAAGTCATCAACGGCTTTCTCCAGGCGTGCGTATATCTCCGACTGTGATCGGATATCCATAGGTTGCTCCTGTTAGGAAATATTGGGAGTGTCGTTACTGTTGGTGGGGATTAAGAGGTGTGTGATTGATGGTCCGTTACTAAGGCTTCCAGCGATCTTTGATGTACCTATTGAGCTTCTGCTTGAGAAGCTCGCCTTGCCACTTGAGGGCGGCTAGGACGATCAGGCCAACCATCGTGCCAATGGGGTACATATACGAGAGCAGGGCGGCAATGATGACGATATAGGTGTGCTGGACGCCTGTGAGAAATATCACGGCAACGATGGTGATGAGAGTCAAAAACATAGTGGTGTTCCTTGCTGCGTTGGGGGTGATGGTTGAGGTTGATGCGTCGCTGCCGACGACTCGACGCTTGGCGACAGGTCGTCATGGGCGACGGGAGAACTAACGGTTTCTTCGGAGTCGACTGACGATGGGTACTGAAAACTTGCAGCCTCTTGCCGTGGCCAGCCCTCTAGAGTTGAGGGAATCGGCTATGGCTTGGCAGGTTGTGACGCCCTCGGTGTCTTCGATGTAATCAATGACTTTGAGGATCTTGGCTTGCCAGTCTTGTTGTTGCTTGGAGCGCTTAGTGTTGGCCGCTGATACATTGCGGTTACGCTGTGCTTCGAGTTGAGGGTTGCCCAGGGTCACCCCTCTGCGTTTGGCCACCTGCATGGCCTGCTTGGTGCGCTGGGAGATCATCCTGGCTTCGTGCTCAGCCATTGCGGCCAGTATGTGAATGGTAAGTTGATCGATCTCTGGGAGGTCACACAGCTTGAAGCGGATGCCTCGTTTTTGCAGGCTGGTGATGAAATGAAGGTCGCGAGACATACGATCCAGCTTGGCCACCAGTACGGTAGCGTTTGCCAGCTCTGCATAGTCTGCTGCCTTGGTGAACTCGGGGCGGTCTGCTCGCTTGCCGCTTTCTACTTCAACAAACTCGGCTATGACTGCCCCTCCGTACTGGCTGAGGAATTCCATGACGGCTTGCCGCTGGGCTTCCAGACCTAAGCCCGACTGCCCCTGCTTCTGTGTACTCACCCGAAAGTAGGCGATGTAACGTTGAGCCATTTGTCTTCTCCTTATTTATGAACGGGCACGGCAAAGCCAGCCATACCCGTTGGATATTGCATTTCGCTAAAGGGACCTTTTGTGAAATGAAAGGTGGTGCTATGAGCTGAACGCTCGGGTCGGGTTACTTCTTGCTGTTGGCCTTATGGGCTTTCTTCATCTTATTGATCATCTCAGTTCGTTTGGCTTCTTTGATCGCTTCCTCAGCTGCTACATCGTCCTCAAGGTCGATCTTGTCCTTGATGAGTTTCTGCATGGCTTTGAGGAAAGGCTCGGTGTCGCCAAGCGTGTGAGACATGACCTTCTTATCCACAGGCAGGAGTATCTTCTCGGCCCTCAAAGCAGCAGCCAGGAAGCCATGATTGTTGGCACCCTTGGACTTGTAGAGGTGTTTGAAGATGATGGCCTTGAAGGTTGTGTCGGAGTCGTTCGCGGTGATGGCGTTGAGGATATCGTCTAGGCAGATCCACTCGTTAGAGAAGAAGCCTCCAGCGGAGTTGGCGGTGATGCGTAGGTAGGTACTTTGAGGCGTGGCGTCGGGAGCGTCAGAAGCGACGTGATAGGTCAGAGCTCCGGTGGCTGTCGGTGAGAGTTTTGGGGCGGTTGATTTCTTGATGATACGGAAGGCGTTTGGCATTTGTAGATCCTCGGTAGGTCAGTGATGGAGAGGGTTCTCCATATAAGATACCGAGGTTTCCGTGTTTTCTGCGGGTGGCGTCTTATTAAGCCTGTGAGAAAGCAGACGGTTGAATGGTAGTGAGTTACTTATGCCGCAGCTTCTTCTTTTTCGAATACTTCAGCTATGTAGTCAACAACAGCCGTAGCGATACGATAGATTACGACCTCAGCGAAAATACGAATAATTAGAGTGAAAAACCACATGGTACGTCTCCTAATTTATCGGCCATTACGGCCCTTGGTTTTGTTTAATTTTGGTTTGTGCTTGGCTATATGTTTGGCCTCTGTGTCTCGCCGTTCGTTACTCGACATCTTTCCGGCCAACATGTACTCAATCCTTTGTTTATTTAAATCAAGCGTGTTGCGGCTGACGTGCTCTTGTTGGCGCCTCCTTATATCGTTTGTGTGTCCTATGTAATTGATTTCTCCTGTGGATTTATCTATGTGGCGGTATAGGCCCGGTTCACGGGGTAACGAGCAGCGGGGGCCTTTAACTGCGTGTGAGATTCGAGGTCTTCCTCTAGTTAGGTGCATCGTTTCCCCTTCTATGTTCTAGACTTATTTTGTATGTTTGGACTGTACTTGTAATGTTAGGACAATTATCGGGCAGTACAGGAATGAAAACTTCTATTGGATATAATTGATATGCCACTATTGCCGTTGTTTTCACTGTTACACCTGTTGATCGGGGCAACGGTTGGTGTTGGTTTTTTAGCTTATTCTGAGCACCTGACAGAAACTCAAATGTTAGAGCTAGAGCGTGCAGTCGTAGCGCGTCGATTTTTTGGTTATATCTTACGGCGTATGCGGAAGCTGTCAGGACTGACTCCTGAAGGCCTAGCTGATAAGTTCGGTGTAAGTATTAAAACAATCAGTCGTTGGGAGTTGGGTGAGAGCAAGATTCCCGTTGAGTCATTCTTAGCTGCTTGCATCATCTTAGGGTTTGATCCAGGAGAAACCTTGAATAAGGTGGCATTTATTTTGGATGAATTTACTAAAGATGAAAACTTTGCTAAGTCGTTACGGAGTTTCGATGGCTCAGACATACCTGAACAGGTAGAGCAACGTTTAAGGTCAGAGGCCCATAAGGTGATTAGGCTTTAGCTTGAAGTTTATTTCTTTATTTTTAGGAAGTTGAGCAGGAGTATCAGCAGCGACGTGATAGGTCAGAGCTCCGGTGACTGTCGGGGAGAGTTTTGGGGCGGTCACAATGGGGGCACTCTCAAGAGTCTCGGCCCAAATCCCAGACATAAAAAAACCGCAACTCCGAAAAGATGCGGTTCTAATATGGTGGGCCCTCACAGACTCGAACTGTGGACCTGACGATTATGAGTCGTATGCTCTAACCAACTGAGCTAAGGGCCCTAAACTTTCGAAACACTACAGTAAACTGACTGTTTCCTAACCGCTTGATAACAAAAGCAATCTAAGCGATGGGGCGCATTATAGTGCGCCCCATCGCTTATGACTAGAGGCTATTCTCCCTAGGCTCTAATTACCTTGTGGTTCGTCTTACCTTACTGCTCGTCGATAAAACCACGCAGGTGGTCAGAGCGCGAAGGATGACGCAACTTGCGCAGCGCCTTTGCTTCGATCTGACGAATACGTTCACGGGTTACATCAAACTGCTTACCCACTTCTTCCAAGGTGTGGTCAGTGTTCATGTCGATACCGAAACGCATGCGCAGTACTTTCGCGTCGCGGGCGGTAAGACCGGCCAGTACTTCTTTGGTGGCGTCAGACAGGCCTGTTGAGGTCGCTGACTCCACTGGGGAGGTAATGGTGCCGTCTTCAATAAAGTCGCCTAGGTGTGAATCTTCATCATCGCCAATTGGCGTTTCCATGGAGATAGGTTCTTTGGCGATTTTAAGCACCTTGCGAACTTTATCTTCTGGCATGTCCATGCGCTCACCCAGTTCTTCTGGGGTGGGCTCGCGACCCATTTCCTGCAGCATCTGCCGCGATACACGGTTGAGTTTGTTGATGGTCTCAATCATGTGCACTGGAATACGGATGGTGCGGGCCTGATCGGCAATCGAGCGAGTGATCGCCTGACGGATCCACCAGGTGGCGTAGGTCGAGAATTTGTAACCGCGGCGGTATTCAAACTTGTCGACGGCCTTCATCAAGCCGATGTTGCCTTCCTGAATTAGGTCCAAGAACTGCAAGCCACGGTTGGTGTACTTCTTGGCGATTGAGATAACCAAACGCAGGTTAGCCTCGACCATTTCTTTCTTGGCGCGGCGAGCACGAGCTTGACCGATCGACATGCGACGGTTGATTTCTTTGATACTGGCTAGATCCAGCTCACTCACGGCTTCCTGTTGGCGCAGCTTGCGCTGGGCACGGAGGATATCGACCATGTGTGGCTTGAGGGCATCAGAGTAGTCACGCTTTTTCTTGATGATCTCGTGAATCCAGTCTTCGCTGGTTTCGTTGCCAGGGAATTCTTTAATGAACGTCTTGCGCGGCATTCTTGCTTTGCGCACGCACAGCTGCATCACTCGACGCTCTTCACCGCGCACGAGCTCTAGCGCTTTGCGCACACGGTTGTAGATTGGGTCGAACTGACGCGGTGGCAGCTTGAAGAACTTGAACAGCTCGCCTAGAGCGTCGAGCTCTTTTTGGGCTTCTTTGCTGTCACGGCCTTGTTTCTCGATCACTTTATTGGCTATTGCTAGCTGTGCTCGCAAGCCGTTAAAGCGCTCGCGTGCCTCCTCTGGGTCGATACCCGTCGGTGCGTCGTCATCGTCATCATCATTCTCAGACGGTTTGTCCGATTTGATGGTGGGGGCGGCAACGGGTTCAGTCGGGTCGAGCCAGCCTGCGATCAGGTCGGGAAGGCGACGTTCGCCCGCTTCGACCAGATCCCACTCGTTGATGAGCATTTGTACATTGCCTGGCCAGTAAGCCATCGCGTGCATAAGCTCGCGGGTGCCTTCTTCAATGCGCTTGGCAATGACGATCTCACCTTCGCGGGTCAGCAGCTCCACGGTACCCATTTCACGCATGTACATGCGCACTGGGTCGGTGGTGCGACCGGCTTCGGTTTCTACCGCAGCCAGTGCCGCGGCGGCTTCGGCGGCGGCGATTTCATCGGTGGATGAGTCGCTGCCGTCGATCATCAGTTCGTCGGCGTCGGGGGCGGTTTCAAAAACCTTGATGCCCATGTCGTTGATCATCTGGATGATGTCTTCGACTTGTTCCGGATCAGAGATGTCCTGTGGCAGGTGGTCATTGACCTCTGCGTAGGTCAGGTAACCTTGCTCTCTGCCGCGGGCGATCAATTCTTTGATGCGAGATTGGTGCTGTTGAGATTGCTCAGCCATTCGAGACCCTGTAAGTACAAAAATGTGGGAGACGGAAACGCGAAATTATAGCCGATTAATTGGGCTTTGATCTAGGAATTCAAGGCCTTGGGGCGTTATTTAGCTACTTATCTCATGTCCGGCGCTTACGCAGTACAAAACTTGATCAGTTTTGCTGTGGTTGAGGGTGTTGTGGGGTTATTTGGTGGCACTGAGGGAGTCGCGTATCTGTTGCTTCTCAGCGTCGCTAAGTTCGCTGAAGTTACGTTTCCTGATGTCTTCAATAGAATTTTTCTGCTGCTCTTGCTGCAGTTGCCTCTCGACTTGATTGAGTGTCTCAAGGAAGGCTTGGGTGGCATTATAGCCACCGGTTTGTTTGGCTTCGCTGAGGAGCTCTATGTCGGCAAGGGCTTGCAGCTGTGCAACATCCTTGGTGTCTTTTGTGCCCATCCAGTGCCCGATAATTTGTTCTTTGGTGTAGCTGGGGCGCGGTTGCAGGAATGTGAATAACTCGCGAAAGAGGATCAGTTCCGGTAATTGGCTGCTGTTTACCCGCGTCGGTATTTGCGTCTGCGCAGCCAGCTCCGGGTGTTGTAGCAGCTTTGCGTTGAGCAGCTGGCGCGCAGAGAGTTTGACGTTGCTCTGCGTGCGGGCAGCGCCGCAGTCACCAGGAGCAGACTGTGGTCCGGGCTCGAAATCATCATGCTGATAATAGTCGGAGGTGTTCGGCTCGGAGCCCCACTGCTCATTTTCCGGGTAATCTTCGCTGTGGGGGGCGTGATGTGGTTCGAACTGCTGCGTGTCCGAGGGGGCTTGCTGTGAGGCGTTGGGCTGCGGTGGTGTCTGAGGCGCTGGAGCGGGTGCAAAAGGCTCGGCCGGCTCAACCAGTTCCATCAAGGTTTCAACCGGCAGCCCAGTGCGTTGAGCCAGGTTGCCAAACATGAGCTGTTGGTAGACGCCGTTGGGTAGTTTGTGTAGCAGCGGGGCGGCGCGCTTACTGAGGCGTGCACGGCCTTCCATGGTGGTGAGGTCTATGTCTTCGGCTACGCTGTCGAAGAGGAAGTCTTCCAGTGGCACGGCCTGTTCGATTAGGCGGATAAACGTCTCTGTGCCGACTTGGCGTACTAGCGTATCGGGGTCTTCGCCGTCGGGTAAAAATAAGAATTTAATCTGGCGGCCGTCCTGCATGACCGGCAAGCTGTTTTCAAGCCCGCGTTTGGCGGCCGTGCGTCCGGCTTTGTCGCCATCGAAACAAAATACAATTTCATTGGTGTACTTGAAGGCGAGGTTTAGGTGGTCTTCGCCACAGGCGGTGCCGAGTGTGGCCACGCCGTAAAGGATGCCGTATTGCGCTAGGGCAACGACATCCATATAGCCTTCCACAACCAGCAGGCGAGGTAGCTCTTTGTGGGCTTTGCGCGCCTCGTGCAGGCCGTAGAGCTCTCGACCCTTATGAAATACAGGTGTTTCAGGGGAGTTCAGGTACTTGGGTTTGTCGTCACCCAGTACGCGGCCGCCAAAGCCGATGACGCGGCCGCGGACGTCGCGAATCGGGAACATAATGCGGTTGCGAAAGCGATCGTAGCGTTTGTTGTCTTCCTGTTTGGATATCACCATGCCGCCTTCAACGAGGAGGTGGCGGTCGTGTTCTTCTAGGCCGACGCTTTTGAGTAGGTTGTCCCAGCCAGGAGGGGCATAACCTATGCCGAAATCGCGCGCGATGGCGCCGCTGAGGCCGCGTTCTTTTAGGTAATTAACGGCGTGCTGCTTGGCGGGGCTGTGACGTAATTGCTGCTGAAAGTGTTGGTTGGACTGCTCGAGCAGTTTGTAGAGGCTCTTGCGTTCTTTGTGTGCGGGGCTGTCATTGCGCGCCTCGCGGGGGACTTCAAGGCCCGCCATTTTGGCCAGCTCTTCGACCGCATCGGGGAAGCTCTGGCGCTCGTAGTCTAGGATGAAGCCCAGTGCGCTGCCACTGGCGCCGCAGCCAAAGCAGTAGTAAAACTGTTTGTCGGGGCTGACGGTGAACGAGGGGGACTTTTCATCGTGAAAGGGGCAGCAGGCGCTGTAGTTTTTCCCTGTCTTTTTTAATTTGACGCGGCTGTCCACCACATCAACTATGTCGATACGGTCTAGGAGTTCGTCGATAAAAGATTGGGGAATTAAGCCTGCCATCAGCAAAGTCTACCTGACTGCCGCTGGCGTTTATAGTCGGCGGATTGGGACCTGCTGGGCTTTACAGCGAGGGGCTATTGTTAGACACAAGTGTTAAGCGCAAGTGCGCACGCACGAATGCGTGCAGGTCTTACAGTGGGATTAAGCGAGCTTGGACTTCACTTGCTTGCTTACGGCGCCCATGTCTGCACGGCCTTGAATTTGGGGTTTGATGATCGCCATGACTTTGCCCATATCGCGTGCGCTTTCGGCACCGCTATCGGTTATGGCTGTTTCAACAATGGTTTTCAGTTCGGCTTCACTCAGGGCCTGGGGAAGAAACTCTTGGATAACGACCATTTCGATACGCTCTTGTTCAGCGAGCTCGGGGCGTTTAGCGTCTTCGTATTGAGTGATGGAGTCGCGACGTTGCTTGCACATCTTGTCGAGCACCACCAACAGGCGGGCGTCGTCAACGTCTATGCGTTCGTCGACTTCAATGCGTTTGATTTCAGCTTGAACGAGACGGATAGTGCCCAGACGGGACTTGTCTCTGGCCTTCATGGCCGCTTTCATTTCATCTTTAATACGGGTTTTTAGTGTTGTAGGCATTTGTATCTCCACTTGGTCGCAGGTTCTAAGGGTCACCTCCTTACTCAGAACCTGCAGCCTAGGTGAATTCAAACGGATAGTACGCAATTCTCATATAAGCTATGAGAGTCCCTCGAGGGGCAGGCGTGCTATCTAATCTGTACTGCTATTAGTACAGACGTACGAACTTTTTAGATTCGCGGCTTACCTTTTTAGCGTGACGCTTAACAGCGGCAGCGGCAGCACGTTTACGTACAGTGGTAGGCTTCTCATAGTGCTCGCGACGGCGAACTTCAGCCAAAATACCGGCTTTTTCACAAGAGCGCTTGAAGCGACGTAGGGCGATATCAAATGGTTCGTTTTCTTTCAATTTTACTGAAGGCATCTTTTGACCTGTTTAGTCTGTTCGGGTTTCGTTAAATTCACCGGCTTCTGATGCGGTTGTGCCCCTAAGGTGCACCACACATAACAGAATCCAAGGGGCGCAAATTCTATACACTTCATTGGGTGACTGCAAGCCGCCTAATGTGGGAATTTTTAGGTTTTCTGTAAGGATTCGACAAAGGGGCTGGCTCTCGGGGCTGGGTGTTATTATTATGCCCGCCTGCGCTCTGGATCTGAGGTGGCTGGTGGGTGTTATTGGGTGCCTGTGTGGCTGGAGTTATAACCGAGTTTGAGCGCCAGTATAGTGCTGCGAGCTACGCAGTTAGTGGCGATTAAGAGACGGGTATCGGTTTTGGTGCTCGCTATGGGAGTGTTTGGATAATGAAAGTGTTGGGACTGGAAACCTCCTGTGATGAAACCGGGGTGGCACTCTACGATACGGAACGTGGGCTGTTGGCACACCGACTCTTTAGTCAGGTTGAGCTGCACGCCGAGTATGGCGGCGTAGTACCGGAACTGGCATCGCGAGACCATGTCCGTAAGACGTTACCATTAATCAATGAGTTACTGGCGGAGACGGGCCTAGCGAAGAAAGATTTGGATGCGATTGCCTATACTGCAGGGCCTGGCTTGGCTGGAGCTTTGATGGTGGGGTCGTGCATTGGGAGCGCTTTGGGTTACGGCTTGGGTATTCCCGCCATCGGGGTGCACCACATGGAGGGGCACTTATTAGCGCCCATGCTCGAGGATGAGCCGCCGGAGTTCCCGTTTGTTGCGCTGTTGGTGTCGGGTGGGCATACCCAGTTGGTACAGGTTGAGGCCATTGGTGAGTACACCCTATTGGGTGAGTCGCTGGATGATGCGGCGGGTGAGGCGTTTGATAAAGCGGCGAAAATGATGGACCTCGACTATCCGGGCGGTCCGCGTATTGCCGCCTTGGCTGAAAAGGGTGACGTGACTCGCTTTAAATTCCCTCGCCCGATGACAGATCGCCCAGGCTTGGATTTTAGTTTCAGTGGTTTGAAGACCTTTACGTTGAACACAGTGGCTAAATACGCCGAGGCGGACGGCTTACCTGACGATCAAACCTGCGCCGACATCGCCTGTGCCTTTCAAGAGGCGGTGGTCGACACCTTGGTGATTAAGTGCCGTCGCGCTATAGAGCAAACGGGTTTTAAAACGTTGGTCATTGCTGGTGGAGTGTCGGCTAATACCCGCCTGCGGGAAAAACTCGAGACTGAACTCGCCAAGCGCGGCGCTCGCGTTTTCTACGCACGCCATGAGTTTTGTACCGATAACGGCGCCATGATCGCCTTTGCTGGGGCGCAGCGTTTGCTGGCCGGTCAGCAGGATCCTATGGGCATCAAGGTAAAACCTCGCTGGCCGCTGGATACCTTGGGCGGACTCTAGTACACAGCCGCGCTCTATATATAAGACTTACTGAGAAGAGACAGACATGGACATTGTTTATATTCGCGACCTGCGTATCGATACTATTATCGGCATCTACGACTGGGAGCGTCAGGTTCAACAAACCGTCAGCTTGGATCTAGAAATGGCAGCGGATATTCGCCAGGCGGCGGCTACCGATGACATTCAATACGCGCTGAATTATAAGTCGGTGGCCAAGCGCTTGATTCAATTTGTTGGCGACAGTGAGTTCCAGCTGGTGGAGGCCATGGCCGAGCAGGTGGCGGCCATCGTGCGTGAAGAGTTTCAGGTGCCCTGGGTGAAGTTGCGTTTGAGTAAGCCGGGCGCTTTGCGCCAGTCGCAGGATGTTGGTTTGATCATCGAGCGTGGGAAAAAGCCGAGCGCAGAGGTGGTTGCTTAATGACGAAGGCGTATCTCAGTCTTGGCAGTAACATTGATCGTTACCGCCATATATCTGCGGCACTGGATGCATTGCAGGTGCACTTTGGTGTGCTGGTGATTTCCCCCGTCTATGAAAGTGAAGCCGTGGGGTTTGATGGCGATAATTTCTTGAACCTAGTGGTGGGTATCGAGACGTCTTTGTCGGTGGGGGAATTGTCCGCTGAGTTAAAGGCCATAGAGGATAAAAACGGTCGCGTGCGCACGGGGCCTAAATTCAGTGCGCGGACCTTGGATATTGATATTTTAACGGTTGATCAGTTGCTGGGTAAGTTCGATGGCGTGTGCCTGCCCCGCGATGAAGTGGAAACGAACGCATTTGTTTTGCGCCCGCTGGCGGATGTTGCTGGTGATACTTGTCATCCTGCGACGCAGCTCAGTTATGCGGATATGTGGCGCGACTATCGTCAGGCGCAGAAGCTCTGGAGCGTTGACTTTCGTTGGGCTGGTCAGCTGATTTCGAAGGCTTAATCCTAGGTTTCTCAGCCTTTAAAAGCGCCGGTAGGCGCTTTTTTTATGACTTTTTCTTGCCTAGTGGCCCTGCGCGCAACCGATGCAAGTGGCTGCGCTGGGAAAAATCTTGAGACGCTCTGCGCCGATGGCTTTACCGCAGGCCTCGCAGCCCCCGTACTGATCGCGTCCGAGTTTGTCGAGTACGCGATCAATTTTTACCAGTTCGCAGGCGGTGAGCGAAGCCGTCACTTCGAGTGTATTATTGCTTTCGGTTGAGTGTTCTACCGTCCTGTGAAGATCGACTTCCAGTGCTTCTAAGCGCAGTTGAAGGGCGCTTTGGCGCTTGAGCAGTGAGTGACGGGCGGTAATGTTTGTCATGATGGCTCTTCCACGCAGCGGCAGGTCAGTGGCGGCGTCGGGCCGCGTTCTCGGATACGGCTACCACGGGTGCTTACCCAAGGAGCCTTCGAGGCAGTATCCCCAGTCTGGAAAACGAGTTGTTGCGCTAGATCAAAGGGGAGGCATATCGCTGATTTTTTTGTGGCGCGTGCCGCTGTCTTGCTGTTTGGGCCTCGCTGTTTGGCCCTGGTAAATGGGCCCTGGTTACTCTGGAATCGTTCTTCCGTGTCAGTTGCTGAGGCTGCGTCCACCGTCAATGCTCAGCACTTGCCCAGTGACGTAATTGTTAGGTTGAATTAAAAAGCTTACCGCATTGGCAATGTGCGTTGGGTCGCCTGGGCGCTCAAGTGGTATTTTCTTAAGTATATTTTCTTTCTGTGCGCCGCCGAGCTCAGCGGCTTGTTCCGGCCACAGTATGGCGCCGGGGGCTATGCCGTTGACGCGTACCTGAGGTGCCAGTTCTATGGCCAGGGACTTGGTCAGCATGACGTTGGCGGCTTTGGCCATGCAATAAATAGTGTGTTCACGCAGCGGGCGCTCGGCGTGTATGTCAGCAATATTGATGATGTTGCCAGCGCTTTTCTTGAGCGCTGGGGCCAGAGCTTGGCTGAGAAAAAAGGGGGCTTTGGCGTTGCTGCCGAAAAGATCGTCCCACTGTTCAGGGGTGCCTGAGCCGACGGCGGTTGGGTAAAAGCTGGAAGCATTATTAATCAGAAGGTCGAGCTGGCCAAAACTGGCCAGTGCTTGCTGGGCCAGTTGTTGGCGCTGGGTGTCGTTATTTAGGTCAGCTTGTAGGCATACCGCGCTGTTGGCGCGGTGCTGGTTGAGTCGTTCGCTCAGGGCTTGTGCCTCCGCGGCGGAGTGGCCGTAGTGAATGATGATGCGGTAGCCCTGTTGATGCAGTGATTGGGCGAGTGCGGCCCCAATGCGTCGAGCGGCGCCGGTGATCAACGCGACCTTGTTCGCGGCTGTGGGCTGGCCGGTTACATCTGATGGGGGCATGTCGACATCCTTACGGGTTTAGTGTGTTTGTGGCTGAAGTTGAGTTAGCTGAGCAGATTGAGCTGTTCTAGGCGACGTTGTTGCAGGGCTTCCCCAATGGCTTTGCCGCTGAGCCCTTCGGCCACCAAATCTTGCGCAGTAACGGCGAGGCAAAGCTTGAGTGCGTGTTGCAGATGCTCTGTTAGCGTCAAACCTTGGCGGGACCGTACGACCCCATGGCTGCAGAGTTGTTGCTCAGCTTCGCAGCAGATCAGGAAATCCTGCATTTTCTCCGGACGCCTAAGTGCGTCAAGCCGCTGAAGTAGCGCCAGCAGTTGTGCGCCGCTGAGGTTTGGAAACTGCGTTGCACGCTGTTGGTCGCGGCATACGGCCAGCGCTAGGTCTCGGTATGCTTTTGGCGTCGCTAGGCGACGACAGGCTTCACTGAGTTTTTCCTCCGCGCCGGGGCTGGGCTCGCTGGTATTGTTCATCAAACTGGCGAAACGAATGTGCCGCTGTTGCGTAAGTTTACTGGTTTTCTGTAGGGCGGCTAGGCGATAGTTACCGTGGTTTTGGTGCTGTGTTTGCGGTTGCTCAAATAAATTTTCAAGCTCTGGTAGGAGGATCGCTAGGGCGCCGCAATCTCGCAGCACCTCAATAAATACACCGGGCGATGATTCTCCTAGCGCTTTTTCAAACTCTTTCCACACGCGTTCGGCCACGAGGTGGTTAACCTCCCCGCTGGCCACCATTTCACGCATTAAAGCTTGAGTCTCAGTGGCTACGCGGAAACCCAGGTGGTGGTAGCGGGCGGCAAAGCGGGCCACGCGTAATACGCGTACGGGGTCTTCACTAAAGGCCTCTGACACGTGGCGTAAGTAGCGCTCTTGTATGTCGCGCTGCCCCCCGTATGGATCCACCAATTGGCCGTTACTGTCTTCTGCAATCGCATTTATGGTCAGGTCTCGGCGCTTTAAATCGTCTTCAAGGGTTATGTCGGGGGCGGTGTGAAAACTAAAGCCGCTGTACCCGGGTGCGGTTTTACGCTCTGTGCGCGCGAGTGCGTATTCTTCGTTGGTCTTCGGGTGGAGGAATACGGGGAAGTCTTTACCGACGGGTTTAAACCCTTGTGCCAACATGGTTTCTGGACTGGAGCCGACCACGACCCAGTCGTGCTCTGTATAAGGGTACTTAAGAAGCTTGTCGCGAACCGCGCCGCCAACTAAAAATGTTTTGCTCATGGTGTCTGATTCTGTAGCGATTTATATGGGG
>Ga0209826_1001186_pt1 | contig 18274 bp, 14 predicted proteins | sample GOMGulsemesocosm_5_FD_184637 | JGI IMG/M metagenome (GOLD analysis project Ga0209826, IMG submission 184637) | Methane-oxidizing microbial communities from mesocosms in the Gulf of Mexico - GOM15C Gulf of Mexico (SPAdes) (version 2) | ecosystem: Environmental > Aquatic > Marine > Cold seeps... | reverse complement strand
TGATAACTTCTCCCGTGCAAAAGTAGAAGGAATTGCTCCTATTATTGCAATACCAACAACATCAGGAACTGGATCTGAAGTGGGTCGAGCTAGTGTTATTACCAACAGTGAAACCCATGCTAAAAAGATCATCTTTCATCCTTTGATGTTACCAGCAGTGGTTATTTTAGATCCTAATTTAACCTATGGTTTACCCAAACATATCACGGCTTGGACAGGAATGGATGCCTTAGTACATGCCCTAGAAGCATATTGTGCCCCAGGATTTCATCCCATGGCAGATGGAATAGCTTTAGAAGCCATAGCGCTTGTTAAAAACAATCTGGTTCTGGCATATGAAAATGGTCAAGATGAATCAGCTCGTGCTAATATGTTGGTAGCAGCCATGATGGGTGCCACAGCTTTTCAAAAAGGATTGGGATCAGTTCACTCTATTGCACATCAACTAGGTGGCTTATTTAATACGCCTCATGGATTGGCAAACTCTATTATCTTACCTTATGCCCTAAGACAAAACAAATCAGAGATTCAAGAGAAAATGAAAAAGCTCTGTATCTTTTTAGATATACAAAATCCTTCTTTAGAGAGTTTCATTGAGTATATTGTCTCACTACAAAAAACACTGGGAATTCCTGCTAATTTAAGTGAAGCCAAAATAGATGATGACAGAGCAGAGGAAATAGGAAGACTGGCTTATGATGATCCCTCAACTGGTACCAATGCTAAAAAACTAGAGATTAAAGATTTGACTGTTTTATTTAAAGCAGCACACAGTGGTAGTTACGATTTATTAAACGAGTACTAGTGAAAAAGTTACTCATCGTTGATGGAAATACCGATCAAGGTTCCATTAACATCAATAACTTTGAAGGTTTGACCTATGTGCCTTTATTTACCAAGGCCATACAAACAGTGGGAGAATATGAAATAGATGGAATCTATCCCACAAGAGAAGGGTTTATTCAACCCAGCATTGAGGACTTAAAAAAGTATGATGGAATTTTATGGACGGGATCAAGTTTGAGTGTGAATGATACACCAGAGTTTGTAGAACCACAAATCAAACTTTGCCAAAATGCTTTTGAATCTAACACACCTATTTATGGTTCGTGTTGGGGATTACAAGTAGCAGTTGCAGCCTCTGGTGGAAAAGTGGGATCTGCCAAAGCTGGCTATGAGATTGGGGTGATGGATAGTCTCACCTTAACCCAAGAAGGGAAAGATCATTTTTTATTTAAAAATAAAACGGAACCCATCTCTTCTTATTGTGTTCACAAGGACTATATAGAAGAAATTCCACAAGACAGTACTCTGTTGGCTTTTAATGAGTTCTGTCCCGTACAGGCTTTAGAAATCAGACACAAAGGGGGAGTATTTGTAGGCGTGCAGTATCATCCTGAGTTTGATAATAAACAGATGATTTCTACGTATCATCGATTACATGATTTACTTTTAAAAAGTAAATATTTTTCTAGTAGTGCAGAGCATTTTTCAGCTATCGGTGAACTAGAAGATGAGATTGAACAAAACGAGAATGCTTTTTATAACAATGAAAAGTATCGTTTACTTGAAATTAGAAACTGGTTAGACACCATATAAATACGACATATACATACACAATAAAAAGGAGATAATTATTGAAGATGAAGGAAGGTATTGAATATAAGATTCAATATAAATTGAAGACAAAATTTAACTAAAATAAGGAAAAAGAATGAGTACAAATCATATTGATCAAGAATATTTAGCTAAAAGACAATTAAAAAAAGGAACAGCAGGTTGGATGCTGTTAGCAGGTTTAGGAATCTCCTATGTAATCTCAGGAGACTTCGCAGGATGGAACTTCGGAATAGCAGAAGCTGGATGGGGTGGTTTTGCAATCGCTGCAGTGGCCATGGCTATTATGTACATCTGTTTGGTATTATCTCTTGCTGAAATGTCAGCAGCCATTCCAGCTGCTGGTGGTGGATATAGTTTTGCAAGACAAGTAATGGGACCTGCTGGTGGTTATTTGACTGGGTTTGCCATACTCATAGAGTATGCCTTAGCACCTGCTGCGATTGTTATATTTATAGGCTCCGCTGTTGAAGCCTTGCTGGGTATTAATGGACCGATGGTTTATGCCATATTTTATGCTGTTTTTATTGCCATTCATTTATATGGTGTAGGTGAAGCACTTAAATCTATGATGGTTATTAGTGCATTGGCTGTGTTTGCAATTATAGCAACTGCTGTAGCACTTCTTGGAAGCTTTGATGTGAATAACTTATTTGATATCGCTGTATCTGCTGAAGCTGCAGGTGCCAGCGAAATACTTCCTTTTGGTTGGTATGGTGTTTGGGCTGCATTGCCTTTTGCTATGTGGTTATTCTTGGCCGTTGAAGGGGTACCATTAGCTGCTGAAGAAGCTGAAAATCCAGCAAAAGATGTTCCTAAGGGAATTATTGGTGCGATGATATTTTTACTTTTTACAGCTGTATTAGTTGTATTTTTAACAGCAGGTGCTGCTGGATCTGAAGTCATTGGGAAAAGTGCTGTACCTTTAGTGGATGCGCTTAACTTAAGTGGTCATGGTACACTGGCAACTGTTGTAAACGTATTGGGACTTGCAGGTTTAATTGCATCGTTCTTCTCAATTATCTATGGATACAGTAGATTGGTATTTGCTCTATCACGTGCAGGATATTTACCACAGTTCTTATCTCTTACAAGTAAAAGAAAAGCTCCAACATGGGCTTTAGTAATTCCTGGTGTATTGGGATTTGCTGCTTCTTTAACTGGTGAAGGTGATTTGATGTTAGGTATGGCAGTTGTTGGTGCTACTATTTCATATGCATTAATGTCTTTGAGTCATATTCTGTTACGAATCAAACAACCAGACATGGACAGACCTTATAAAACTCCAGGTGGGGTTATGACATCAGGATTGTCATTGGTATTGTCTATTGTTGCTTTAACTGGTGTATATGCTTATGATCCAAAAGCATTTTATTATACGATTGTATTGTATGTTATTGGGGCTGCTTACTATTTCTTATATAGTAAAAATAGACTCGTAGCAAAAACTGCAGAAGAAGAATTTGAAATGTTAGCGCAAGCCGAATCAGATTTGGGAACTGCGGATGATGCAGATGTAGATGGTGCTATTCCAGTACCTATTAGAAACTCTAGGTTTTAGACCTTCTTTCAAATACATTCCCATTTATTTGGGAATGTTATTTGGATAATTTGACTAATATAATCGCGAAGTGTAATTAACTTATCTCTTTTGTAAAAAAATGTCTATCAAGAAGTTCATATATACCCACTAAAAACCAATCCATAAATGTTATTATTTAATGTGAAAAAACACTATTAGTACATTAAATTGTTGTATACTAAATCAAAAAGAATTTAAATGAAAAAGTTTAGTAGTTTAAAAATTTTATATATAGATGATGATGACAGCGTAAGAAAAAGCGCAATTGACCTTTTGGAATTTTACTTTGATACCATTTATCAGGCCCATGATGGATTGAGTGGGATTGAGATGTACAAAGAGTATAAACCAGACATAATCATAACTGATATCCATATGCCAAATTTAAATGGTCTTGATATGGTAAGACAAATAAGAGCTGAAGATACTGAAACTAAAATTATCGTTATGACTGCATTTCTGAAAACTCCCTATTTACTTGAAGCAATGGACCTAGGTCTAATAAAATACTTGGTGAAGCCAGTTATGGAAAATGAACTACTAATCACATTGAAATCATGCGTTACTGATGTAAACGAAAAGAAGAATGTTTTTAACTTAGGAGATGGATTTAAATTTGATACTCTTAATAATAATCTTTTTCTTAATAATGAGCAAGTTTTTCTTTCAAAAAAAGAACATGTTTTCCTAAAAAAACTACTTATAAACCATGATAGAGTAGTCACATACAATGAATTATCTACTAGTGTTTGGGATGGAATAATGAGTGAAGACGCCATTCGCTCAATTGTTAAAGATATTAGAAAAAAAGTTACAAAACAAGTCATTAAAAATGTCTCTGGAATTGGATATAAAATTGTACTAGAGGAAGACTAATGTTCCGAAATATTCTTTTTCTTCTACTACTGGTCTCTTCTATTAGTGCTGGTTATCTTAAAAATATTTCTATTCTTGAAATAGATAATACAAATACAACATTTGAAGATATAAAAAACTCAACTAACTTTAAAAATGTTACCTTGCCTCTAATAAAACATACAGACAAATCCTATTTCATAAAATTTAATTTGGATGAAACATCGCTCAATGAAGAAGAATATATATTAAGTTTTACTTCTTTTTTCAGCAATCTTAGCTTAGAAGAAAAATACTCTGTTAGTGAAAATGAGTTCATTGGACAGCCAATTATTATCTTAAACTCCAAGAACAGCCAAGAAACCTTTTTTCTAAAAATTGACAATACTCGCAGGCTTATGAATATAGACATTGATATTTCCCCTTCAAAAGAGTATCTTTCAAATATGGTGTTGAAAAAAATGTTTCATGCGCTTAGCTATGGAATAGTTTTTGCAAGCTTTCTGGCCTACTTAATATTCTATTGTTTTAATAGAAAAAAGAGTTACTTATATTACTCTCTATCACAACTGTTTATATTAGGGATCATAATATATGAAATAAATATTTTTCCTAAAAATAATGTTTATCTTGAACTAATCCTATTTTACTTATTTTCTTTGTTTTCAAATCTTTTTGTGCAATATTATTTTCAGACAAAAAAAGAACATTCTTTTTATCATGTCATACTAAAATATATCATTTATATAAATACACTCATTTTCTTAATTGCTATTGTATTTCAAAACAATACCTTATATGATTACTTGCCTTATTCAACTTCTTGGATTATATATTTAATTGTTGCTATGAGATCATTGATTAAAGGTAATAAAGCTGCTGTTTTCTTTTTGCTTGGCTGGGTTGTTCTTGTAGTATCTTTTTTGACAATAGAACTGAATCTCTTGTATTTTGAAAAAGAGTTTATATCTGGTGTTGAAACTATTTTTCACTTGAGTGTGCCGTTTCAATCACTGATGTTGTTTTTTGCATTGTCCTACAAATTTAAACTCATAAAAAAAGAATATATTAATCAACGTGAAATTATATATCATCAAAACAAGTTAGCTTCAATGGGCGAAATGATTGAAAACATTTCCCATCAGTGGAAACAGCCTCTCACCCAATTGTCCTTCGTTTTAATGACTATTAAAACAGCCTTTACTCATAATAAATTAACACTAGAATATTTAGAGAATAAAACAGAAGAAGCTTCCAATCAAATAAGATTCATGTCAAATACTATTACAGATTTTTCAGACTTTCTTAGTTTAAAAAAAGAAAAAGAAGCATTTTTTGTGGTTGATGAGATTCAGCGTGTCATATCTTTAATCCAAGATAGCTTTACTGTTTTTTCTATTGAAATAGAAATAACATGTGATAAAAACCATTTACTTCTAAACTATAAAGGTGAATTGACACATGTGATTTTTAACTTACTAAATAATTCAAAAGATGCCTTTTCAAAAAAGCAAGTCAAAGATCCAAAAATCACAATAGACATCAAAAAAGTTGATAGCGATATATTGATTTTTATTGAAGATAATGCAGGCGGAGTGGATGCCAATATTGAGAAAAAAATCTTTCAACCTTATTTTAGTACAAAAGAAAATGGTTTAGGAATAGGTTTATACATGTCTAAAAAAATAGTAGAAGAGAGTATTTTGGGGACAATGACTTTTAAAAACAAAACAGAAGGTGCAGAGTTTTGTATCTCTGTGCCTTTGAATTTTTAATTAGAGGGAAGAGAATCAATAAAAGATATTTCTTATTTGTAACATCGAGTTTATAGGAACTTAATGATTTGTTTTCTTTGATTTAAGTAGCAAATAAACTCCAATAAGAGTAGCTATAAAGGAAGCTAAAAACACTCCAATTTTAACAGCAGCAATGATGGCTTCATCATCAAAGGCCAAGTGGGTAATAAAAACAGACATCGTAAAACCAATCCCACCTATGAAACCAACAGCAAGCACTTCGTTCCAGCTAATATGTTTGGGCAACTTGATTAGTTTTAATTTTGCGGCATAGTAGGTAAATCCAAATATTCCAAGTGGTTTACCAATAAGTAACCCAAAAAATACTCCTAAAACAATCATAAGATTATCAGAAACATAGGTAAAGTCTAAAACAACACCTGCATTAGAAAATGCAAATAACGGCATAATAACAAAGGCACTAAAGCCATGTAAATTATGCTCCAGTCTTAAAAGTGGATTTTGTACTTTATCGTAGCCATAAGAGATATGCTCTAAAGCATCAATTTGATCATCGTTTATGATGGGTTTTTTATCTATATTTGTTTCAAACTTGGCTAAAAACTTTTTTGTCTTTTTTACAAATTCCTTTTCTTTTATTTTTGACTTAATAGGAATTGCAAATGCTAAAAGTACTCCTGCTATTGTCGCATGAACTCCAATATTATGTATGTATATCCAAAGAAAAATACCTAAGATGAGATAGGGAATTAGAGATTTTACACCATTGAGATTTAGCATCCAAATAAGTAAATAGACAATAGTGACATGCATAAGATAAGCGTATTGCAGTTCATCGGTATACACAGTTGCTACCACAAGTACTGCACCCAAGTCATCAACAACAGCTAAGGTAACCAAAAACAATTTAACAGAAGAACTTACCCTTTTTCCAAGAAGCATTAATACCCCTAAAGAAAATGCAATATCAGTTGCCATTGGAATACCAAACCCCAAAGCATTATTAGGGTTTAAAGCAATATAAATGAAAGCTGGGACTACCATACCACCAATCGCAGCAATAATAGGGAAAGATGCTTTTTTAACAGAGGATAAGTCACCCACAACTATCTCACGTTTTATTTCCAGACCAACCATAAGAAAAAACAGTGCCATTAAACCATCGTTTATCCAATCAGTGAGTGTCATAGAAATAGAAAGCTCACCTATATTAATACCTAAAGCAACTCGCCATAAATCGTAATAGTCTTGGCCCAAAGACGAGTTGGCAACCACAACTGCTAACATCGTTGAAAGAAATAATACAACTCCACTTAAAGACTCTCTTGAAATGTAGTTTTGAAATGAATGAATAACAGTCATAATAATCCTTTCAATTGTAAATTATTATATCTTTAGCTTAACTTTACACTGAAAAGTTTATACTTCTTTAATATTTTAAGATATAAAAATAATAAACTTATATTTAAACATAGGACAATAATAAATTGGAATTGTCAAGAAGCTGTCAAGAACTATGCCCTTTTTAACTTTGCAAAAATATTTTAAAATACAATATATAAAATTACTAAAGGAGTTATTATGGAATTTTTAAGAAACTTAATCCTACTTGTTGCTGTTTCATTTGTAGGCTTAGGACTATTATCTGCTGGTATTTCTGGTTAAAATCTAGGATAACGATCACAGTTGAAAACTGATTTACTTAAATACTGTGCTAAATATATTGTGTGAATCTTTATGTTTATATTGTAAATCAAATCCGTGAAGCCCTAGGATTTTGTTTACAATATTTAAGCCTAAACCATGTCCCTGTTGCTGGTTTGGCTCTCTTGTAAAAGGCTGAAGATAGTATATCAAATCATTTGAAAGTTGATTTGATATATTTTTTACATCAATCACATCATCATAACTTTCAATTATTATAGGAAACTCTTTTGCATATTTCATTGCATTGTCAATCAAGTTTTTAAGTGCAATGGTCAGATAATAAAAATCTCCCTCAATAGTAAAATCATCTACAATACTTACAGTTACTTTCGACTCATCTTCAATTGAGAGTTTGGATAAAGACTCAAGAATCAAACTACTTGCTTTAAACTTACTTGTTTTTAAAACGGCAAAGTTGAGTTTCTCTCTTTGTAGTAGTTTACTTGTGAGCATTTCAATATCATAAAAAATGGTATTGATATCTTTCAAGGTTTGATTGTCCTCTTTATTTTCAATTTTTGCAATCATGAACTTACCCTTGGCAATAGGGGTTTTTAATTCATGACTTATATTTCGTAATAGTTCTTCTCTTGAGTGTATAATATCTGTTTGTTTTTGCAAATAAGAGTTTAGATTTTGGGTTATTTCGCTCAATTCATTGTTTTCACCAATGTCCACTTTTATCGTTTTTTCACCATTTTTAAATAGCTGTAAGACACCTTGATTAAGTCTATAGAGCTTATCTTTTATTTCAGATATTATCTTTGAAGAAATGATAAAACTCAATAAAAATAAAACAATCAATAAAATAACCAATTCAAGTTTGATAGTATCCAAAAACTCATCTCTTATATTTTGAGTCTGACTTAGTTTATCTTGCAGGTATTTTACTTCTTGTTCAAGTATCTTTTGGGTATCTATATTGATTTGTTCAAACTTGCTGTTAAAATCACCAAAGTCAGTATTTTGATTAATCACTAAACCATAGAGTTCTTCTTTTATGAGTTTTTGCATAATATCAAAATCTGTAAAAATCAAAATCAGATTCTTTTTTTCTTCTTTTGATTCGGAGTTACTTATTATTTCTATTTTTAAGGTGCTCAAGTTCAAGAAAAGTTCATTTGCTTTTTTCATTCTCTTATTGACTATTTCTATTTTGTCAAAATCAGTTATCACATCAAGTACTATCCATGAATAAGAGTTGTTAAACTGTGTTAACTTTTCCACTCTTATCAATTGGTCGTAGCGGTGACTTTGCTGGTAACTAATGCTATTTAGATTATAAATCGTATAAAAGAAAACTCCAATTATAAAACTAACAATCAATAAGATTAAAGTGAATGATACAAATAATCGTTTTCTAATTGTCATAAAAAAATTTATACCCAATACCCCATATAGATTTTATGTACTTGGGTTCCTTTGAATTATCGTCAATCTTGTATCTAATATTACTTATATGCATATCTACTGTTCTATTTTTTGTATCATCTTTAAGAGAGGTCTGATTGACGATATCTTCTCTTGATATGATCTTGTTTAGATTATTGGTAAACAATAAAAAGATTTCTTTTTCGATTTTTGTAAACTCGATTTCAGCACCTTCTAAAAAAACTCTTGAACTATTTGTATCAATACTAAGTTCGTGTATTTTAAAGACATCTGCTTTATTGTGTCTTTTTAAAGTGGCTTCAATTCTAAGTACCAGTTCTCTGGGTTCATATGGTTTTGAAAGATAATCATCAGTTCCAAGCTCAAAGCCATAGATTTTGTTACCTATATCATCTCTTGCTGTTGATATAATGATAGGAATATCTTTGATTTGTTTTAACTTTTTAAACAAATCAAATCCATCCATATTGGGAAGGCCAAGATCAAGTATAGCAATAGTGAAGTCGTCTGGATTTTTTCTAAAGGTCTCTAGGGCCTGCGTAGGATTTGAAAAAGCACTACATAAATAACTATATTCTACCAAGTAGTCATTTATCAAGTTTTGTAAAACTAAATCGTCTTCAACCAGTAGTACTTTTTTCATATCTCACCTTTGCATTTATGATACCTTCTTTGCAATGTATTTTAACCAAAAAAATCCAAATAATCCAGCAAATAAAGACGCGCAAAGGATTCCAACTTTTGCTTGAAAAATAAGCTCAGGTGAGCTAATAAATGCCAAGTCAGCCACAAAAATTGACATCGTAAACCCAATACCACCTAAGAATGAGACACCAAAGATTTGACTCATGGTGCTTCCTTTTGGCAATTGTGCAATTTTCAACTTAATGGCAAGCCAAGATAAACCAAATATTCCAATCACTTTCCCCAATACAAGCCCAGCAACAATTCCCAAGGATACTGGCTCTAAAAAAGTAGTTCCAATAGAGCCAAAATCAACAGCAATACCAGCATTTGCCAAAGCAAAAAGTGGAATAATTATAAGTGCAACAGGAAGATGAAGACCATGCTCAAGTCTTGCAGAAGGCGTGCCTACAGCATTGATTTTATCTTGAATATTTAATAAAATCGCTTTTTGATTTTCATGCATTTCATGGTTTTCCTCAACAGGATAGCTTTCATAATCTTTTATTAGATTCATAGTGTCTTTTGCAAAAGTCTGCGGTGCTCTTTTTGGAGTTGAGGGAATGGTAAGTGCTGCTAAAACCCCTGCAATAGTCGCATGAACTCCTGATTCAAGCATAAAAAACCAAAGAAGTAAACCAACGATACAATAAGGTAAAATAGCATGAATACCAAATCTATTTAACGCTATCATCACTAAAAACATCGTTGCTGCTAATCCAAGTGGTACCATATTTATGGTCTCTGTATAAAACAGTGCGATGACTAAAACCGCACCCAAGTCATCTACAATAGCTAACGCAACTAAAAATGTCACAAGCGCAGTTGGCACTCTTTTACCTAAAAGAACAAGTGCACTAATGGCAAAGGCAATATCAGTTGCCATTGGTATTCCCCAACCATTAGCACCCTCACCTGAACCATTGATATACAAATAAATCATCGCAGGAAATACCATTCCACCAATGGCTGCAACAATAGGCAAAATAGCAACTTTTAAATTTGACAATTCCCCAGCTGTTATCTCTCTTTTTATTTCAAGTCCAATAATAAAGAAAAATACGGCCATAAGACCATCATTTATCCAATGGTGTAAAGAGTGGGACAATACCCACGAACCAACATTAAAATCAATATTTAAGTGAAAAAAGTCTAAGTAACTCTGCGCCAATGGCGAGTTTGCTAAGATAAGAGCCAAAACCGTCATAAAGACTAACATAAGCCCTGTTGTAGTTTGGGCATGGATAAAGTGTTCGAAGGGCGTAGCAATTCTTCTGAATGCTTTTTCCCATGGTGCGTATATTTTCATTATATTCCTGTAATTTATTTTATTAATATAATATTTTATTTTTCTTTTGCAAAGTTAAGAAGTATATAGTTCTTGACAATCTCTTGACACTTTAAAAGTAGGATTATTTTCAATATCTGTCCTTGTACAATTTAAATAATTTGGGTCTTGTTAAAGGTACAGATTATTGTTAAGATATCACAAGTCAAATTAGTTCATGAACAAAAGATTAAAACAGAGCAAATAGATTTAAGTAATCTATGAGGAGAATAACATGAAAAAGATATTAACAATAAGTGATAGAAGTGTAATAAAAGAAATGTTGGATGATGTAGAGTACGGGACATTAGCACTGTGCAGTAATAATAAACCATATTCACTACCCCTAAATTTTGTAGAGCTAAATAATGAAATATTTTTTCATGGTGCAAAAAAAGGAAAAAAAATTGATCTCATAAAGGATAATTCAAATGCAAGTTTTAGTGTAGTTGAATCAATATCTCTCTTGCCATCTTATTTTAGTTCAGACAAAGGTAACGCTTGCCCCGCTACACAACTATATAAATCATTGATAATTGAAGGGAATATTCAAATAGTTGATGACTATGATGAAAAGGCACAAGCCTTGCAAGCTTTGATGGAAAAGCTTCAAAAAGAGGGACAGTATATTCCTCTAAATGATGCCATGTATAAAAAAGCAATTAATGCAACAGCATTATTTAAACTCTTGCCTAGTGAAACAACATGTAAGTTTAATTTAGGACAGAATTTTAACGAAGAGAGATACAAAAGAGTCAGTGAGCATCTCATAAAAAGAGGAACAAAAAAAGATGTTGCCACATTAAAGCTAATCGATGAATACCGAAAATAAATAAAAGGATTCACTATGAAAATATTACTACCTATAGTATGTATGCTGATGTTTTGGAAGCCAACGAGATTTCTGTTAACTCAGCATCAGCATTGAACAAAAGCCAAGTTTTAAATAAGATTAAGACACTTATATTTCCATGTAATAATTAATATTAATAAATATTTAACTTGATAAGGAATATTATTAAGAGTAAATGTTCATGTATTCGGTAGCAGAACTTTCCCTAATTAATACAATTATTATTGTAAGGAGATAGAGAAATGAAGAACACTATTAGTACTCTTTTCTTTTCCCTAATATTGGCTTTATCTCTTGTTCTACTCTTATTTATTCCCTCATATGCAAGTGATTCCAGCAACATTCAAATGACAGTTATGGACCAATCTCCTTATGGCTTTACTACAAAAGATGGTAGGAAAACAGGAGTTTTATACGATATATTAAATCAAATATTAAAAACAAGTGGAATGAATCAACCTATTGGTATCGTTCCAACAAAACGACTTTTATCAATATTACAAAATGAGCGTAAAGTTTGTACAATAGTTGCAGATACTCCTGATGTCCAAGTATTTGATCTGATTGAACCCATTGGTTTTAAATTAACCGCAGGTATCTTACCTGGGATAGGAATTAAACTAGACAATTATTCCAGTCTTAAAAATAAAGTGATAGCTGTCCCCTTGGGCATAATTTTTGACAAAAGATTTCATGAAGATGATACCCTCAAAAAAGTAAGACCTCATCATTATACCAATGCAATCAAGATGCTAAAAACAAAACGTGTAGATGCAGTTGCAGGAGCGCTACTTACACTTAAATATATCGCAAAAAAAGAAGGCATGAATCTTATGTCTTTTAACAAACCACTTGTGCTTGCTCAAACTGAGGCATATCTAGTGTGTACAACTGATTTAGAAAAGGCTAATCGTGAAAAACTAAAAAAATCTGTAATTAAATTAAAATTGAACGGTACAATAGAAAAAATATTGATTGAATACTTTGGGGTACTATAGTATAAATCGTAATGAAATTGGAGAAGTACTTCTTTAACTTGTCTTAATGTACCGCTGTTAGTTTGGCTTATTTAAGTAGAATTTTTCATTAGCCCTACAACAAAGAATTTAATATTATAATTTCTAATACAAAATAGCGACATATAATAATTACTCCTAATATTGATATAAAGTAGTAGTCTATTTTCTTTAGTGCAGAGATTTCATATTGAGTACGCATGTTTTTCTTTGAAATTTATATTCAATGTATAATAGCAAGATAAATACAATTGTAAGTTTAAAGTAATATTCTGTACAATGAAAATAAAACATGGGAACATATGGAAATAAATGAATATTTTATATATGCGATACTTTTAAGTATATCTTTTGTTTTTTTAAACTTAGTTTGGTCAAAAAAATTTAAGTTTAAAGCTGAGACGCATGCTATTACTGTAGCAATATTGGTAATATTTCTCACTAGTAGTTTTCTTCTTTCTAATGATAAGTTTTTTAAGTACAAAACAGACGAATATAGAAGTGGTAAATCCGTGTTACTCATTGAGTATGTCCGCAATATGATATCTGTAAGTTTTACAACGAAAAAAGTTATCAAGAAAATCCCTGCTGGTCAGGTAGGAGGAGACTACACTTCAATACTATTTTTAATAAACTTATTTTTATTTTGGATGATAGTAAGTTTAAAGATCTCACAGGCGACACAACTTTTCTTTTTTATATTCAATATAAATCAAAAATATTTAAATAACGATTGAGACCTTATTCTGCCGACTGAATTTGTTATATCAGGTATATAATATACTTAAAGAAATGGTATTTTGTTGGTTCTTAACATCGTTAAATAAGAAAATCTAAATACCACCTTTTCCTCCTAATCAGTTATATAAAGGCAATGTAAAAACAAAAGTTGTACCTTGATTTTCATTGGTTTCAATTTTAACATTACCGTCTAATTTATCCAATTGTTTTTTTAATGAAGATAATCCAATACCTCTCCCAGATATATGAGTGATTCTATCAGTTGTACTTAAATTACTGTTAAAAATAAAATTCAATACTTCATCTTTTGACATGAAGTTTAATCTCTCTTGGGTACTTAATTCTTTACTTATAATTCTACTCTTCAATTTCTCAATATTGATGCCTCTTCCATCATCTGTTATCTTTATATATAAATTATTATCTATTACTTTAAATTCACAAGAAATTGTTCCTTGTTCATTTTTATTTAAGCTAAGCCTCTCATCTCTACTTTCAATTCCGTGATCACAACTGTTTCTAAAGACGTGGACTAGAGCATCAATAAAGTGTTTAAAAGTCTCTGGTATAAAAATGCTATTATCTCCAATAATTTCAAACGGATGGATATTTTTGTCCAGACTTAAACACAACTGTTGGCACATTTTTGGATAAATTGATAAGTAATACTTTAAAGTTTTATTTTTTAGTTTTTTAACATCAAAGAGAATTTCTTCATACTCTTTATTGTCATTTTTATAATATAAACAATAATTCATTACTTTACTTTCCAATTTGTTTATTTGATTTTCATCTATTTTGATAAAAGAACTCTCTTCTAAAAAATTCTTCCCTAAGTTTTCACTGATTGTTTTTAAATCCTCGTTCATACAGCTGGCCAAATTAAAAGACTCAACTAATATTTTAAAACTATCATTAGTTTTATTTTCTTGTTCAAATTTTAATATCTCAGATTCAATATTATGTATTTTTTTTGAAGTGTTAATCATATATAACTGGGCAAATAAACCTTTGAAATTATGAAGCAATGATTGTAATATGTCCATATTTTCGTCAACTGACATTTGGGGAGCTACATATAAAGTACAATCTTTACTAAAATCTTCAAACCCCTCTTTTGTTTCATAAAATTGAGAACTATCACTAACAATAGTTACAATCATTTTTTGAATACGTTGTTCCTTTTTTATTTTATTTAGTAATTTCTTATTATCTGTAATATTGGTTAATATAATCATTACTTTATCATCAGAAATTATTTTATACTTTATTAATATTGCACGTTTATTAATAATAAGTTCACTTGGAAGTAATGATAATATTAAAGAAGAAGTCAATTCATTATCTGAATCGAAAGCATCTATGATATTCTCTTTGAATGAAAATATCTGTTTAGAATTCTTATCAAATAAGAGTTTTGTAATATCTTTGTTTTTTAAATCTTTTCCTAATAAGTTTTCACACTCTATACTATATTCATCATCAACTAAAAAATCTCTATCAAATGAGAGGAAGCCTTGGGCAGCATTGTTTAATAAATCAGTTACTTTTTTTGTTTGTTGGTTCAAAGCTTCGGTTCTTTTTTCCACTTTACTTTGTAAGTCTTTGTTCAATGTATCAATTTTTTCTTTTCTTTCTTTTAAAGAAACTCTCATATATTCAAATGATTTTGAGAGTACTCCTATTTCATCATTAGATTGTACATTAACATTCTTTTCCAAGTTTCCAGAAGCAATCAGAGATGAAATTTTTGTTAAGTCTGTAATGGGTTTTGTAAATTTATTTAATAGCACGTAAAGAGCCAGTGAAATTAAAACAGTGATTATTATAAAAGATATTACTATTCGTGTTATTGATTTTGATAAGGCTTTATCAATGTTGTCAGTCGTATAATATGTGGTTATCTTAGCTAATTTTACATCGTTATACTCAAGAGAAGTCGTTCTTTTAATTGTTTTACTTTTGTCATAATTTTTTTGTTCATATTTTAAATCGGGGTTTTGATCATTAAAAGATTTGCTTAACTCAATAGACACAATATCAATATCATTAAAAAAATACTCTAGACTAATTTTTACATAAAGACGATCAAGATTATAAAGAAATTTTGAATTTATTTGGTTTAATATTTCACTTGTATTATCAATTTTTAAATGAAGAGTTTTGAGTAAATCACTTTTTCTCTCAGTTATATATAGATTCATAGCTATTACATTTACAAATAGGGATAAAAGGACAACAGAAAATAAAATTTTTGTTTTAATTTGCATTTTATTACCTTCTATCACATTCAAAAACATTGCAGACTGTAGGTTAGAGTTCAATAATATTACTTTACATGTTGCCATAGCAACTCTTTATTATTTATAAGTAAATTAAGTAGTTATTTAAAATTAAGTTTTCAGAAGTACTATTAACTAGATTTAATTATAGATGGAAAAATAAGGGCTCAATACAGTTCAATACATATCAATCAAAGTCAAACTGATAATTCATCCAATTAGAATTGAATATGGTGCACTGTATTGTGAATTTTAATTAATATTTTTTTATTTAGAATAATATTTATCAATAATTTCTGAGATTACACCCGTTACTAAAAGATTTTGAGTTGCTTTAACTAATATTTTTTTATACTTCTTTTTGGATGACTTGTTTGAAAACTGAATCCATGCAGTGTTAGTAATGATTACAAAAGGTTCCCCTAAATCACTTAGCTCCAATCCCAATTGTTTTAATTGAAAGGAGAGAATTTTTTTGGGTGCTATTACTGCGTCAACATATCCATGATTTAACATACGAATAGCATTTTTATAATCTCTTACATAAGATATATTTAATGAGTTCTTATTTCTATCTAGTATAGTATTATAATTGACACCAAGAGGAGTGGCGAATCGTAAGTTATATAAGTCATCATAACTTGAAATACTCCTTCCCTTTTTTCCTACAGCAACCGTTTCTAAGCTATATAAAGGAATCAATTTATCACTGAATTTTTCACTATAATCAGATAGAAAAAAAATGGCAAAGTCAATTTCCCCCGACTCTAAGTATTTTAACATTCTTTTATAGGGTAAAAAAAGCATTTCAATTTCAATATCGGCTTTCTTCTGGATATTAACAATTATCTCAGGAGTGATTCCAATAATTTTTTCATTTTCTTTATAAGCATAAGGGACAATATTAAATAAACCTGCAATTAATTTATCTTTTGAAAAACACATTTGAGGAATGGCGATAAATAGCATTAAAATGATCCATGTTCTCATTCTTAATCCTTAGGCATCAATGATCAATAAATAGCTTTAAATAAGTGTATTATGAGATAATAACAAGATGTAAATTTATATTTTATGAAAAGAAATAATTAATATAATGCTCAAGTATTTAAGCAAGACCTTTAATGATCATCAATTATCAAAATATCAATCTAGGGTTGAACTACGAATAAACTACACATGGGTGATTCTTTTCAAATAAATACTAATAATCTCGGTAAGACTAGATTAAATTACTAAGATAACTGTTATTTCTCTAGGAGTAAACTTTGATATGAATATAAAGGATTTGAAATGTTTAATTTTTTAAAAATTAGTATCATCACGATGTTTGTTTCAATGTCTGTATATGCGACTTCAGATGCTGTAGTTAATAAACTAGTGAATGAGGCAACTCAATACTGCAAGGATATGGGAGAGACTCAGTGTTTTAAAGTTTTTAATGATAAAAATGGAAAGTTCACAAAAGGTGCATTATACATTTTTGTCATAAGATATGATGGAGTCATTAGAGCTCATGGTTCAAATGTCAAACTAATAGGAAAAAATCTTATGAAAGTCAAAGATGCTGCTGGGAATATGTTGATTCAAGAATTGATAAGTATTGCAAAAAATAAAGGTGAGGGTTGGTTTGACTACAAATGGTCTCATCCAAAAACTAAAAAAACTGCACCCAAAAGATCATTTGTTAAAGCTATTGGAAATAATAGTCTTATAGGATCGGGTTATTATAAATAATTAGATTTCAACAATCTGAAATTAAATTTATTATAATTACTAGAGAAATAATATAGAAGCAATCATTAAAACTATTAATGGATAGAAGAAAGGGGGGGGACATTTTTTCTCAAGTTAATTTGTAAGGAAAATGTCAAGAAAACACACCTTTTTAACTTGACAAAATATTAATATAATTATAATCCTTAAATAGTGAATCCAAGTACAAAATAGCAAGTTTTTGGCTAAAACTAATTTTTTTATTTTATGCTTGGATTGCTGTTTTTTATGCCATATCCAAAATATTGAGTCATCTCAACATCTATGTAGATCAGATTAGTCCAACTAAAGCCAAACTGATAATTCATTCAATACTTATGAGTGTATCCATTTGATAATTGAATTTTACTTATATACCTCTATCCCTTGTAAATACACGCAGGATACAACTATTAATATAAAACACTCCCATATACATAAAAACATATAAAGACGTATATACTCAGGTTATGAGTTGTTAACAAGTAGATATTAATTATTTTGTATTTAAATATTTGTTTGAGATAAAGGCATGAGTACTTTTTATTTTATAATCGCTAGTAGTGTTGTTAGAAATTAAAATTATACGAAAAAGAAGAGACTGTTCAGAGTTTTGTGTCAGTAACCCATAGCATTAACATTATATCATAGTTCAACAATTTAGTTTTAAACTTAGTAAAAGTTCCAAAACATACAGGTTGTTGAA
>Ga0209826_1001185_pt1 | contig 18278 bp, 9 predicted proteins | sample GOMGulsemesocosm_5_FD_184637 | JGI IMG/M metagenome (GOLD analysis project Ga0209826, IMG submission 184637) | Methane-oxidizing microbial communities from mesocosms in the Gulf of Mexico - GOM15C Gulf of Mexico (SPAdes) (version 2) | ecosystem: Environmental > Aquatic > Marine > Cold seeps... | reverse complement strand
GGGAAAACATCAATACATTGTTTAAATACCCTGATGATATTCGTAAGGCCATTTATACGACCAATGCCATCGAATCACTTAATAGCGTGATTAGAAAAGTCATCAAAAAACGTAAATTATTTCCAACTGATGACTCTGCTAAAAAAGTAGTTTTCTTGGCCGTTCAAGAAGCATCAAAGAAATGGACGATGCCAATAAGAAACTGGAAATTAGCACTGAACAGATTTATGATCGAGTTTGAAGACCGGTTATCGTGTAGTAGGTTTGAGCTACCGCAACAAATTATCCAACGGATATTTACCACTCGACATAGCTGCATTGAGCGCTACCTTTCTCTTCATACCGTTTATTTAGAACTATTCGGGAATACGTTATCAAGAGCGCCCCGTATACCGTCCGTTATTACATTAACACTAGGCAACTGATCCTCTTCAAATGCAATGGGTCTACTTTGCTTCATCGCCTCAACACCAATTTTTGCAATATATGTCCCAGCACCAAGACCTTGGGTAACACTTGAAAGCATGGGTGTAAGAGGTGCGCCCACCTTAGAAATACTGTCCGCTAAAGTATTTATTGCCATCTGACTTCCCCCGGTTAGAAAGATTGCCTTTGTTACTTGAGAAAATAATCGCCATTGGCCTAGCTTCGTTAAGCTAACACCATAAATACTACTGATTCCGTTGATCATTTTCATAACTTTCCAAACAACGATCATCGAGTCAACAACCACTAACTGACTCACTGCAATCATAGTGGCGGCGGCAGCGCTTTCCATTGCCACTAACCTCTTCGCTTCACCATCTAATTTAATGAAAAACTCACCGGATAAACGACTGATAATTTCGGCATCACTTAGATAGTCTGGCAAACCATTTAAAGCTGTTTCTAAGTGCTTTTCTTGGGGTTTGCCCTCATAAACCAGCCGTAACTCAGCAATAAACTCTTTCGACTGGCCATGTGTTCGCTCTTTTACAAACACCTCAGATTGATCACGTAACTTCTCTATTCTTTTAAAGTTTAAGACTTCCCGCCTGAAGGTCATCAGTTGTTGCGCAACAAGTATTAACAGCAGAGCAACAACAAGGGCAAAGGCAACCGCGAGCCAAGTATTGTGCGTCTTTATCTCAATAAACGTGCTGTATATTTGCCACGTAAACATAATCATGACCAGAGCTGCCACCGTATACATAATCAACTTAAATGACACCCTGCTTAGTGGTGCGTCAGCAATAAATTCAAACTCATCAGAATCCTTCAAAGAAGCGCTCTGAATTGATTCCGTTACAACTATAGGTCCCTCTTCACCTGTCGGAACAAAATATGGGTCATTGTTTTTCATTAGAACTTATCTCCTATCAAACTCTTTAACACCTTATCCATTCGTATACATTCAAGTCTTGCTCCATTCTTCAAATCGGTATTTAAAGAAGGTTGCAACTCAGCAGGTTCCCAATTTTCAAATATTGGCCACTCTTCTTCGCTGGGTATTTTAATTGGAATATCTGGGTGCTTAATCTTGGCAATAGCCCCATCCATAGAAGAACCAACCAGGTGAGTACTCATATCTTTAGTACATCTAACCGCGCAGGCTATCTCTGTTTCAATCTCAATTCTATTTCGAATAGACTGCTTACAGGTTCTTTGAATAATGCTATCGGTGAAGTGGCGAAGCTCTTCATGTTGACCTGATAAAATCCTATCTGGCTTCGATGATAAGAACAGCATCCGTTCAATCTTAGGCGATATCAATTTACGTAAAAAACCATTTTCACCATAGCTATAACAATCAATAATACGGCTAAAAGCCACCATCATATCTTCAAAATTAGAACGCCCATTACTCAGTGCTTTTAATGAATCCACTAAGACGACTTGCCTATCAATACTACTAAAATAGTCTTTAAAAAAGGGGTTTACAATATTTTTCAAATAAGCCTTATAACGCTCTAACATCACCTTATAAATACTGGTCTTATCCGCTTTCTTTAAATCTTTTGCTGAATAATTTCGCATATCCATTAAAGGGAAAAAGACCTCGAAAGAATCACTCTCGCCCGGCAACAAAACATGTCCTGGCTGTATCAACGTCATACCGCTCGCTTTACATTCAATAAGAAAGGATTGGTAGCTCTCGAATAAGTCATTAATTCGGGTATCTGTTAATACATCAAATGGTGTTATTGACTTTAAGTCATCAAATAACGAACCCATTAATTCTTTTCTCTTAGGTTCGTGAAAAGTCTCGGTAATATCAACACACCATGATTGATAATCAAGGCCAAGAAGAGGAATGTCTAGCAACCACTCGCCAGGATAATCACGAATTTCAACCCGTAACTTTGCTTCCTTGCCAATAACAGACTTTATAAATGAGTCGCGCTTATATTTGATCTCGATAATGCAACCGCTTAAAGATGAAGTGGGGTCAGGCCATTTTGGTGGGTCACATGAAAGCGCTTCAATCCCACCGTTATAATCAAATAACTTAACGCCCGGTATAGGCAATATATTTGTTTCGATAATTTTATTATCACGTGCCGGTGTAAACGCCCCTAATGAAGCTTCATTTGAATATTTAAGTTGGTGTATTAAGCTCGTTACAAAAGTTGATTTACCGCTGCCACTAAACCCCGTAACACCTATGCACACATGTTTATCAATGGCCCTATTTGTAAGCTTAGATGTCTCGCATAATACTTTATCGAATACACCCGTAATCGCACTCGTTGTTGAAATACTTGCTTCTTTAATGCCCATGCTCTTTTAGTTTAGCTCCTGCTGCTATTTAATTTTATTGACACAGTTTTTTGATTTTACCAAAGTAGGCATACCTGTATCCATTAGCTATTAGTGCTTCTCGTAAACTCTGCCCGTCATCAGAATTCTTGACCGCTTTTATCTTGCCACTTACGTGTATGCAACAAACCTTCTATGTAAACCTTTGAACCCTTCTTAAAGTTGAAAACGAGTATGAATCTGTTGTTGATTCTGGAACTAAACATAATGACTTTAAATACAGAGATATTATTTGGGGCTTATAATTGCTCGTATATATCTCGTAAAAACTAATATTTAGCAGCCTCCTTTTGTTCTAACAATACGTAGATACTGTAATATTTATAAATATTAGCAACATACCGAACAGTTTCAGTACCGATTAATCTAGCAGCAGCAATTTCTACATTTTTAAACCAAACATTTTTATCTAGCCCCATCTCATCCGCATACCTCCTCATCTTGCGAACACTGGTAGGGCCTGCGTTATAGGCTGCCCATGAAAAAAACATTTGATCTTCTTGCGTAATTTCTGGGGTATTGAAATAGTGATTTTTTAAAAAACTCATATACTTCGTCCCAGCATGAATATTATTCTCAAGCAGAGTTATATTATTAATATCAACATGTTTGTCTGCTGCCGTAGAGGGCAATATTTGCATAACTCCTATAGCACCACGGTGACTCTTCAGTCTCTGATTGAGCCCTGATTCTTGATAGGCCTGAGCAATAAGCTTAAAATGATTAATATCATACTGCTCACCATATTTTTTGAACAGATCAACTAAAACTCGATATTTCTGTCGTTCTTCATGTCGTTTTAAATTTTCCAACTTTTGATCACGGCCATAAAACTGGTTAAAAATAATATTTCCCAGTAAGGTACCTTTTTTTACTTTTTTAGAGAATGTCTCCAAATGCTTTTTTAATTCAGGATTATTTTTCCTGACTGCCCAGCCAACTGAGCCTGAATCATTTAATACTAGATTATTTCGAACTTCAATATTGGGTAGAACTTTAGCCCATAAATTGGCCTTAAAATCATCAATAATAGTAATATCAATTACACCAGCATTTAACATTTCCAGTATGTCTTCACTACTTAAATAGTCTTCAGCCTCAATGATGTTAATTGCTTCACGCTCTTTCTTAATCAACGTTTCATTTAATGCCTTTAGGTGCTCTATATAGCTACTACCTTTCACCACATAGACATTTTTCCCAGCCAAGTCATCTAATGTTGATACATTAAGCTTACTATCACGGTTAAGCACGACTAATTCATTGATATTCTTACTGTGACCCGATGCAAAGTCCACGTCTTTCTCTCTCTCATCTGTGATCGTAAGGAAGCCTGCTGCAATATCGCCCTTTCCAGCAAGTAAATAAGGAATTAAAGCATCAAAGTTAACCGGAACATAAACAATACGAGTCTTTTCATCTTCTTTTTTAATCCCCTTATTCAGCTCTTTTTCATAGTTGTCTAATAACTTAACAATTAACCCAGAAATCTTACCATCTTCAATATAAAAATCTGTTTTTCCTGGAACCACCAACGCTCGAATAATTTTGCGCTGTTTTAATTGAGTTAGATCATCAGTATATCTTTCATCTATATAGCTAGGTGTCAAATGGTGGAATTCTGACTTACTATTAATAATGTTATCTGAGGGAACGAGCTTATATTCTTCTGCAACATACTTTGCATTTTGATCTTTGACAGCAAGCTTTTCTTCTGGTTTTATTACTTTAGGTGTATGCTCCTGAACCTGCTTACGGACAGTTAAGTTAACAGTATCTTCAACGCTTGTTTCATCATAATCCTGTATAAAAAAACATACCATAGCGAATAAAAAAACTAAGCCTAATACAAGCTGTTTATGTGGCAGTTTAGTGTCCATTTTAATCTTCACAATAGGGTTCTACATCTCTAAATCTATCGGGAGTAAACCATAAATAAAATCCATGATACGTTGACCGGTATCCCCTGCCGGTTGTTGAGTTAATACTTTATCAGATGAATACCATCTGAGTTGGTCATTTTCGGTTAGCTGTAATTGCCAGCTACTCTGAGGAGAAAAGTCAGGAATAAATGCTTCACGAACTGCAGCATTCAACTCATAGCTATTTATTAACAGGCCCATTTCTGTATTCAATAGCATCGAGCGAGGATCCAAATTTAATGTTCCAACAAATACTTTCTCCTTATCTAAAATCGTTACTTTGCTATGCAGGCCAAATTGTTCTGCATAAAAGCCAATTACTTCATGCTCTTCTCTATTCGCAGCATCTGAACGAACTGTATATAAATTAGCTCCTAACCTAAGTAAATCTTTTCTATGATGTCTATATGCTGAGTGGGCAGCAACGTGATTAGTGGAAGATAGTGAGTTAGTTAAAAAGCTAACCTTTACACCATTATCTATTGCAAGTTGAGTAGTATTAAGTAACTCATCGGTCATAATTAAATAAGCAGAAACAGCAATGATTTCCTCGTTACTGGCTCGCAATGCTTGTAAAAGATGTTCCGAAACTTGTGTTGGTAATTTTGTCTCAAAATGGGGGGTATCAATTAATAGTTTTGCATCCCCGGAAAGCATGCCTTTAGCCGTATCTTGCCAGCTCTGTTGTCGAGTTCTGGAGTTCATTTGATACATTTCCTGCCAATGATCTAAATGTGAGGCTTTATATCTCAGATCTTTTTTAAGTTGTGTTAAATCAGTATCAGAAGCATATTTATGTACTATCTCTGGAACAGGAAATGCCCAACCAGAATTCCAAAACAAATCAAATCCATTCGAAAGTTCGGGCACAACTTTTCCAGCAGCTAGTAAATCGAAGTCTCGAAAGTTTCTAACCTTACCAAAACCAAAGTATTCATTTGCTATATTACGCCCGCCAACAATAGCAACTGTAGAATCAGCAATTAGCAGTTTATTATGCATTCGGTGATTAGTACGAGAAAAATCATTTATATTTTCAACATACCTTGCAGCCATATTTGTCCCCCTTATTGCAAAGGGATTATAAATACGGACATGAATATTTTGATGTTCTTCTAATGCTAAGATAACCGAATCTTCTCCTGCTAGAAAACTATCATCAAGTAATAGCCTAACTCGCACACCTCTATCAGCAGCTGCAAGTAAACGCTCAAAAAGTAGTGAGCCAACAGCATCTTCTAACCATAGAAAATATTGAGCATCAATAGATGTTTCTGCCGTATCGATAATAGCCAGTCGTCTAATAAGTGATACTTGACCTGTATTAAGCAATGAAAACCACGAGGTATCTTTATTATCATTTGGTAAACTATTATTAAAAGACTGCCAGGTAGTAGAACTTTTATTCTGTTCTAATGCGTAACTTGGAGGTTCAGAGTGTACTTGAATTGTCGTAGAACAAGCAGACAGTACTAACAGCAACATTAAATAAACATATCTAACAATCAAATTCATCAGTGATTTATATGTAAGATATGGCATAAACTAAGGTAAATACTTTTCACACTTACTATCGACATCACCTTCACTAACTAAATTCCAAAATTTAGATAATACAATATCGGTTAACATTGCTTCAGGCACAATAGAAAAAAATAATGACGTTAAGAAATTAAGGCTCGGTAATACAGTTACCGTTGGACTCCTTAAGCTACCTTTAACACTGATCGGTGTTTTCGGTTTAAAAATACTTCTATTATCAGCATAGATTGTTAAGTCTATCGTTTCGTCTTTAAGATTAATATTCCCCTCACCACTCGCTTCCAAATCCGGTGTGGCTATCATCAGCATTTTTAACTCGGCAAGCCCATTGTTAACTTTATGGTGACTCATAGCACAATGTATTTTTGCCTCTTTCTTTTGAATCAAATGTTCAAAGAACCAGCCGAGAAAATCTATATTCAGTAATGCAAGATTAGCTTCATGCAAAATGCCATTATCTAGCGCCATGGCAACATCCCCCTCTAAAGAAGCAGCTATTTCAGCGATTGATCGACCCTCCCCAGAAAACTCCATATGCATTGTCAAATCTCCATCTATAGAATGTTTTTCCAGAAATTGAGAAGTCACTTGCCCTATATCAACATCATTACTTTGAAGCTCAAACTTTAAGCGAGGTTGTTCTGTATCAACTGCAACAGATGCATTCATACTCACAAATCCATCATCAAAAATTAAGCTTGCTGAGTTAATCGCTAATAATTCATTATGAACTTCAATATGAGCTCCTGCGGTATCAATATTAAACTTAGTACCTTTAATCTCATCAGCCGATATCAGTAGTTCTAAATCCATGTCCCTGAGCAAATAAAATGGTAATACTTGTGATGAAAACAGCCTACTATCTTTGTTATCGACATTATCCGAAACAAATTTTTCATGATGTATCGCCAGATCTTTCAGGTCTATATCTTGGCTATGTAAGCTACCTGTTAATATTGGATGACTATCTATATAGCTAACGACAAGATCACTTTCAAAATGTGTTTTACCAATATTTAGATCCCCTTCAAATACAGAACGCTCATTATCCCCCTCTACAGAACCAATAAATCTCATAGGTTCAAAGTCAGCAATTTTGTAACCCAATTTCTGACCTAATAATTGAGGGTTAGGAACTGAAAGATCTAGCTCAAACTTGAGCTCATCCCCAACATTATAATCATCAAAAGTTCCTTTTGCTCTGAGTTGATATAAGCCTGCAATTGCACTAGATAATTCTAAATTTTCAATTCCTAAACTACCATCATAATTTGAAATTAAAATATTGGCCGTCATCATGCCCATTTCAGTAATTTCTTTATCCAGAAGGTGTTCAAGTATGATTGATGCCTCAGTTTCCACTTGAGCATTTAAATTTAATCTATGACTATCTAAAACATTATGGATATGACCTGTGATATGGATAGCGTGTTTTTGTGAACCTCCAACTGTCAGAACAATATCTTCTAAGCCAAGTTTATTTTGATATTCCCTTAAGCTAGCAGAGATATGTAAACGACCAAAGTCTGGTAACTCGTGCTCAATTATAGGCTCTAGACTGATATTACTCTCTGCATCGGCCATTAAAGTGATATCTACACCAGATAATTTATTATTCTTTAACAGACCTGTGTTTCTAACTGAGCCACTTCCCTCTAGCCTAATACCCGTCAAATTAGTGCCCGTAAAATTCAAATCACTAATAGCAAGTGACTTCGAATTACCTGACAACTTGAAAACACCATTAACCTGTTTGATCTTAGGTAGTGATAAGTCTAAATGCTCAGCAATAGAGGTTAAATTATTGGCCTGAAATTGGGCTTGCATTGCTAGTCCTGACCATATGACCTCATCAGAATAATAAATCTTTTCAATATTTCCCTTTGTCTCTATCCAGATAGATGATTTATCACCCACACTTGCGTACAAGTCCCTTAATGAAAAATGTTGACCTTGCCCTTGTAACGTTGCAGTTGCTACCACTTCACCTAATAGTGGTAGCTTAGTTTCAACCCAAGGGGAAAGAGCCTCCATTTTATTCACATGACTTTCTAAATGTAACAGCACATGATTAAGTGGATCTGCTTGCCTAATATCAGCCAGTTGAAGTTTTCCTTGTGCCTGTAATGTTATCCCATCACTATGATTAACTTCTATATTTTCAACATCTACTTCTGACTTACTCATCGAGCCTGACAGCTTTAATTTTGCTGTCAGTGACTCTATCCCTGCAAGCTTTCTGGGTCTACCTCTAGTCGAAATAAGGTGGTCAATATTTTTACCAGATAATGCAATATCCAAATCTAATGGTATTTCATAGAAATCACTGTCAAAAGTGAATTCTTCTAGCTCACCTGAAACTGATACTTTCAGCTTATCTTCACTTCCCACCACGAGACTTAAATTATGCAATGAAACCAGCCCATCAACTAATGTTACATTTGTATCCATAGTCACATTTCCTAGTTCAGGTAGTTGTGCTTCTATAACTGATGTTAATGCCCCTGTGGAACTTGATTTTGCTGTTACCGCTAAGTCAAATTCAGCGTCAAAAAGAGTAATGTTTCTAAGATTAAAGTGACCTTTTCCTCTAGCATGTATATCACTATGATTTTCAAATAGTAGTTGTAAGTCTAGCTCTTTAATAGATGCGAATTCATCCTTAATATCAATTAGACTATCAAAATTAATCGCTGTTAAACCGACAGGTACAGTGTCCGCCAGTAAATATTTTATGAGTTTAGCTTCGTTTAACTTTCCATTTATCTGAACACTCGACTCAACTTCTCCTAAAATATCATTAATACCCCCTTCCATTTTTACGTCGATTGAAGAGTCATTCGTTAACTGGGCCTTAAGATCTGAAATGTGTAAATCATCCCAATCACCCGTTAATGAAAAATCTAGATGAGCCTGGCCCAATTTAGGTAGTTCATTAACAAAATGTCGAGTAAGCTCAGTCAACTCCTGCACTTCACCTGAAAAAGACAACTCAAAACCTTCAAGCTCAATAGGATCTTCAACCCCCCCTTTAATTTCTAATGAAGAATTAGCCAGTTGCAGTCCTATATCAATAGGAAACGGAGAAGACTGCTGCTTGACTTGTATTGACGCCCCTAAGTTAGCTGTAAGCTGGAAAGGGACATGTTCAAACTCACCTTCTCCAGAAATTCTAATTTCACCACTAGAATTATCAAATATACTAATGTCAGCAATCTCCAACGATAACTGTTTATTATTCGGACATTGACACGAAATGAGCACATTAATAAGTTTGGCGTGTTCTATAACAGGGATAAGAAAGTCTTCACTGTTTAACTCCTGAAGCCCAGCTTTATTATTAATAGTTATTACTGCATCTCGTACAATTAATTCTTCAATGTCTAGACGCTTTGAGAATAAGCTCATTAATACAAATTGTATTTCAACAAAATCAGCTGCAATTTTTTGATCGCCAAACTCTGTTTCTAACTTAATCTCTTTTGCAATAATTGTGGAAGTTGCAGCAATATTTATTGATGTAATATCTATTGACTCTACCTGATAATCACTTAATGAATGTATTGTCCAAATCAGGCCGTCAGCATAATCTTCCTTTTCAAAAGTAAGAAAAAGGGTCAGAATCAAACCAATGAAGAAGAGTGTTAATACAAAAATTGTTCTTTTTATTATTTTCATCTAGATAGTGTAAAGCTACTTAAATTATGCTGATAATTAATATAATTTTATTATCAAAGGTGATGGTTTTTACCTTTAAGGCCATACCGGCCATATGCTTAACCGCCGCCTGCGCCAGAAAATCGGCACGTTTACCCGTCAACCGAACAATCACTGTGTACAACGTCTTACGCTCTACCATCGTCAGTTCGCTTTTTTGACTGGGAAACAACTCCTCACCGTTAAGTCTATAGCGATGACTAATAATTTTAGGCTTTAGCGATTTTCTAATCGATTATAATCTAACAATCCACTTTCAATAGGTTCTGTCTGCTTAAAAACAGCATGAGCACGATCACTTAAATCCCAAAATTTCTCTGAAGTTCGACGTACACCATAAAAGTCTAATAGTTCATGATAATCTGATTCAGAGGATAGAGTTTCAACACGACGTATCAAATCATCAAGCTCTCTCGTATCAACATCCCAAAATACATTAGGATAGCTACCTACAAAACCAGGAACAAGAGTTAGGGTATCCTCATCAGGTAAACGGTTCTTATCTTCATTAAACAATGATGTCACATTGGCATAGCCTCTATTGTGAATCAATGTATAAAAGTGCTCTTTAGCATTCAAGTCTATCAGCCTGATAACAATAACTTCCGGTAAAATTGATACCGGCTTACCTGAGATATTCCCTAGCCTAGCGATGGGTTGTTCAGCCTTGCTTATTCCTGGATTTTGTTTTTGCACGCTATACTTATAAGATAAAGAATTACTTAGATGTTTCTGTAGTTTTTGGAAAAGCTCAGACTTATAATTATTTGAGACATATTGAATATTTGTAGGAAACTTACGATACCCATGTATCTTTTCTAGATAATCATAAATCTCATCCTCAGCGCCTCGGTACCAAAAATACAGCTCATCCATCCTATTCTCTGGGGGTAAGAATTCTGTAAAATTCAATTCGCCTTCCATCCTCAGGAAATCCATATAAAGACGCGTTGTTAGCTTATGAGAGACACTACCAAAAGGGTCAAAGCCAGCAACAAGTAGATAATGAATACGCTCAAATAGTGCATAATCAATAAACCAAGCTGTTTTAGGCTGCTCACCTACCATACCTTGAACCACCGTGGCATTATCAAAGTGTCGAAATATTGTAAGTGCAGAATTTGGATTGTTACCATCACCATTCCAAACTGTTTTCATATCCAAAGAAACATTATTATTTTCCAGTGCAATCACTCTGTCCTGAAAATAATTTGCTTGTAGCTCAGCATATTTATTCCATGATAACAGTGAACCCCCACCTTTTTCTTTATTTGGCAACCTCAAATATTCACTTTCCGCTGCAAGAAAGTTATCACTTAACACTCCATTTGCGGCATCTGGATCAGCAAAAAACACCCAGAACCGATCATCAATCACATCTAGGGCTATTTCACCTCGGCATACTGGTCCCTTGATAAATCCCATCAAAAATACCTGAGCATCATCTAAGAGAAATTGATATCGAGTTCGTACTGGAATATCCTGATAAATAATAAATGGATTGGATCCATTCTCCATCTGATAATGCGGTAAAACTGGAACATCGTAGTCCACATCAATAAATAGCTCCTGCCATCTCTCCATTCGAGCCTTGTTTATTAAATAGGGAAGATGAGTTTTGTCTAAAATTGTGGCTTTTTCTCTTATCAAACGATAATAAATTCGTTCAATGCCGGGATCACCATATGGTAATCTAGTCGAAATTCTTTCAACATCCTTTCCTGGAGGGGTTTTAGAGCGAACAAGTGTGAAAAAATCACCTTGTTTTTCATTATCAAAGTACAGGTGGGCAAGAAATAGGTGCTCATATATATAACGACTCATTAATCTATGTTTATTTGAGTCTTGATTAAGAAAGATTTCCCAACTTTCAATCTCTTTCTGTATTTGAGGTTTCAGCTTTGGCTGAGAAGCCATTAGAGCACCATTAGCCAGCCATTTCTCTATTTTAATAAATTCACTATCTGTAAGAGCAGGAAGTCCAAAAGGCATTCCCCAGTCTGGGTGATTTACTGAGAACTCATCATATGTTTCAATCGTTGGGCAAATTTCAATTCTATTTATCGAAAAATCATAATCATCAGCTAATACATCAGTATCAACCAAAGGATTATTCCTTTTCAGATCAAGCACTTTATATAACAAACCTAACTGTAGATTTACCTGTTGATTTTGGTGTCGTTCATTTAATACTGAGTTAAAGCCTTTTTTTCTCCATTCACCGGTGCTTTGAGCATCTTCAAATAAACGTGTTGGCTCCATAGCTGAAAGCCGAGTGGCATATATTTTCTGACTTGTTAAACCTCTATCTATACCTTCAGGGGAAGATAGCTTTAACTGACAAGGGGCATCATAACAACCATGACACACTACGCACCTATTTTCTAGAATAGGCTTAATCTGATGAAAATAAAATTCACCATCACTAGTAGATATGTCAACCATCCGATTTTGAGTGCTTGGTACTCCATATTCAGTATCAAACTGTTTAACAACTAAAGAAGTACACCCAGATAAAAACAGAAGAAACAATAACCATAATCGATAATAAGAACTGCTATTATGCGGCCTTCTAGGGTAAAGCCTCATGCCCTATTGTCCAAGGTTAAAGTAGGTCTCCTCTAACTTTACAGCCTTCAACATACGGCCCATTGAAGTATAAAGCCGGTATTTAGCAATTAACTCCGCATAATCAGCAGATACCGCAGCTGAGCGGGCTCGAAACAACTCATTTTCGATATCCAAAACATCTAATAATGTTCTACGATTCACCTGAAATTGTTCTTCATACAATTTTTGAGTTTCACTTGTATAATCAACATGATCCTGTTGAAAACCTTTTTGTCGTACGGCAGCATCATAAGCAGCCCATGACAAACGAGCTTCTTGGAAGACTTGTCTCAACGTACGATCACGCGTACTCTTTGCTACATTAATTTGAGAACTAGCAATTTTTTTATTAATCTGATCTCTTCCACCTTGAAATAGATTCCAATTAACAACTACCTTTGCACTATACTCTTCATGGCTAGTAGATAAGCCAGCTATATCCTCGCCCCACTCAGCTTTAAACTGCAAATCAACACTTGGCCTGAAAGGACTATCAGTACCTTTATACTGTGCTTTAGCAGCATTAATTGTTTCGTCTGCTGCCCTTATCAAAGGGTGTTCCAGAAGAGCAATATCTAACGCCTGTTGTTTTTCACTCGGTAACAACTCATTTGTCAGGCTTGGTTTGATGAAACCGTCTACAGCAACTCCTGTCAATGCTTCATAATTTGCTCTTGCATCTTCAAGATTATTCACCGCCGCTATAACATTTGATTGAGAAAGTGCTGTACGCCCTTCCATCTGAGAATAATCTGCCCGATTACTTACCCCTTGGTCATAACGTTCCTTAATTTCTTTTTCTAACCGAAAATGTGTTTCTAAATTAAGTTTTGATAAATCAACAATTTCCTGCGTTCTTAGCACTTCTAAATATGCCTGAGCAATTGAAAATGAAATCTTTTGAGCTGTTGCTGATGTCCTCAAATATTCTTGCTTTGATTCCGCTTCAGCCCTAGCAACATCATTTACTGTGCTTAAGCCACTATATAATGGTTGTGTAGTCGTTATAGAGCCCAGTACAGGGCTTAAATCTTGATCCACTCTATTTGGATCTTGCTCAAAACCAGCTTCAGCTCTAACATCAATGCTTGGCTGAAAGCCAGTATTTGCTTTTGTAATACTATCTATACTTATATTATATTGATGCTGTTGGGTGATAAGATCAGGGTTATTATTCAATGATTGTGATATGGCATCATTGATAGTAGTTGCAGAAGACAGGCTAGTCTGCAACAAAGAGTATACAATCACAATTTTAATATAGTTTTTATTCATCAATTCCATCTCAATTTAATAATCTAAGTCCTGTCAAACTACTTCAACATTGGTTTAAAGATATAATGTAATACATTATGTTGATTAACAATAATATCAGCTTCAGATTGCATCCCTGGAATAATATGCAATTCACCACCTTTTTTATCACTTAATGTGGTTTTTTCTGTCAATAATCTAACCAAATAGAAGCTATTGCCTTTTTTATCAGTAATCGTATCTGCACTCACAAATTTAACTTCACCTTCAATTCCACCATAAGTGGAAAAATCAAACGCTGTAAATTTAACCTTTGCTTTCAAGCCAACATGTACAAAACCAATATCTTTTGGTTTCACCTTCACTTCTATTAATAGCTTATTATCCCCAGGTACTACTTCAAGCACTTCCATACCAGGGCGAATAACACCACCAATTGTATTAATGTTCAGCTTTTTAATGACTCCATCGACAGGTGAAGTGACGACAGTATGATCAACCTTTGCTTGCAATGTAACACCTTTTGCTTGCATCGCATTTAACTTGGCTTCTAACTCATTACGCTCTTTGGTAATTTTATTAGTCCTTTCCTTAATTAAACTCGCACGCTTATGCTCAGATTCATTTACTGCTGCAGCAGATCTTGGAATAGCTATTTTAGCGGTCAGTTTTTTTGCTTTAATTTCATTGACCCGCTGCTGAATTTGTAAATATGCAACTTTCGATATTGCTCCACTTTTCAATAATGGCTTATTCATAGTCAATTCTTGCACAGCAAGACCGTATGAATTATTAAGGATCATAGAACTGTTCATAGCATCTTCATGGCTACGCTTTAATTGTGTTGTGGCATCTTCAATTTGCACCACTGATTGCATAAAACTGTCCCATTCTGCATTAAACAAACTGCGTTCATGCGACATAATATCTTTATAAGCTGTCAGTTCAACTGGAAAATCTAAAATCCTTTTTTCCTTAAGTGCTGTATTAAGTGCAACTAAGTGTGCCAACATTGAATTATATTGCAGCTCATTGTCTTTTAAATCAGACTTGGCAGAAACGGCATTAATAATCAGTAACTCTTGGCCTTTTTTAACATGTTGACCTTCCTGGACTTTAATCTCTTTAACAATCCCACCTTCAAGACTTTGAACTACTTGGATACTAGAGGTTGGGATCACTTTGCCGTGCGCTTTCACCACTTCATCTAATGGCGAAACAACTGCCCAAATAATGACCCCGGCAAGCAATAGGAAACTCACTAAAATTAATAAAGATGCGCCTTCAGGAACGTGTAGTAACCTAGCTTCACTAGCAGCGCTAACAAATTCCATATCCTGTTTATCTATTACCTCTTCATCCTCCGCCTGTTCTCTAGTCGACTTAACCTCCGCTAAAAAAATCTTTAATTGGCCCCATGCGCTCATGACCGGCCTCCTTTAGCATGGTTAAGCTTCTGCGTTACTTGTTCTTTAGTCCCAAAGGCTGCTAACTGACCCGCTTCTATCACCATTAAATGATCAACTAGGTTTAACAGTGACGCTTTGTGCGTCGCAATGATGACGGTACGATCTTTCATGATTTCAGCCAACCGTGCACATAGCAATTGCTCTGTTGTTTGGTCCATCCCAGAACTTGGCTCATCTAAGATCAGTATTTTTGGGAATAGAAGTAATGCCCGAGCCAACGCCACTAACTGCCGTTGACCACCGGATAAATTACGCCCGCCTTCACCCACCGGCAAATCTAAACCCATGGGATGTTGATCTGTAAAATCCGTCACGCCTGCTAATCGCGCAACCATTTCAATTCTTGCATCATCGACATAAGATGCCCCCATGCAAATATTATCCTTTACAGAACCAAAAAACAGCTGCACATGCTGAGGTACATAACCAATATTGTGACGTAACTCATAAGGATTAATTTGACCTATATCTGCACCATCAATATAAACCGATCCCTCACTAGGCAAGTAAAAGCGCATTAATAATTTACCAATGGTAGATTTGCCACAGCCTATACGCCCTAACACCCCAATTTTCATTCCAGACTCTATAGTAAAGCTAACTTCATGCAATGATTTAACTTGCGCTTCCGGGTAAGAAAAACTGACATTTTTAAACTCGAACTTGCCACTAAAGTCTGTTTTTTGCAGATAAGCTTTCTGGTTATCCATTTCCAGGGACTTGCCCATAATCTTATCAAGCGATTCAAACGACGATTTTGCACCATGAATGCTGGTAATTAATGATGCCAACTGACGCATAGGCGCAATTGTTCTACCTAATAACATAGTGACGGCAATCAGCCCACCCATTGATAAGCTTGCGTCTTGAATTAAATAAACACCATAAACAATCACGGCAACCGTTGACAGTTGCTGAACATAGTTTGAAAAAGAACCTACAGATGTTGTTAATAATTTAGTTTTAATACTCCAACCTGAAATTTCGCCTGTATCATCTTCCCAGCGCTTTTGGTTTTGTGACTGCATATTGTATGCACGTACCGACTCAGGTGAGTTTAGAGTCTCAATCAGCATGCCATTTTTTTCAGCACCTGCGCGGTAAGTTTGCTCTACCGTGTATTTAATTGCACCATGTACATAAAGGCTAAAGGTTAAAATTAGCAGCATGGCAACAATAGGCACAATCACCAAATTTCCAGCCATAATCCAGATCACGGCCAAGAACATTAAGGTAAATGGCATATCAATCATCAGTGTCATCGTTGATGATGTTATCAAACCACGAATTGAATCAAACTCTTGTAGTTGCTTAGCAAAAGAGCCGACCGATGCTGGACGCTCACTTAATTCACTCGCTTGGACTTGCTGGAAAATTATTGATGACAACATCACATCACTTTTCTTACCCGCAATATCGATAAAGTATGCTCGCAACACGCGCATTAAAAAATCGAAGGTATAAACTAGAAATATCCCAATAGCAAAAGTCCATAACGTATCTATGGCTGCATTAGGAATAACACGGTCATAGACATTTCGGGTAAATAACGGCGATGCAAGAGCTAGAATATTAATTAATACTGAAGCAACCATCACATCACGGTAAATTCTCCATGATTTAGCAATGGTTCCCCAAAACCAGTGATTTACTTTTATATCTAAAGTCTGTTCTTCTCTATTTTCAAAACGGTGACGTTGTTTCAGTAAAAATATATAGCCACTAAATTCTTCTTCAAGTTGTTCTAGAGAAATTCCCTCTTCTGACTGCCCAAATTCAGGCCTCATCAATTTTGCTGTACCGGCCTGATGATCAATTTCCAACAAGATGGCTGTTTTTCTATTTTGTAACAGTAAAACAGCAGGTAACGTTAAAGCAGAAACATCCTTTAGCTTTCGTTTTAATAATCGAGCAGTTAACCCTGCGCGTTCAGCAGCCACTTCAAAGTTCTTAGTATCTAAAGAACCATCAACAACGGGTAAACCTGCTAACAGAGCATCTCGAGTAAAAGGTCGCTTATACAGCTTAGTGATTAAGATTAATGCATCTAACAATGGGTCAAATCGAGTATCACTTTGTTTTACGTCATTCCATTCACTCATAGTTATTCTCAACCATCTTTAAAGTATCTTTTTTATTCCACATGGAACTTATCAATTCTAATTGCCACACAGCTTCACCTTCTACTAATTGATAGTGTAACTCACGAATACCACCGCTTGGATTACTGTTTGTATCACTATTTTTATACACTGGAAAACGTCTGGCTAAACGATTTTCTATCACTGAAAATTCGTCATGCCCCATATAACCATGCGAATTTACTTTATCATTCATTAAAGGTGGCAGATAAATATCACTTAAAGATTTTTTATTATTCGCACTATAAGCAATTACTTCCCCATAAGCTCCACTTCCAGCAGACTGTACATAGATATAAATTTCAGGTGAACCATCGCCATTAATATCTGCAACTTCAGCCCCCATAACAGTGCCGTCAATCTCTTTTTCAATCATTGAATTATCAATTTCCAGACCTGAAGGTTTAATGTGTAGTGTATTGAGGGAGCTTTCATTACTACAAACAACTTGAAAGCTGATACCCAAAAGATTGAATGTCCTATCAAATGCATGAATACCTATAGCTTTAGTCTTGTTACTAGTCGCCTTAGGTAGACCACCAACATCCCAGTAAAGAAAAACACTTTCCTGCTTAAAACGAAATATTACACCCCTCTTACCCAAACCACTCTGCCTGTAAACATAATCACCAGACTGATCCTTAAAATTCCCTACCACATCATCCTGAGGAGATAGGTAATGGGAAACATTATCAGAACGGTTAATCGAAATATGTCCCTGTCTTTGACTAAACACACAGGGAATCGATACATCAGTATGGTCTTCGCCCTTAGGATAAATATCACAACGCGCCTGAGTTGAATCGGCCTGTGCAACTGATATA
>Ga0209826_1001183_pt1 | contig 18288 bp, 12 predicted proteins | sample GOMGulsemesocosm_5_FD_184637 | JGI IMG/M metagenome (GOLD analysis project Ga0209826, IMG submission 184637) | Methane-oxidizing microbial communities from mesocosms in the Gulf of Mexico - GOM15C Gulf of Mexico (SPAdes) (version 2) | ecosystem: Environmental > Aquatic > Marine > Cold seeps... | reverse complement strand
CAACAAATGATTGGTGCTGGGGCGTTTGATGAGGGCGCCGAACGCTGGCACTACGCCCGCGACGAGCGAGTAAAAGCCGTGGTGGCTATATCGCCGCCGGGGCCGATGTTTAGCACTATTACCGAGGACAGCTGGCGACAGGTCGATAGACCCATGTTGGTGACGACCGGTACGGCGGATGTAAACGAAAAGTTTTGGCCCGATTGGCGCTTGCATTTGATGTCCTATGAAACCGCCAGACTCGGTCATAACCATTCGCTGGTGGTTGACGGCGCCGACCATTATTTGGGTAATTTAATTTGTCGGCCAGAACGTGATCAGCCGCCACAGCAAGAGGCGCTGCGTGTTATAAATAGCGTCAGTGTGGCGTTTTTAGATTGGCAGTTAAAAGGCGAGCGGCGTCTGGATGCGGCGTGGGTTAATGACGCGGGGGCTGGTTTGGCCGTGTATGGCCAACGCTGAATACAGTGTTGGCCGAGAGCATAAATCGACGGGAGGAGCGACATGACAACAACAATAAAATCCATGCAATGGACATTCATCGCTGCAATGGGATTGGTGGTGACTGGCTGTGGCCCAGCGATTGACGACTCGATACTGGGCACCGATGGCGCTTGTGTGGATATTGCAGAGACCATGTTTGGTGAGGTATTGCCGGCAGAGAACCGTGTGCATCAAAGTTTTGCCAGTTATGTGAAGTCAAAGGTATCGCTGGAACCGTTGGTTTTTCATCAATATACCGTGCGCCAAGAAGGTATCGCCGTGCCCGTCGGCCTGTCGTGTAAGTTTAAATCGGCGGAGAGTTTGTCAAAATCATTCGGGCGGGAGTTACACTCAAAAACCTGCGGTGAAATTAATCAATCAATTACCAATAAAGTATTGGGTAAATTGGCACTTGAGGGTAAAACATCTTCGTGGAATCTAATATTTGATAAAGACATGCAGGCGACGCGTGGTACTCAGTATGTCGACCCTTGGCCTTTTCAAACGCTCTATCAGCAGGCGGATGAACTGCACGTTCGCGCCAAAGAGATGTTTGTGTCAAGTGAGTCCTGGGCACCACTGCCTGCCAATTTTAAAGGCGTGCAGTACTGTCACTTACTTTCCGCTGACTACCTTGAGGCGGTGCTCAGTGGCGCTCTTGATGCGCCGACGTTAACGTCAGGCGAATGAAGGCGGCATAAGGCCTGAGCGTAAGTGCTTTAAGTCGTTTTGGGTTGTTGAGTGTCCAACGCGTTCTCCACGCTTTGAAATCAACTTGTTAATGCGAGTGCTGATCGCTGTAGATCGGCAGTGAGTATTGTATTAGCGAGTTCATCCTGACTGACCAATGCATCAAGCTGTAATCCATAGTCGGGTACTTGTAACACCTGAAACTGCGAGCGAACCATGTCAGCAGAAAAGAAGTGATTCTGTCGCGCGGCCGCACGTAGGAATGCTTGGCTCAATTCAAGATTTAAGTGACACCAGAGCGGGTTGAGCCCTTCGCCTAATCGTTCTCGATGTGACTCTCGCAGTGCTGAGCACGCGAGCACGACTTTTCTGCCGCAAGAAAAGTTTGAGGTAAGTTCACTGTTCAGTCTGCGTAACCACGGGATCCTGTCATGATCATTCAAAGGAAAACCCGACGCCATTTTTTCAATGCTTTCAGGCGAGTGAAAGTCATCGGCATCTAAAAGCTGTACGGTATTTTCAGATGCCGTTGAAACCTGCTGTGCAATGGTGGACTTACCACAGCCGGCCACCCCAAAGATGATAATGGGGTGGTGGTTTTTAAATGACGTCATGTTTTTTTCATATTGATCATGGATCTTCAATCGTTGATTTGGATGCTCTGTTAGCGAGCGATTGAACTTGGCTGGCTGCCCTTAAGTCCGTAGTAGACAATAAAGATGTAGCACACCAGTGGCAGGATGAACGAGATTTGCAAGCCGATCATATCGGCCAGCACACCGTGCAGCAGTGGGATGATCGCACCACCGACAATGGCCGAACAGAGAATGCCAGACCCTTGCCCCGTTGCGCTGCCCAGCTTGTTGAGGGCCAAACTAAAAATAACGGGGTACATGATGGAGTTAAACAACCCTATGGCCAATAGACTCCACATCGCCAGCTTGCCGTCAGTAGCAATGGCGACACCCAGCAGCAGTAATACCATGGTGGCGTTAAATGCGAGGGCTTTGCCCGCGGCTATGTGACGCATGGCCGCGGCACCAACGAAGCGGCCGATCATGGCGCCGGCCCAGTAGTAGGTAATGTATTTCGCGGCTTCGGCTTCTTCCAGTGCGGCGATATTGCTTTCACCAAGAAAGCTGACCAAAAAGCTTCCAATCGAAACCTCGGCGCCCACGTAGACAAAAATACCGACGGCGCCTAAGAGCAGGTGTTTGTGATCCCACGCGGAATCTTGATGTTGGTCGATAACATCACCATTGGGGTTGGTGGCGTCAACCTGGGGCAGTTTTAGCTTGTAGAAAATGATCGCCAGTGCCGCTAGGGTTAGGGACAGAAATAAGTAAGGCCCCTGTACACTTTCAGCGCCGCTGCTGCTGGCCGCGGACAAAATCAGTACCGCACCGAACCAAGGCGCTATCGTAGTGCCGAGCGAGTTGAACGCTTGGGTCATGGTTAAACGGCTGGACGCTGTTTTGGCGCTGCCCAAAACCGTTACAAAGGGGTTGGCTGAAACCTGCAAAATAGTAATGCCTGAAGCCAGCACAAAGAGCGCAAGTAGAAACATGGGGTAAGCGTTTAAACTGGCTGCCGGAATAAAACCTAGGCAACCAAGGCTCGCTACCATGAGTCCGCAGACAATGCCTTTTTGATAACCGATTTTATTGATCAGCTGTCCCGCTGGAATTGAAACAATAAAGTAGGCGCCAAAGAAGCAAAATTGAATCAGCATGGCCTGGGTGTAGTTTAGGTCGAATGCGGCCTTCAGGTGTGGGATCAAAATATCGTTCAGGCAGGTTATGAAACCCCACATAAAAAATAGACTGGTCAGCGATACCAATGCAAAGGTGTGTTTCGACGGCTCGACACTGAGTTCCATCGACGGTTCTGCTACTAAATCATTCATTGTTCACTCCCATTATTATTTTAAGAAGGCACAGTAATTGTCTTCTCAATAGAGGTGAGACGTTTTAGGTGTGGCATCCCGCCCCTGCGCGGCCTATCTATTATTGCGTTGTATCGCTAATCGTATAGGCAGTCACAGCGACCATTTATCCCTTGGTAGGGGTGGATTTAGATGGTGGCGCGTCTTATGGAAAAGCCATGTTGTAAATGTTTTAAAAGGTGCAAGAGATGAAAGTGCTGGGATGTGTCATTGGTGGGTGTTTGTCGGTTGCGTTATTGCAAGGGTGTAACCTGAATGAAGGTGTCAGTGAACTCAGTGTGAGTGAGCCGGTATCAAAGGCGCAGGGTTTTGTTGGCTGGCCTGCGGTGACATCAGCTGTGGCGCACGATCCCGTACTTGAAGCGCGGGTTGCGGGGTTGGTTGCAGGGCTGAGCTTGGAGGAGAAGGTTGGTCAGATTATCCAGCCTGAGATTAAATTCATTACCCCCGAACAGGTGCTGGAATTTCACATAGGTTCTGTACTGAATGGTGGCGGAACTTCTCCGAACAACGACAAGTTTGCACCGGTCACTGAGTGGGTGAAGCTGGCGGATGCCTACTACAACGCCTCTGTGGCAAGCAATGGTTCGGGCATTCCTTTGATCTGGGGCAGCGATGCCGTACACGGGCATAATAATGTAGTGGGTGCGACGCTCTTCCCCCATAACATCGGCCTCGGTGCTGCGCGAGATCCAGCCTTGATCAAAAAAATTGGCGCGGCAACAGCGGCTGAAGTGGCGGTGACCGGTATCGACTGGACGTTTGCACCTACCGTAGCGGTGGTGCGGGATGATCGCTGGGGGCGCACGTACGAGAGCTATTCGGAAGACCCGAGTGTCGTGCGTGAGTACGCCAGCGCCATGGTTGAGGGTGTGCAGGGCGTTGATGCGCAATTGTTTGCTGGTCGACATGTGGTTGCCACGGCGAAACACTTTTTAGGCGATGGCGGTACGACGCGCGGAATCGACCGCGGAGATACGGCGGTGACCGAGCAAGAGTTGATGGACATTCACGCGGCTGGGTTCATTGCCGCACTGGAGTCCGGTGTGCAAACGGTGATGGCGTCGTTCAACAGTTGGAACGACGTCAAGATGCATGGCAATGCCTACCTGTTAACGCAGGTCTTGAAAGAAACTATGGGCTTTGATGGTTTTGTGGTCGGGGATTGGAATGGCCACCGCCAGGTACCGGGTTGTACGGTGATCCGTTGCGCTGCTGCCATTAATGCGGGCTTGGACATGTTTATGGTGCCCAGTGACTGGCGACTCTTGTATGAAAATACGCTCGAGCAAGCGCGCAGCGGTGAGCTTAACTTAGCTCGCTTGGACGACGCGGTGACACGTATTGTGCGGGTGAAGGTGCGTGCAGGTTTAATGGATAAAGGCATTGTTTCTGGCCGGCCGTTTGCGGCTAAGCCGGGGGTGATGGGTGGTGATGAGCATCGGGCGCTGGCGCGCGAGGCTGTGCGCAAGTCACTGGTGTTGTTGAAGAATGATAATGCGTTGTTGCCGTTGTCACTCAAGCAAACGATTCTTGTGGCGGGTTCTGGGGCCGATAACATTGGCCAGCAGAGCGGTGGCTGGACGCTTTCATGGCAGGGTACCGGTAACACGGATTCAGACTTCCCAGGTGCTACGTCTATTTATGATGCGCTCAATGCGTCGGTGAGTGCCGCAGGGGGTAGCGCAATACTCAGTGAGGCGGGAACCTATGAGGTCAAGCCTGATGTGGCGGTGGTGGTTATCGGCGAAAAACCTTACGCCGAGTGGCATGGCGACATAAGCTCGATTGAATACCAGTACGGCGTGAAGGACGATTTAAAATTGCTGCAGCGCTTAAAGGCTGACGGTATTCCCGTCGTTACGGTGTTTTTATCGGGACGTCCGCTGTGGGTAAACAAAGAAATTAATGCGTCGGATGCGTTTGTTGCGGCTTGGCTGCCAGGCTCGGAGGGCGCTGGAGTTACAGATGTTTTACTGCGTGATGAAAAAGATCAAGTTGCGTATGAATTTACCGGCAAGCTGTCGTTCTCTTGGCCTGAATTTAGTTATCAAACGGTACTGAATTTAAGCGATGACAACTACGCGCCTCTGTTTCCGTTTGGTTATGGCCTTAACTATCAATCTCCCGTCGTCGCGTTGGGCGAGCTCAATGAAAAGAGTGAAATTCCAAAGGACGGCAAACTGGATGACGCATGGCTGTTTGTCTCGCGCACGATGGCGCCCTGGGATTTGTTTGTCGGCAGTGGCGACGGCGAACCTTTGGTCATGGATGGCAACGAACAGGTTGCAGGCATAAACGGTAACTTAAAAGTGTTGGCTGTTGACAAGGTGTCGCAGCAGGATGCACGTAAAATTCGTTGGGCTGGTGTTGAGTCTGCAAGTGCTTATTTACAAGCGCGAGCACCTCAGGATATGTCCGATTACCTAGAGCGTGAGGGCCGTTTAGAATTAGCCATTAAAGTGAACCAAGCGCCACTTGAACCGGTCTTCCTCGGTATGGCGTGCGGAGATGATTGTCAGGTTGAATTGCCACTGGGTGATTATTTAACAAAAATTCCAGCCGCTCAATGGCAGACCTTATCCGTGCCCCTGCGGTGTTTCTCAGATAAAGGCATGGACTTCACGGCTGTGCAGGTACCTTTCTCCCTGTCCACCGCGGGTGGTTTCGATGTGTCGATTGCCGATGTGAAATTACTGGCTGGCACAGCCGGTCAGTCTACGGCAGATGATGTCTTCTCATTGAACTGTGAGGGGTAGCCGTATGAAAAAACTGGCCGGTTTGGCTTGTTTGTTGGCGTTGATCGCTCACGCTGTTGAGTCTACTGCAAGCGGTGACGCTTTTGTAACCTTGGACAGTTTACAGTTAGGGCGTGGCGACTTAACCCTGACGGTCGACCCAGCGGTGGGGGGGCGCATTGCCTCACTGCGCTTTCAGGGGCAGGAAGTTTTGTTTTCGCAGGGGCATGCGCAGAAGAGCAATAACTGGGGCTCTACTTTTTGGTTGAGCCCGCAAAGTCTGTGGGGTTGGCCACCGATTGAAGCGCACGATAGTAACCCTTATCAAGTGCTCTCCTTCGAGGAGGATTCTGTGGTGTTGCAAAGCGCGCCTTCAGCTGAAGCTTCTATTACCAAGCGAGTGTCTTTGTCCCAAGATCGCGAAGTGCAGCTGGATTACGAGATCTTAGCGACACACGACTTTACCGAGGTGGCCCCCTGGGAGGTGACGCGAGTACCGATGGCGGGGCTGGTGTTTTACCCCATCACTGAGGACTCGGTTGAGGTTGTCATGGGCAGGGTGCAATACAGTGTGGATGCCAATGATTTGGTCTGGCTCGATCTGGATGCAAACCCTGCGCCGCCTGAGGGAAAGGTTAACGCGAATGGTCGCGAAGGCTGGTTGGCTTGGGTGCTTGATCGCAGACTTTACTTGAAAGTCTTTGAGCCGGTCCCGCGTCACCTTCAGGCTCAAGGCGAAGGCGACGTTGAAATATATTTGAGTGGTGTTGCGCCTTACATGGAGCTGGAGGTACAGGGTGCTGCTCAGGTGTTAAAAGCGGGGGAGGCGTTAAGTTGGCAGGTGCTCTGGCGGGTCACCGAGCTGCCGGCTGAACTCGATGTGGCCGTGGGCAGCCGTGCGCTGGCTGATTTCGTGCGCCGACAGCTGCCCGCCTCGCGGCGACTTGCCCTAGGGTTAAACCTCTGAGCTGCGTGTGACGTAGCTGGCTTGTATCGGATATGGCGCCTGCGTAGTATGGGGACATAATAAAAATAATGTTGGCGCAGCTTTCAAAGGATTGAAATCTATCGATATTATTCCAGATTTATCTGGCGTGCCTTGGTAGGTCAAGATAGACCGGCTAAGATAGACCGGCTAAGAAAGGCAGGCCAAAATCGAGGACTCCGATGCTCTCTGCGTTTGTCAAATCAATGATGGTCGCGCTGCCGCTGATACTCTCCAGCGCCGTCAATGCCGACCAAAATTTGGCGCCGGTCGTAGAGTCTGTGGCGTCAGCTGAGACGCTCTTTGATATCCCCGCGCAACCCTTGGCTCAAGCGCTGCTTACCTTTTCTGAGCAATCGGGTTTGGCCATTTTATTGGCATCGCCGATCACGCTTTCCCAGCAATCGATTGCCTTGGCCGGCCAGATGCCCAGCATGTCGGCGTTATCAAAATTGCTGGAAGGCTCGGGGCTTACCTATAAGTCTGTCCTCGGCCAGGGTTTAGTGATTGTGCCTGTACAGAGCGCAGCCGACACGCCGCAAAAGGCGCTCCCCACTCTAAAACCATTATTGGAGGAGGTGGTTGTCATCGCCAGTAAGCGAGCGACTAACCTGCAGGACTCTCCTTTGACCCTAACGGCCATCAGTGGTCACACGATCAGTGAACAGCAGATTAATGGTGTCTCAAAGTTGGTGCAGTATGTCCCCAGTTTGCAGGTGGCACGCAATGGTGATCACAGTGCCTCGATGTTGTACCTGCGAGGCGTAGGCTCGGATAACTATACCGAGGCGGGCGATTCGGGTGTTGCGACGCATGTGGATGGTATCTACAGCAGTCGCAGCCAGGGCAGTGCGGTGATGCTCTACGACCTGGAGCGCATTGAGGTGCTTCGGGGTCCGCAGGGCACGCTTTTTGGTCGAAACTCTACCGGCGGTGTTATTAACTATCACACCGCTCGGCCGAGCAACCAGCTGGAGGCGCGGGTTAACTTCACCCTGGGCAATTACCAGCGTCGCAAGTTTGACGGCATGTTGAACCTGCCGGTCAATGAGCGCTGGGCTCTACGTGCCGCGGTGGCGTCTGATCAGGCGCAGGGTTATACCAATTTTGCCTCGGGTTCTGCGACGGTCGATGCGGATAAGCGTTACAACAATACTGAGTTGTTCGGTTACCGCCTGAGTTCTGATTGGCAGGTCAGCGATGATAGCAATTGGTGGCTCAGCTATGAGCGTTTCGAAGACTCGGGCAATGGCAGTTTACCGGTGGTGGACTACGACACGCCGGTATTAATTGATACGCCTGGGAAGACTGGGCTGCACCAAAGCAGTGTGCGCAGTCAGTTTGATTGGAGCCTCAGCCCCGCCCTACAGTTCAGTTATATTGCTGGTTACAGCCATATGAGTCGCAATCAAGATTGGGACGGTGACCGCACAGGGGCGGTGGGCAGTGAAACAAACACCCTTGAATACCACCAAAGTAATAACACCGTATGGTCCGAGCATCGCTCGTACCAACATGAGCTGCAGATTAAGAACAGTGATGACCACGCTGTTCGCTGGTTGCTGGCCTATTTCGACTTCTCCGAGAAAAATGGAATACGTTTCGATCTAGAACACCAGAACGAGCTGGGTAGCGGCTGGGGCGGTGCACCTTCCCACAGCTTTCAGCAGCCGAATCGAGGCTCTGAGTTTCAAGCCCTATATGGGCAGCTGGATGTCGACTTGAGTGATCGGTGGACGCTGTCGGCCGGCGCGCGCACGGGGCGTGACCGTCGCTATGATGAAGGGGGCCGCAACATTGGTTGCCCGGACCTAATTCAGGCGGACCGAAAAGGCTCGATCGGCCCCGTGGCGGTTAACAAAGCATCGGCGACGCCGGGGCAGTGTTACGTCAGTAACTACAACGATGTTTCGCAGAGCTGGCAGAGCACCACTTACATGGCCCGCGTTGAGTATCGGCCGGTGAGCGATGTGCTGCTGTATCTACTCTACGCCGAGGGTTTTAAACCGGGTATTATTGAGGATGGTCGGGCGTTAAGTGGTGTTTTCTCCGGCGCCAATGACCCAGCTTTTCAAGGCGCGCTGAGCGAACTTATCGCTAAGAATAACGGCAGTGATGGGCCTATCCAGGCTTACGTGGAGCCTGAAACCAGTCAGAATCTTGAGCTTGGTTTCAAGCTTGATTTACTAGATAGCCGCATGACCCTTAACGGCGCGCTGTTCTATACCCGCTACCTTGACCTGCAAGTGTCAGGTGTTGCGGTGAATTCTGACGGCGTTGAGACTGTGAGCAGTACCAACGCGGCCAGCGCTACTATTCGGGGCTTAGAGCTTGAGCTGAATTGGGCCAGCAGTCGTCAGGGCCGTGTGAGTGGCTTTATCTCTCTCTTGGATGCCCACTACGACAAATTCCTCGGGGTGGATAACGACTTTCCAAGTTATGGGCAAACTTGGAACCCCAGCGCCAACGACCCGAACATCCCAGACCTGATGGATTTCAGTGGCAACCAGCTTAAACAGGCGCCGAAGGTCAGCCTAGGGCTCAACTACAGTCATCGATTAAAGCTGCAAGACGGCTTTACCCTGACGCCTAGGCTGGATGTACGTTACTCCGATGAAGTCTTTTTTAATGAGGAGAACCGCGTCGATCGTCCCGGGCAATTATTGGATAACCGCACTGGGCTTTGGATTGCCGACCCTAATGGCGCTGCCGCCGATATAGACAGGCAGCCCGCGTACTGGCTGTGGGGTGCTGCGCTCAAGCTGGAAGCGCTCGCGGGTGACTGGTGGCTGGAACTTTATGCCAAAAATATCACCGATGAACAAGTTCGCTACGACGTTCAGAGCCCTGAGCGCGCCAGTCCTGAATTTTACCTCGCGCCCCCGCGTACGTTTGGACTAAATTTAGGTATGAGCTTCAACTAACCTGCCCGATTGCTCCGTTTCTTCTATTATTCTTTCGAAAGAGGGGGGGGGCGGATTGAACGCGGGGCTGCGTTATATGAGTAAGAGAGAAACCTACACGCAGTCTGCAGCTCCGAGAAATGGCGCTAGCAGGCGTTAAGACAATAATAAGTGGGGCTTGGTTTGGGTATGAAAAAGAAGGAATGTCAGCTTGAACGCTGGGGCTAGCGCGGTGGTCGCGGAGCATCGAAGCGGCTTGACTCGCTATTACCGTGAGTACCATCAAGAGCTGTGTCGTTACGCTGTGAGCAAGTTTGGCTTGGGTTACGCCGAGGCGGAGGATGTTGTGCAGGCGGCTTTTGCCCGCTCGGCCTCAATTCTCAATTCGGCCGAGCTGGATAACGCCCGTGCGTTTCTCTATAAAGCCGTTTACAACGCGTCAATCGATCTGAAACGACGTAATAAAGTTCGCGACAGTTATGTTCAGACTATTCAGGCAGATCCTGAGCAGGAATTGGATCACATTGGCCCCGAACGTGTGGCGGCGAGCCACCAATTTTTGGGCATGATCAACCGCGCGCTTTATGCGATGCCGGGCAAACGCCGGCGCTTACTTATTATGAACCGTGTCGATGGGTTGTCCTATGCCGAGATCGCACGCAGAGAAGGGTTGTCAGAAACAGTGGTAAGAAAACATGTGGCAAAGGCCTTGGCAGGGTGCCAGCAGGCCTTGCGTGAAAATAATGGAGAGCTGTGATGTCACAGGGTTCTAATCAAAAGCAAGTGGATGAGCAGGCGCGCGAGTGGTTTATGCTGCGCAGCGAACGTACTTTACAGTTGTCGGAGACGCAGGCTTTCGAGCAATGGCGTGCAGTGCCTGAGCATCTGCGCAGCTACCGTCAGCTGGAAAATATTTCCGCCAGTCTGGTTCAGTTGGTCGCTGCCGAGGGTGGGGATAAGTTGCGAGCCGCTGGCGGTCTGAGCGATTTGTTTGGTATGGCTAGGCTCAGTTCGGCTTGGTTTGACGGTCATAAGTTACGGGATGCCGTCGCGTCATTGGCTCAGGTTACAAGGCCGCAGATGGGCTTTGCTCTGACGTTTTGTTTGAGTCTCGGCTTGTGGTTTGGCCTGGCTGGAAATTATGCGACAACCAATACTCAGACTTATGTAAGCGAGGTGGCACAAGATCAAGTGCTGCACCTGGATGATGGCAGTGAAGTCACTTTGGCTGCAGGGTCACGACTTGAGTCGCACTTCAGCGCCGAGCGCCGCGACGTTACCTTATTGCATGGGCAGGCCTTTTTTAGTGTGGCAAAAGATGCGCAGCGTCCATTTTTTGTCACGACAGACAGCGCCACGATTCGTGTTGTTGGCACACGCTTTGATGTACGGCGCGACCGCGATCGAGTGAAAGTGTCGGTCGAAGAGGGCATCGTCGATGTGATACACCGCGCTGGTGAGAATACGAACTACGCACGGGATGAGCAGCCGGTCGTTGAACCTGTGCGTTTGCTAGCCGGGCAACAGGTGAAACTCGATGAGTTCCTGATGAGTGAGGTGGCCAGTGTGGGCGTCTCTGATTTGGCGAGCTGGCGTGACGGGAAATTGGTTTATCATAATGCGCGCTTGTCAGAAGTGGTGGCGGATGTGAACCGCTATCGTCATGGTCATATTACGCTCGGTGCGACTCATTTAGATGATTTGCGAGTGACGGCGTCCTTCTCCGTTGATCAGGTCGGCATGGTGATTTCGATGCTTGAGCAGTCTTTGCCGGTCAGTGTATTTTATGAGGCGAATGATCGAGTGACTCTTTGGCCGAAACGATCTGTTAAATGATTTTTTAGTTCTCTGTTGGGGTAGTGCGCTTGGTGGTGATTGTTTTTAATTAGTATTCTTTGGGGGTTTTAAAGCCCACTTACCGCTGCCCGTTCGATTATTCGAGCGGGCTTTTTTATGCCTGTAATTTACGGACATTTAAATATAATTAACTAAAAATATATTTAGGGGGTTTGATTTTTTAAACGTGGACGTCTTATAGGCAAGCGCAAATACAAATGAATAATTAAAGGCGCGACTTCGACAAAATCGAATGGAGAGACTTGGTATGAACAGCAAATTTAAAATTAATACTCTGGCGGCTGTTATTGCGTCAACTGTAATGCTACAAGCCGGCAGTGCCGCTGCCTATGAATTAGAGGAAGTCGTGGTTACAGCAACCAAGCGTGCGACTAGCCTTCAAGACACCCCCCTAGCTATTTCAGCGTTTGATGAAGGTGCACTGACAGAAAACCACGTGACCAACATCATGGACTTACGCGGTATGGCGCCAAGCTTGCAACTGCGTTCTAACGGTGACCACGGTGTTCCGCTTATCTTTATCCGTGGTCAAGGCACCATCGATCAGACTGAAGCCGGCGATGGCGGTGTAGCTTTCTACACAGATGGCGTGTTCTCTGCACGTGCCCAAGGTTCTACGGCGCTGATGTACGATATGGAACGTGTGGAAGTGCTGCGTGGTCCTCAGGGTACTTTGTTTGGCCGCAACTCGACAGCCGGTGCTATATCGCTGGTGACGGCTAAGCCGACGAATGAATTTGAAGCTTCGGTTGACGTTAACCTAGGTTCAGACGATCGCCAAGAATTACGATTTATGATCAATGCCCCAGTTAATGATAACTGGGCTGTGCGCTTTGCTGCGGTAACCGATGAGCAGGATGGCGCAACAGAATTTGCCAGCGACAGTGCATTTTCAGGCAGCGAAAATTACGGCACCAAGGACATGAGTTCTTACCGCATGAGCTCATTGTTCAGCCCCAATGAAAATTTGGACTGGACTGTGTCGTATGAGAAATTTATAAACAAAGGCACCGGTGATGTTCCAAGTGTTGACTCGGACAACCGCGTCAATGACGCAACAGCTGCGGGTGCGATTGATTTAGACACTGACAGCTATCGCACACGCGTAGACTATACCTTCGCTGATGACTTGATGCTGAGCTACATCGGTGGTTACACCGAAATGAGCCAGAGCCAGATGTACGGAAACGAGTTCCAAGGTGATACTCGTCAAACCGTAAGCTCTGGTCACGAGGCGACTTCCCACGAATTTCAATTGAAAAACTCGGACGATGAGCGCTTCCGTTGGACCGCGGGTCTCTACATGTTTGAAGAAGAGAACGATATCCGCTTCGACATGCTGCACGGAAGCTGGGGTTTTACTCCGCAGGATGCAGACACAACTCTTTCTTCTTTCCAGCAGGCAAGCCGCAAAACTGAATCACAAAGTGGTTACGTACAGGGTACGTATGATGTGACAGAAGATGTGCGTTTGACCGCGGGTATTCGTCATACCAAAGATGAGCGTTCCGATGTTGGCGGTCGTAGCATTGACTGTAACTACGCGCAGGGTGCTGGTAACTTTAATGTTACTTTCCCGAACCAAGCTGCGATTACAGCTGATGGCGGAGCGGGTTGTTTCTATCGTCAAATTAACGACATGAAGGATGACTGGAGCAACACCACTTACCTAGCGCGTGCCGAGTGGGATCTGAACGACGACGTGATGCTCTTCTTGTCTTACGCGACAGGCTGGAAATCGGGCGTACTGCAGGACGGTCAAAACTCTAGCGAAACCAACACCAATGAAAATCCTGATGTGAGTGGCAACAGCGCATTGATTCAGCAGCCTGAAGAAAACAGCAGCATTGAATTGGGCATGAAGTCGTCACTGCTTGACGGTCGTATGACATTGAACGCTAACCTGTTCTTGATGGATTACACCAGCATGCAGGTTACTTCTGCGGTGATTGATCCGAACTCTGGATCGTCGACGTTGATGAAAACCAACGCCGGTTCGGCGACCATTCAAGGTCTCGAATTCACTATGCATTATGCCGTGAGCGAGAATGGACGACTGAGCTTGACCGGTTCAATGCTTGATGCGACTTACGATGACTATGATGGTCAAGAAACCAACTTCAACAGCGATGATGGCAAGAACTGGAACGACTGTGCCGTCGGCAGTGTTGCCGGTGGTTGTGTTGATGATCTCTGGGATTTCTCCGGTAACACCCTGCCAAACTCACCGGATTTGACCTTGAGCTTGTCGTATAAGCATGACTTCAACTTCAGTGATGGCACTGTGTTGACGCCACGTATGCGCTTGACCTATCAGGACGACACTTACTTGAGCCACGAAAACCGCGGCAACCGTCCATCGGGTACATACAGTGCAACCGATCCAGGTGAAAATAACTTCGATCTGCAGGAAGCCTATACCAAGATTGATGCCAGTATTTCTTACGCCAGTGCAGCGGGTCAGTGGAATACCGAGTTGTACGTTAATAACCTAACCGATGAGGCCATCAAGCAAGAGATGTTCATTGGCGGTGAAAACACTGCGTACACATGGGCACCATCACGCGAAGCGGGTATTCGTTTTGGTTACAAGTTTGATTGATTTAAAAAGAGTTCTTTCTCCCGCATCCACTTGATGTGTTGGGCTCAACCTTTTGGTTGAGCCCTTTTTTCGTTTTAAAAGAGCAAGGATGAAATCATGAAAAATAACAAGCTTAGCAAGGTGGTTATTGTCGGTGGTGGTACCGCTGGCTGGGTCTGTGCAGCAACGCTTGCGCGCGTCATTGCGCTTAAAGACTGCAGTGTGACCCTCGTTGAATCCGATGCAATTGGTACTATTGGTGTGGGTGAGGCAACGATCCCAACGATTCAAAGTTTTCACAAGATGCTCGGTGTAAATGAGGGCGACTTTGTTCGTGAATGTCAGGCAACCTTTAAACTGGGTATTGATTTTAAAGGTTGGGGTGCGAAAGACAGCCAATACTTCCACCCGTTTGGGCAGTATGGGCGGGAATTCGATTCTGTCTCCTTTCATCAATACTGGATGCGCGCCAACCGCTTCAATGACTGTGGTGAGCTGGATGAGTACTCACTGTGTACATTAGCCGCGCAGCAGGGAAAGTTTGTGCCCTCTAGCAATGACCCTAATTCGATCCTTTCAACGTTGGGTTACGCGTATCATTTTGATGCGGGCCTCTACGCAAAATTTCTAAGACGCTATGCAGAAAATAAAGGCGTGAAGCGAGTTGAAGGAAAAGTCGTGGATGTGGCGCAGCGTCAACAAGATGGTTTTATTGAAAGCATTAAGATGGAATCCGGCCAGGTGATCGAAGGTGACTTCTTCATCGATTGTTCAGGCTTTGCTGGCCTGCTGATTGATAAAACATTAAATGTTGAATTTGAAGACTGGTCTGACCTTCTGCCCGCCGATCGTGCGGTGGCGGTACCCACTGAAAATGTTGGCGCTACCAAACCATACACTATGTCCATGGCGCACGCTGCCGGGTGGCAATGGCGTATTCCTTTGCAACACCGCACAGGTAATGGCTTGGTCTACAGCAGCCGTTTTATGAGTGACGATGAAGCAACCGCGACGCTCTTGGAAAATCTTGAGGGAGAGCCGTTAGCAGAACCGCGGACATTGAAATTTAGAACCGGGCGCCGCAAGCAAAGCTGGCATAAGAACTGTCTGGCTGTGGGCTTGGCGGCTGGATTTTTAGAACCTTTGGAGTCAACCGCAATTCACCTGGTACAAACCAGTATTTCAAGGTTGTTGTTACTCTTTCCTGGGCAAGAGTTTGATCAGGCAGACATCAATGAATTTAACGCGCAGACCGAACGCGAATATGAGTTTATCCGTGATTTTATTATCTTGCACTATCACTTAAACCAGCGACAAGAACCCTTGTGGCAGTATTGTCGCGATATGCAGATTCCAGAATCTTTGCGTAACCGCATGGCGTTGTTTGCTAACCGTGGGCGGATTTTTGAGCGCGAAGAAGACCTCTTCAAGAAGGCCAGCTGGATAGCGGTGTTGCGCGGGCAGGGCATCGAACCTAGTCGTTATGACCCCATTGCGGATTATAAACCCGGGGAGAGGTTGCTCGGTATGCTACAAGAAATGCGAGAGTTGTTTAAGTCTGGTGTTGAGGCCATGCCGACGCACGATGAGTTCATCGAGAAACATTGTAAGGCGGATGCCTCGCCGGTCAGCGTGTCTAAGGTTCGCGCTGCGTAACCCAGGGATAAAGGCGCTGTAAGCGGTGTGTGATCCGTTAGAAAACGAGGGTTGCTAACCGCGCCTTATCAACGCTTTTCGGTTTACGACTTTTGGTTTACGGTAAAGACGGTGGTCGTTACCGTGGCTGATTCTATTCCTTTCTCTATTCTTTTCTTTATTTGTTGTTAGTGGAGCGGATGGTTTGTCTTTACATACGTTATGGGTCGGTAGTTATACCCAGTCGATGGGACATGTTCCCGACGCGAAAGGTCGAGGAATTTATACGGCGACATTAGACAGCGCCTCTGGTGCGTTAGAGATCAGGGGCGATGTTGCGCCTGTGGATAACCCCAGTTACATGGCGTGGGATGCACGCAGTGAACTGTTGTTCGCTGTGTCTGAATCGTCCAATGGTCCAAGTCAGCTGTCCAGTTACCGACTGGGTGAGCAAGGTCTGTGTCTAGTCGATAGATTGACGATCGCTGGCGTGGCCTGTTGTCATGTAAGCACCCAATTTGGGCGCATCTTTTGCTCGTCATACATGAGTGGTAGCCTGATTGTTTGCAGTCATAATCAGGGCCTTTTAAGTTTCGAAGCTCGATTTTCTTATCAAGGACATGGCCCGAACAAGCAGAGGCAGGAAACCTCGCATATTCATCAGGCGATTGTGTCACCGGAAAACAATTGGTTGTACCTGTGTGACCTAGGTGCCGACAAGATTTGGTGTCATCGCCTGAAGGCGTCGCTGGCAGCTGCGGAGTCATTTACGCCGGTTAGCGCTGGTGCAGGCCCGCGTCATATGGTCTTTCATCAGACTCTGCCGTGCGCCTATGCGTTGTGTGAGCTGAGCGCAGAGTTGCTGGTATTTGATTATCAAGCCACTAGCGGAGTGCTGACTAAGCGCCAGCGACTCAATACCTTGCCCGATGACTTTATTGGGCAACCTGCGGCTGCGGCGATTGTTATACACCCCTCAGGTAATGCACTCTATATTTCGAATCGTCAGCACAACAGTGTTTCCGTGTATGAAATAGACGCTGAAGGTTATTTGTCGTTTGTTTCTCGGTTTTTAACGGGGCGTGAACCGCGGGACATCAACATTGACCCTACCGGTCAGTTCTTATTGGTGGCGCATCAGGATGATGACTCGATTTCTCGCCACAGGTTAAACCCTAACTCTGGTCTTTTGGAGGGTGAGAGTGGGGAGCTTGTAGCCTGCCCTACACCGGTCAACCTGGTGTTCTGCCACGCCTCTTAAGCGCTGTTTTTTCTCCGCGTGGCTGTTCGTCATGGAGCAGCCCGTAAGTGATGCCTCTTCTATCGTGTGTTGGCTCTTTCGGCTGCGCTCTCCGTTTTTGCGATTTATCAATGTTAGGCTCGTGGCTGTAAACCATGATTTGCCAGCAGGCTGGCGTTATTGTCGGTTGAGCGAAGAGCGTGTGCTGCACTGATGCTATGCATGCCCAGTGAGCAAGCCATCGAATACATGGAGGGAGAGATGCAACTATTTAAATCGAGTGTGGTACTGCTGTTGGGTCTAAGTTTGATTGCTTGCAGCGCCGGGCCACTGCCGGAAGCACAAGAGCAATTGGCTCGGGCGTTAGACAGTGGGCGAGTGCAACAGCACGATGGTTTCTATGAGTTTCTGCCAGCAGACGCCGCCACACCCCAAAAGAGCTGTTTTATTTTTTACCCAGGCGGCCTCGTGTCGGCCGACGCCTACGTACCTTATGTACAGCGTATCAGCGAGGCGGGTTACCCCAGTTACCTATTGCAGTTGCCCCTGAACTTGGCCGTGATATCCATGGGTGCTGCCGACAAGGTTAAGTCGAATGCCGACATAGCCAAGCGCTGTGAGCACTATGTGGTGGGTGGCCATTCACTTGGCGGTGTTGCAGCGGCCAACTACATGCTATCGAATGCAGACGATGGCTTGTTGTTGCTGGCCGCCTACCCGCAGGAGAGCAAACCGATTACCGACCATCGCGGCCCGGCCGTGTCGGTCTACGCCTCCAACGACGGTCTGACGACTCAGGCCGATATTGAAGCCAGTAAAGCGACCATGCCGGCTACCACACGCTGGGTGGAAGTGGTCGGCGGTAATCACGCGCACTTTGGTTGGTACGGGGTGCAAGATGGCGATGGTGAAAGCGCGATCACACGCGAACAGCAGCAGCAACTGGTGCACAGCGCCACGTTAGAGTTGCTGGCAGAAATGGGCAGTACCGAGTAAAGCTTTCCCTCGTACAAATATATCGTCATACCTTATGCGCGGCCGCAGCGATGGATCGCCTGCGGCCGGTTTGTAGTGGTAGTATCCTGTTATCAATGAGTTTTTCTGCTGGGCTTATGGTAAGCCTCACGCCTCACGCCTTGGGCGAGTAACTCATATAATAAAAACACATAGGATACGCGCCATGCTCGTACACCACTTCGTTGAATACTACGCCCGTAATTTCCCGTCTAAC
>Ga0209826_1001182_pt1 | contig 18292 bp, 17 predicted proteins | sample GOMGulsemesocosm_5_FD_184637 | JGI IMG/M metagenome (GOLD analysis project Ga0209826, IMG submission 184637) | Methane-oxidizing microbial communities from mesocosms in the Gulf of Mexico - GOM15C Gulf of Mexico (SPAdes) (version 2) | ecosystem: Environmental > Aquatic > Marine > Cold seeps... | reverse complement strand
ACGGGACCCGCTTCTATTGTCAATATTTCATCAGACGCAGGGCGACGCGGAACCATAGGGCAGATTAACTACGGAGCTGCAAAATCGGGCGTTATGGGACTTACCATGAGCGCTGCGCGGGAATGGTCGCCCAAGCAAATACGCGTGAATACCATTTGCTTTGGTGTGGTGGAAACTGAAATGACTGAAACAATCCGGTCTGACAAGTTTAAGGACGGCGTTATGTCTCAAGTTCCAATGGGCCGTTTTTCAACGCCTGAAGAAGTCTCGCAACCCGTCTGCTTTTTACTCTCGCAAGCAGCAAGCTACATCACTGGACAACATTTATCTGTAAATGGTGGATATACAATTGGCGTTTAAGGCTTAGTCATGAATAAAAACATACAAGACGCACCGGCTTCTACAACAGCGGCACGAGGAGGACCGCAATCCGTTGGTCGGATTTTCGCAATTCTTGATGTCTTGTCAGCAAGCCCTAAGGGGGAGAGCCTATCTGAACTTGCTGTCCGCACAAATGCCCCAAAATCAAGTTTGGTTGGACTGCTCACCGGCCTTACAGATGAGAAATGTTTGGTACGCGATGAGGCTGGTCGGTATTCATTGGGGCCTCGTTTTATCTCTCTTGCTATGAGAGCCGTGTCTGGGCGGGAGTTGACCAAGCTCATGCGTCCAGCAATGGAAAAACTGGTGGAGCTAACAGGCGAGACTGCGGTTCTTGGTGCGTTGACTGAAGATACCAAACTGGCAATCTACCTTGATCGAGTAGAGAGTAATAATCCAATTCGATATGCAGTGGCGGTCGGGGAGCGACGCGAGCTGCATTGCACAGCTATCGGCAAAGTTCTATTGGCGCATTTCCCAAGCGATCAGATCGAGCAGCATTTTAAATCGTTAAAGCCTGAAATCTTCACCGATAAAACGGTCACCAATTCTGATCAAATGCGACAGGCAATTTCCCGTATTTTGGAAGAGGGCCTTGCGATTACCAGTGATGAGAGGATTTTGGGTGCGAGTGGTGTTGCCGCGCCTATCTATGGCAGTGATGGAGAGGTTATAGCCGCGATTGCTGTTGCAGGGCCCACAGATAGGTTTTTAGCTAATGTAAGCCTTCACAAAAAATTTGTCAGAGAGGCCGCTGCAGAATGTACACGATTAGCGGGCGGCCGGGATAACTGACTATTAATACAGCCAAATCAATAACTAATAACAATAAAAAAACATAATTGAGGAGATTGAACCCATGAGTTTCGGATTAACCCCAGAACAACGGCAAATTAAGGACAGTATTGCAAAGATTTGCGCTCAATTTGATGATCAATACTGGCTTGATAGAGATACGGACGGCTTTTTCCCTGAAGAATTCTGTCAGGCGATTGTTCAAGGCGGTTTTATGGGTATTGCCATGCCCGAAGAATACGGAGGCAGTGGCCTTGGTATTACTGAAGCCGCAATTTTAGCCCAGACAATCACAGAATCCGGTGCGGGAAATGCTGGCTTTGCAGCACTGATTATTGGTATTTTTGGACTTAATCCAGTGGTTGTCTTCGGCACGGACGAGCAAAAGAACGCATGGCTGCCCCCAATCATAAAACGAGAAGACGTCGCATGCTTTGCCGTAACAGAGCCCAATACAGGTCTTGATACAACACGGCTTAAAACACGAGCTGTTTGGGACGGTGACAAATATATTGTGAAGGGTGAGAAGGTTTGGATTTCTACTGCGCAACAAGCGAACAAAATGCTTCTTATTGCCCGGACGTCACCTATTGAAGATACGAAACGCCCAATAGATGGTCTTTCGCTTTTCTACACGGATTTGGATCGTGACTATATTGAAATCAAGCAGATCGAAAAGATGGGTCGTAAAAGCGTAGATTCCAATCAACTGTTTATCGATGACCTACCTGTACCTAAAGAGCATTTGATCGGGGAAGAGGGGAAAGGCTTTCGCTATCTCCTTCACGGACTAAATGCAGAACGTATTCTGATTGCAGCCTCAATGGTTGGCCTTGGTCGTTGTGCTTTGGATAAAGCTGCTAAATATGCGAGAGAGCGGGAGGTCTTTGGACGACCCATTGGTATGAACCAATCCATCCAGCATCCCTTGGCTGAATCCTGGGCTGAACTGGAAGCGGCCAACCTGATGGCATTTCAAGCAGCGGATCTTTATGACAATGGGCAGGAATGCGGATTGCAAGCAAATGCGGCTAAGTATTTAGCGGCAGAGGCTACGTTTAAATCCTGTACAAATGCTGTGATGACGCATGGCGGTATGGGATATGCCAAGGAATTCCATGTAGAGAGATATCTTCGTGAATCCTTGATCCACAGACTGGCACCTATCAGCCCTCAATTGATCTTGTGTTATCTGGCCGAGAATGCTCTGGATTTACCACGGTCATATTGATCTCTTAAAGAAAGGCAACTCAAATGACCAAACCGCTTGAAGGCGTTAAGGTGATCGATCTGTCAAATATGTTGATGGCACCCTATACCACTCAAATTTTGGGGGACATGGGGGCCGATGTCATTAAGGTTGAGGCACCGGGCGGAGATCCTGTCCGGGCTATCGGCCCATTTCGGAATACCGGTATGGGGGCGATCTATCTTAATTGTAACCGTAGTAAGCGCAGCATTGTACTGGATCTAAAACAGCCAGAGGGGCATGATGCCTTGCTGAGTTTACTTAAAGATGCTGATGTCCTTGTTTATAATAGACGTCCTCAAGTGATGGATCGATTAGGCCTTTCCTACGATGTCGTTAAATCGATAAATCCTCGAATAATCTATGCAGGGTTATATGGATATGGGCAAAAGGGGCCTTATGCGCATAAACCTGCGTTTGATGATCTTATTCAGGGGGCCGTTGCCGTTCCGTGGCTCTCGCACATGGCAGATGGGAAAGCCCCAAGCTACGCCCCCACAGCCATTGTGGATCGCGGGGTTGGTCTTTGGGCGGTCGGTCAGATTACAGCTGCTTTGTATTATCAAAGCCGTACAGGGATCGGACAAAAAATCGATATGCCTATGTTTGAAATGATGGCCAGTTTTGTGCTGGCGGATCATTTGCAAGGCCATACTTATGAGCCGCCCGAAGGGGATGTAGGATACAAGCGTATGCTAAATCCAGACCGGCGACCGTATGAGACTAAAGATAGCTATATTTGCGTAATGGTATACACAGACAAACACTGGCAGTCTTTCTATTCTGCACTCGGCCGTGCGCAAGAGCTCGAGACAGATCCTCGGTTTAAAAACATGACCACACGGACGGAAAATATTGCGTCAATTTATAAAGAACTGGCCGAGCTGCTTAAAACCAGAACAACAGCAGAGTGGCTTGAATTTTTTGACAAAGCAGATATTCCAGCCATGCCTTTGCATAGCCCTGACACGTTGCTCACTGACCCGCATCTTGAAGCGGTTGGGTTCTTCTCCTACCTTGATCATCCAAGTGAAGGACAAATTCGTCAGATGGCTGTTCCCGCTACATGGTCAGAAACCCAACCGGAACCTATTTCCCACGCACCGAAGCTTGGTGAACATAGCGACGTGATCCTGCGGGAAATCGGGTATAGTGATGATAAAATAAAAGAGCTTATTGCCAGAGGTGTTACGGCGTAAGGACTATAAGAATAACAAAAAATAAGAAACACTAATAACAACAAGGAAAATACAGTATGTCCGGTCTTTATTACGAAGAATTTGAAGTAGGCATGGAATTCAAACACGCTTTAACACGTACCATTACAGAAATGGATAATGTGATGTTTTGTGCCATGACCCACAATCCGCAGCCCCTTCATCTAGATGAAGAATATTCTAAAGGCACCATGTACGGGCAGCGTATTGTCAATAGCCTGTTCACACTGGGACTTGTTATTGGTGTTACCGTTGCTGACACGACCCTTGGTACGACACTTGGTAATTTGGGAATGACGGATATTCGGTTTAAAAAACCAGTTTTCCATGGGGATACAATTCGAGTTGTGACACATATTAAATCAATGCGGGAAAGTAAGTCGCGGCCGAATGAGGGAATTATCGAGTTCGAACATTTTGGATATAATCAGCGGGATGAAGAGATCGCCTATGTGTCTCGTACCGGGCTGATGAAGAAGAAACCAGTATGATTATTCGTTCGTGGTTGTTCGTACCAGGGGATAGCGAACGTAAACTTGAAAAAGGCCTTGGCAATGCAGCAGATGCACTAATCGTCGATTTAGAGGATGCCGTTGCCGATAGTCGTCAGGAAATAGCGCGGGATATGACCCGCAATTTCCTGAAAAAGAATACAGATCGATCCCGTCAGCAACTTTGGGTCCGTATTAACCCACTGGATAATGATTTGTCGCTCCCTGACTTGGCGGCAGTTATGCCGGGAGCGCCGGATGGTATTGTTTTACCGAAAGTGTATTCAGCTGAAGACGTGAAGACGCTGGATAAATACTTGTCCATTTTGGAAGTCCGCGAAGGTCTTGTTGCGGGATCGACAAAAATACTGTGTGTTGCAACTGAAACTGCGGCGTCTCTTTTAACTTTCCATACATATTTGGAAAATATGACAGATCGCTTGGTTGGAATGACTTGGGGCGGAGAGGATTTAGCGGCCTCCCTTGGTGCCAGTGATAATAAACATCCCGTAACGGGGGAATATGACGATCCGTTCCGCCTTGCACGATCCTTATGTTTATCAACAGCCAGAGCAATTGATGTTCAACCAATTGGTTGTGTTGTTGTCGATTATAAAAATCTGGAGGCGCTGGAAGCTGATTGCCTTCGCGATAGGCAAAGCGGGTTTATTGGTAAAATTGCCATTCATCCTGCGCAGTCTGAAGTGATTAATCGTGCCTTTACCCCCTCAAATGATGAGGTGGATTTTGCAAAACGGGTTGTTGCGATATTTGAGGAAAACCCGGGTCTTGGAACCGTTGGGTTGGACGGTAAGATGCTGGATATGCCGCATCTAAAGCAAGCTCGTAATTTATTGGAACTTGTCGATCAGATTAGCGCGTTTAATTAATATGTCGTAGAAGGAAATGGCAGTATGACTGGGACACTGGACGGTATTCGTATAGTTGATTTAACGACGGTAATTCTTGGGCCATGGGCGACACAAACCCTTGGGGACATGGGCGCTGATGTCATCAAGATCGAAACGCCGTCCGGTGATACAACACGCCAATCAGGGCCGCGCAGAAGTGAAGGTATGGCATCTTTGTATATGGCGACGAACCGGAACAAACGCAGTGTTATTCTGGATTTGAGTCAAACAGAGGGGCGGGAAGCACTTTTTAAGATTATCGGGACAGCTGACGTGTTCTTGCACAATATGCGCCCGAAGGTGGCAAAAAAATTAGGGCTGGAATATGAACATTTTGCCGATCGCTTTCCAGATTTGATTTACTGCGCAACCTACGGATTTCGTAAAGATGGCCCCATGGCAGACAAGCCTGCCTATGATGACATCATTCAGGCGGCAAGCGGTATTGCTGATCTTCAAACAGTGACGTCTGATCAGCCCCGTTATGTGCCAACAATTATGGCCGATAAAACCACGGGCCTTAATGTGGTGTCCGCAATTTTGGCGGGATTGCTTAAACGGGAACGGGGCGGGGGCGGTCAGGCCATTGAAGTTCCCATGTTTGAATGCCTTGTTGATTTTGTCATGGTCGAACATTTATACGGCGCTGGATTTGAGCCGCCAATTGGTCATATGGGGTATGATCGGTTGCTCAACAAAATGAGAAAACCCTACGCGACAACAGATGGCTATCTTGCTGTGCTCCCCTATACCACCGCTAACTGGCAGGCATTATTTGATATAGCAGGGAGAGAGGATCTTAAAAGTGATCCACGTTTTGTTGACCTAGCGACCCGAACGAAGCATTCAGAAGAAGTCTATGGCCTGCTTGCCGACATTATTGCCACCAGATCTACAGCCGTGTGGCAACGGGACTTAGACAAGGCTGGCGTTCCTGTACAAACCGTTATGACGAAAGAGATGTTGCTTGAAGACGAGCAACTGCACGCATCCGGTTTTTGGCGGATAGAGGAGCATCCGACAGAAGGGACGCTTCGCATGACAGACCCGCCAATCCGATTTTCTAAGACGCCTTCAACAATCCGCAGCCTACCGCCTCATTTAGGGGAGCACAGCACGGAGATTTTGAAGGAAGCCGGTTATTCAGATGAGGAAATAGAAGCGCTACTCGCGGCAAAGGTAAGCAACCAATCTTAAGGGAATAATAATGAAAAAATATAAAAATATTCTGTTTGAAGTAGTAGAAAATGTTGCAACGTTGACATTGAATAAACCGGAAACCCTCAATGCTTTGACTATTGATATGATGTATGAAGTGCAAGATGCACTCGCATATATCGAAAATGATAAATCAGTGCGCGCACTGGTCTTCACGGGCGCAGGGAGAGGTTTCTGTTCCGGTCAGGATTTACGGAATAGGGTCGCTTCTGGGGATCGTTTTGTTGAAGATCTAATGGACTGCTATTTCCGAGCTTTCAATGGCATACGAACATGCCGTGTGCCGGTTATTACTGCAATTAATGGAACCGCAGCCGGTGGCGGTTTTTCATTGGCTTTAATGGGAGACATTTTAATCGCCGCTCGCAGTGCAAAATTCATTCAAGTCTTTAGCCGTATCGGTCTTGTACCGGATCTGGGCTCAACTTATTTGCTGCCAAAGGCCATCGGTCGGGCAAACGCCTTGAAATTGATGATGAGCAATGAGCCGTTATCAGCCGAAGACGCAGTGGAAATGCGCTTGATAAGCGATTGCGTTGACGATGCTGACTTACAAACCAAAGCACAGGAGATTGCCAAAAAACTATCTGTTGGCCCTACCCATGCCTTGATGATGACCCGCAGCCTTGTCGACGAAGTGGACGATAAAGCGTTCGAGAAACAATTCCGCCGCGAATTGGAAACCCAAAGCCAAATGCGGGACAAACCAGATGGAATTGAAGGTGTCGCAGCATTTGTTGAGAGAAGACCCACTCAGTTTATCGGAGAATAGGCGTACAAAAATAAAAGCAATGCACGAATATTGCGCAATGAAATAAACTCAACTAGTGTGAAATGGGATTGGTTTGGGATTATTTTATATGAAAAATAAGTTACGTCTTTGCACAGTTTCACTTTCGTTATTAATGATAGCTTCGTGCCAAACGACGAAGAATGTAGGTGAAGGCGATATTTACTTTTTTAGGGATAATTTTGTTGCTGCGTATAATAGTTATATCGCAGCAATAAATGATTACCCTCATCATTCATTCGCATTTGTTTATGATAAAAAAAGCGGAGCCTTTGGCTGGTCAGGTCGCCCATCCTTGAATGGTATTAAATACGCCATTGATACTGCGATGACGGGCTGTAAAAAGAAAAGTTTGGAGAGAAACTGTAACATTTTTGATCTAAATGGCCGAATTGTCTGGAAGGGCTTAAACGAAGAACGAAAACTTGAGCTTGTGTCTTATGCCCATCGTGGCTTAAAGGGCCGAGAGAATAAAATTGTCAAATTTTCAGCGGAAGTTGTTACGGTTAGTGTGGCACAACAAAAGAAGTATAAATCCTATCTAAATAGGCAGAGTAATTATGACCACACGGCTTTCTTTATTAGTGCAAACGGATATTCAGCGGGCGAAGCATTCAGTCATGGAGCGACCACTAGCTCTTATGCTCAAACACTTAGGAACGCATTGAAATCGTGCCAATTGCAGTCAGAAACATCTGAATGTTATTTAATTGCTGTAAATGGTAAACCTGTTAATTCCGCAGCAAGTAAGGCACTCGAGCTTAATTAATTCGATTTTTCTGGCTTATTCGTCTTCTATCAAATGGCGTTTCATGATGGGGATTTGGGTCGCTAGGAAAACGGCGTTGAGGCCTAGGATGCCATAGACGCGAAAGGCGACCCACATATCCGTAGAGACGGAATAGCGAACAATCTCGTTTAAGATAGCAATAGCGATTAAGAATAGACCGAGCCGGACAGTTAGTTTTGCCCAACCTTCATCATCGACATCCAGCATTTGACCAAAAACCATACGAAGAAGGGACTGTTTCCAAACTAGCCCAAGCAGTAAAGCAACGCCGCAAAGAGCATTGGTGAGAGTTACCTCAATCTTGATAAATTCTTCATCTCCTAAAAATAGGGTCAAGCCGCCAAAAATAAGAACAAAGACTAAAGAGACACTTGGCAGAATTGGAATTTTTCGAGCCATTGCCCAAGAGACACCAAATGAGAAAACCAAGGATACGAGTAAAACGCCTGTGGCGACGAAAATATCGTAGAGTTCATCTGCAATGAAAAAGAGGATCAAGGGTCCAAGATCGATACCAAGTTTAAGCATCGGAGACATTTGTTCCCCAGTATCAGTCGAATTCTTACCCATTCCCGATTACTCCACATCTTCATTTAATTAGGCGCCAGAAATACTAAGTACAAAACAGACTATATTTATTATTTCTTTACTACCACAAGCAAAGCGGCAATAAAACAAAATTGGACGTCAGGTGTTAAGCATTTTTTTTACGACAAATAAAATGACATTAAAGTACTGATTTTATAGCAAGCGGGTGTTTTTAAATGACGCCGCTTATTAAAGGTGGCAAAGTGTCGTTATATTGGGTGTCGCTGAAGTAATCAGCCGTCTGAATTCGTTTCTGTATCACGTAAACATTTTGTGATGATTTCAATCACTTCCAAACACAGTTGTATAGGCGCTTGTTCAGTGCCTTACAATAATTGCTATAGGGAATTATCTAATGCGTCGGGTCATCGTAGCTTTTCAATCCGTCTTTTTACTTCTTTTTGTGACGGCTTGCGGTGAACCACCTGAAGTGGTGACGGAACATGTTCGATCCGTTAAAACCTACACTGTTTCGGAAAATGCGGGCGGGAATATCCGTAATTTTTCAGGCAAAATAGTGGCAGCAGACTCCGCTAGCTTGAGCTTTCCAGCCGCTGGGACAGTTGCGCAAGTGTTTGTTTCCAGCGGAGATAAAGTCACAGCAAATCAAAAGCTTGCTGTAATGGATGATGTCCCTTTCAAATTGGATGTTGAAGCATCGAAAGCGGAGCTTCGAAAAGCAGAATCAACTGCGAACGAGAAAATTGGCGAATTTAATCGATCTAAAACCCTGTTTGATAAAGGCTGGGTTAGTCAAGCCGCACTGGACCAAGCTCAATTTTCAATGAATGCGGCGCAGGAGGAAGTGAGTTATAAAACCTCTCTACTCAGTATGGCCAATCGGGGCCTGAATGATACCACTTTGCGTGCCCCTTACGATGGTATTGTTGGGCAACGACTAGTACAGCCGAATGAAGTGGTTGCGGCAGGGGCATCTGTCTTAATTCTTGATGCAGAAGGCACAATGGAAATTTCCATCTCGGTTCCTGAAAAAATAATTTCTAAATTAAAAATGGGGATGACTGCTGCAGTGACATTCAACGTCTTGCCTGATGTTGTAATTGAGAGCCGGGTCACGGAGATTTCTCGAGTGGCAGGGGCGGGAAATATTTTTCCAGTCAAAGTCAGCCTGATTAATCCACCTTCAAAATTACGTGCTGGGATGAGTGGTGATGTGGCCCTAACTACGGACACTGATGATAGGGAGTTTGGCTTTCTTATTCCCCTATCTTCTGTGGCGGCAACAGAAGATTTGAAGGGAGCCTATGTTTTCGTGTTCGATCCTATCACCACAACCCTCAAAAAGATTGAAGTGAAAACAGACTCTGCCCGTACCAATTATATTGGTGTCAAAGGCGTCCATGCCGGTGATTTGGTAGTCTCGGCCGGGGTGTCTTTCCTGTCTGAAGGGCAGAAAGTTAAATTGATGAGTAATGCGGCTCAATAGAAGACTTAGGATAAAGAGGGGGCTCGTATGTCAATTATAACAGAATTTGCCATCAAAAATTCACGTATCACTATAATGATGGTTCTTATGATCATCTTGATGGGGATATACACTTTTCTGAGCTATCCAAGCCGGGAAGATCCATCAATTACCATTCGGGTTGCGAATGTAACGACCCAATTTCCCGGCATGTCGCCGGAACGAATTGAGGAGTTGATCACCCGCCCAATTGAAGAAAAAGTGAGAGAAATTCCAGAGGTCAAACATATTGAATCCGACTCCAAAACCGGCGTGTCTCTGGTCAAGGTGACGCTGAATGACGATGTTTTTGATTTGCTGCCTGTTTGGCAAGATCTTCGCGATAAAATGTCTGATGTAACATCAAGTCTACCAAAAGGGACTTCTGCACCTGCTGTTAATGATCAGGTCGGGCTTACTGCTGTTGCTACGATAGCCCTTTGGGCCGATGGGTTTTCACTTTCAGAAATGAAGGATGTGGCAAAAACTTTGAGCGAAAGGTTGTATACCCTTGATGGTATTAAGAAAATTGAGCGTTTTGGAGAACAGGATGAGCGCATCTATCTGGACTTTAATCGGGCACAGATAACGCAGTATGGCATCGACATTAACGTTATAGTCCAGACACTACAGACACAGAATATTATCTTGCCCGGCGGCGATATAGATGCCGGGGGACAGACTGTTGTGCTTGAGCCGTCTGGTAATTTCAATTCCGTCGAGGAGATTGAACAGGTCCTCATTGCTATTCCAGATACGGAACAGGTGGCAAGGTTAAGCGATTTAGTCAAAGTGCGCAGGGGATATATCGATCCACCCAGAATGCCCGTATATTTTAACGGTCATCACGCCATTGTTCTTAGCGTCTCCATCGAAGAGGGAATTAACAGCGTCGCTTTTGGGAAAACTTTGAAACGTAAAGTGCAAATACTGCAACAAGACCTTCCGTGGGGATATGTTCTGGAATTTGCAACTTTCCAGCCAGACCTCGTTGATGTCTCTGTCAATGGTGCAGTGAATAACCTGTATCAGACACTGGCAATCGTATTGTTCGTGGTGATGCTGTTTCTTGGCGTTCGCACAGGACTGATCGTAGGCTCTTTTGTTCCCATCACTATGCTACTGAGCATTATTATCATGCGACAGTTCGATGTGGAATTACAGCGGGTTTCCATTGCAGCCTTGATCATTGCATTGGGAATGCTGGTTGATAACGGTATCGTTATTGCCGAAGATATCAGAACCCGTTTTAAAAATGGCGAAGAGAGAATACAAGCCGCGATAAATTCGGGGAAAACTCTTGCGATACCACTTCTTACCTCGTCGCTGACAACAATTCTTTTCTTCGTGCCGATGGCCCTTGCCGAGGGCGGGACCGGTGAATTTACGGGCTCTTTGGCGCAGGTTGTGACAATTGTTCTGTTATCCTCTTGGTTCTTGTCGTTGTTCCTCACCCCAGCTGTTTGTGTGGCGTTCATGAAAGTTCCTGCTGAGGTCGAAGGAGAGGCGGAGCCACAGAATTCGGCTGCTTTGATCAGGCTCTATAGCGGTTATGAAGGAATTTTGAACACTGTTCTTCGGTTCAAATACGCGTTTATGGGCCTGATGCTGTTGCTCTTGATCATATCGGGCTACGCTTTTACATTTCTGGGAAAAGAGTTTTTCCCTCTTGGGGATAGAAACCAGTTCTTGGTTTATGTGGACTTACCCGCAGGCAGTTCCATCAAGAAAACTGACGAAGTGGTTAAACGACTTACAAGCTGGTTGTCCGACGAAGCTGAAAACCCGGAAATCGCCAATAATATTGCTTATGCAGCAAATGGCGGCCCTCGTTTTTTCTTATCCCTTGCTGCTATGGACCCAGATCCTCAACGTGCTTTCTTTGTCGTGACCACAAAATCACCCGATACAGTAGATGAGGTGGTGCTGAGGACGCGGAATTATATTCTGGATTATCTGCCTGAGGTGCGCGGAGAGGCCAAAAAAATGTGGATGGGAGCCTCCGAAGCGGGATTGTTCGAGCTTAGGATTATCGGAACAGATGCCTTGGAATTACGCCAAAAGGCGGACCAAATGGTTCAGAGAATTAAAGATGTTCCTGGAACGCTCGTATCAAAGCAGAATTGGGAAAATCCGATTTTGAAATTGGATATCGAAATAGACCAGGCTCGTGCAAGCAAGGTTGGGGTGACATCGGAAGATGTAGCGAACGCCCTAAATACTTATTATTCAGGGAGTGCGGTTACCGATTATCGTGAAGGCGATAAAATCATCCCAATCATATTGCGATCCGGTGATACAGGACGAGGGACATTGACCGGTTTGCAGGACTTAACGGTATATTCATCCACAACGGGGGAATGGATACCGCTTGGACAAATTACAGACATTAAAGGGAAGTGGGAGACGGCACGTATAAAAAGACGGGATCAGGAAAGAACGATCACAGTGACGGCAAAGCATAAAACCATGGCTGCCGCTGAGCTTTATGATCTTCTTTTACCTGACCTTAATGATCTTGATATGAAGGCGGGCCATCGGTGGGAGGTTGGCGGAGAAGTTGAATCTCAAGCCGAGGCGAACGAAAAGCTTTTTGAAAATCTACCTATCTGCCTTGCGTTGATTGTCGTGTTGCTTGTTTGGCAATTTAACTCCTTTAGACGGCCCATTATTATCCTGTTGACCATACCGCTGATTTTGATTGGTGCTACAATTGGGCTTTTAGTAATGAATGGTCTCTTCGGTTTTATGGTTATTCTTGGTTTTTTCAGCCTAGCCGGGATTATCATAAATAACGGTATTGTCCTGATCGATCGAATTGATAGTGAACGAGAAGGAGGAGGGCCCGCATATGACGCGCTTGTGGCAGCCTGCCTTGCGAGATTGCAACCTATCTTGGTTACCTCCCTTACAACTGTTCTTGGCCTGTTGCCGCTTATCATCTCACAGGAACCGCTTTTTTATGCGATGGCGAGCGCCATGGCATTTGGATTAGCAGTTGGAACTGTTTTAACGTTGGCAGTTGTGCCGGCCCTCTATGCCATATTCTTCAATATATCTCGGTGAATATGGCATAGTTGCGCGGCCTTTTTAGCTGGTAATAAGATCGAAATTCACTCCGCAGGCGTTAAAAGACTGACCCTTTGTCGAATATCCGTGCTCACGGGCTCGCTCTAGCATTGCCTTAGGGTCGTCTACCGTTAAAGACATGCTTGCAAAGTGATCCTTGCTATCGGTGTTATTTTTATGGAAGTGAACAGTTCCGTAATCCAGTGTCATGCTTTGGCTATCCTTTGAACTAACGGTAACGGGGCGGCCAAAAAGCTCAGACCATTGGGCCGATTTTGTCGCTGGATCACTGCATGCCATTGTAAAGGATGTTAAGTCTTTTGTTGTGCTTGTGTTGATCCCCTGTTGCCAGTTTTCGCCAGCCCACGCGTAATTTCCCAATATATCTTCACCGTCCTTATGATGATCAAATTCCACCATGGTAAGGCCCGTTTCTTTTGGATTGAGTTGAAGCAGGTCTGCCTCATCCTCTGATCGCTCGAAAATTGGTGAAATATTTAGTTTCAATGCTGCTTTTTTTCTCATTGTAACGTCATCACAGTCAAAAATTGCCATATATCCACCGACACCTCGTGTTCTTTCAATAAAACGGTGGACGGCTGTACCGTCACGGGTCGGAGCAACGAGCTCGATGAAAGTGCCATTGATTGCAAAAAGTGAATTTTCTAACCCAAAATGATCCAAGGTCGATTTATGGCAAGGATCCAAACCCAAAATATGAGACAGAGATTTTTCATCTTTTCGAATATCAAGGGTAGCCAAGCATACTTGCCTTAAGCGGACATAATTTTTATTTACCATTTTATTCCCCATTAAGTGATAGGGAATAATTGCTACTTCTTAAGTAAGGTGCAAGCGGATTTATATGAGTTTTGAAATAGTATAAAGGGTATAGTATGGATAATAAGTACGAATTTATGGAGAAGTAGGGTATGCGTTGGGAAGAATTAGGGGAACAAAATTGTTCTATCGCGCGTGCGCTATCTGTCTTTGGGGATCGCTGGACTTTGATGATTATAAGGGACTGCTTTCTGGGAATAAAACGATTTGATGAATTTCTGGAAGGGCTTCAATTATCACGGACTATTTTGACAGACCGGCTAAATAGGCTTGTAGAGCATACTGTATTAGAAAAAATACCCTATCAAACAAAGCCAACCCGATACGATTATAAGCTGACACCTAAGGGCTTAGCTTTGCATCCGTTAATTCTTATTATGGCTGAGTGGGGAGATACTTACTACGCGGAGGCGGATGGTGTGCCGATCATTCGAACCCACAAAACATGCGGAGAGGATTTCACGAGTAAAATCGTCTGTTCGGAATGCGGGGAGCTGGTTACCCCGGGTGCAGTTTCAGCATATAACAATCCAGAATGTAAACGGGAGCCTGCTTTTAAATTACCGATTGCCCGTTAAGGTAATTATTGACCACCGACTGGCTTTGCGTCGGAAACAAAGCCTGTCGATGGTCAATAGGCATATAGAAAACTACATGCCGGGGGGTCTGAAAAACGCTCTATTATCCTTGCCGTATAATTTCTTCTTCTACGGCTCTCAAATTTTCTTTACCAAAGAAAAGCTCATCTCCCACAAAGAAGGACGGGCAGCCAAAAACACCCATCGATACTGACCGTTCAGTATTTGCAATCAATTGGTCTTTAACATCCTGATCTTGTATACGTGCCATTATATGTGCGGCATCCAGCCCATCGGCGGCCAACACGTCAGTCAAAATATCTGTGTCTGCAACATTATGGTTGTTTTCCCACATGGCATTCATGATCGTATCCACATATTTCAGCAGAAATCCCTCTTTTTCTGCGACGATAGCCCCTCGCATAACCTTGACGGTATTGATGGGGAAATGCTGGTTCATTTTAAACTTATCAAGTTTATGATCTCTAATGAAGCGTTGCATTTCCAGTCTGAGATAGTCTGGTTTGTTTTTGACATTTCCATAGGTGACAAACGGAGCTTGATTGTTAGTAAGTTTAAACAAGCCGCCTAATAGAACGGGGAAATATTCAACTTTGGTGCCCGTTCTCTCTTCGATAGCGGGGATCAATTCGTGGCTTAAATAGCAATTTGGGCTCGCAAAATCCATATGGAATGTTACTTCTGGCATCATCAATTATCCTTTTATTATTGTTTGTTTCTGGGAAAATGGCACCGCTCACCATTTTTCTGTCCAGGGGCGTAAATCCAACTCAAAAGTCCATGAATCTTTGGGTTGGTTGTGAATATGCCAATAATTGTCTGCAATATGATCAGGGTTCAAAATACCCCCTTGATCTTTCATGGCATAGCGTTCAGGGAAGTTGGTTTTTATAAAATCAGTATCAATGGCCCCATCAATGACGGTATGTGCTACATGTATTCCTAATGGAGCCAATTCCCGAGCCATAGATTGGGCTAAAGCGCGAAGTGCGTTTTTAGATCCGGAAAAGGAAGCAAAGTTTTTCGCGCCTCGGAGGCTTGCGGTAGCACCTGTGAAAATGATTGTCCCTCTTTCTCGAGGTCTCATCCGAAGCGCAACTTCTCGACCACAAAGAAAGCCGGTAAAACATCCCATTTCCCATATTTTGAAATATTTCCGCGGAGTTTCATCAAAAATACTTGAGGGGACATTTGCACCAATATTAAAAACCAAGACCTCAATTGGTCCGATTTCATTCTCGATAGTTTCGATAAGCTGGCTGACTTGATCTTCTTTTCTGGCATCACACCCAAAAGCAATTGCCTTGCCTCCATCAGCCTCAATTTCTTCGACAAGTGACGCTAATTTTTCGCTATTACGTCTGACGCAGCATGTCGTAAATCCTTCTCGTGCAAATTTTTTAGCGATTGCACCACCGGTAGCATCTCCTGCTCCAATAATTAAAGCGACACCATTATTGAGCATAGTCTCTCCCATTTTTTTATTCTAATTAGTTTAGTTTCAAATTTTGTAAATATCAATAGTGGACTTACTCTCAAACGGCAGAATTCTCAGCCTAATAGGTGTTTTTATGGTTTTTAAATTTAGAGATTTATTAAATTAATATTACGTTAAATTAACGAAAAACTGTTTTTATAATTTAGTGAAATATTAAGATATCAAACATATGAATAGCTCCGCCTTATCAAGTAGGCAAAATATTTGGAGTAGTATTATGTACAAGATTTTCTCGGTTTTAGCGAGTTTAGCCATTTTTCTTTTTGCAAGTACGGTTAGTGCAGAGAGTAAAAAAGAAACCGTTGTGTCAATGATGGAAAATGCCATCAGTCACTTTGAAAAAGTGGGTACCGAGCAAGCCTATAAAGATTTTGCTGTTAAAGGTAGTGAGTTTAACAAAGGCGAGTTCTATATTTTCGTTACAGCACTAAATGACGGAGTTTTAGCCTTTCATGGAGCAAATCCTAAATTAGTAGGTAAGAATTTAGGGAAGCTGAAGGACACGGACGGAAAACCATTCGTGGTGGAATTTCGGAAAGTAGCAACCGGTCCTGGCGAAGGTTGGGTTGATTATAAGTGGCCACATCCTGTGACTAAAAAAATTACACCTAAGAACACACTCATTAAGACTACTGGCGACTATTATTTTGCAATCGGCTATTTCGAATAATGTTGAATTAGTTTAATTTCGACGTAGTTTCTAAGGAGCTACGTCGTTCTTTCCACGTTTTATTTTCATCATAACTTCCTATAAAGGTTAGGTCTTAATTGATCTACAGCGCTATCAGCGAATTCCAGTGTCATCTGTGTGGTGCTTGATGCGATATTTTCAGTCATTTCGTGATTAACCCCTGCCAATTTCAAATTCTGCTATTTTTCTATTTGCACGCCGATCAAATTACAGATGGTTTCTATGTGCAAGAGCACCTTCATCAGCAGAGAAGCATTCGGGGCGAAAAAGAATAACCACAATTTACTTTTTTATGCCCAATTTTGATTTAGGTGGTTTTTTAGTATGGTACGCGTCCCTTTTGGGCTCCCTATCTGGTTGAGTTTTTGTTTTTTCAAATCGATAAAAGATTCTCGAGAACGGCAGAAATTAGGTCTTGGTACTGGTAATTCTTGTATTTCTAAATTTTTTTATTAGTGATTTGCACTATTTTAAGTTGAATAAAAGTATTTTTATTTTAGTAAAAAATTAAGATGTCAAAAGTATGTATTGGCGCGCAATTTTAGTAAGTAAAAAATTCTAGGAGTATTATGATGTTCAAGACTGTTTCGCTATTAGCAGGTTTGGCTGTTTTTTTGTTTGCCAACGCAGTTAATGCAGAGAGTAAAAAGGAAACAGTTGTCTCAATGATGGAAAGTTCCATCAGCCACTTTAATAAAGTTGGCGCAGAGCAAGCCTATAAAGATTTTGCCGTTAAAGGCAGCGAATTTAACAAGGGGGCAATCTATGTTTTCGTATCATCCTTAAAGGGGGATGGTGTCGTCTTTCACGGTGCAAACCCTAAATTAGTAGGTAAAAAACTTGGAAAATTGAAAGATACAGACGGCAAACTGTTTGTAAAAGAGTTCCGTGACATCGCTAATGGTCCGGGCAAGGGTTGGGTTGATTATAAGTGGCCACATCCTGCGACTAAGAAAATCACACCGAAACACACGCTTATTAACAAGGTAGGCGATTATTATTTTGCAATTGGATATTTTGACTAATATCAAGTTAGATCAGTTTCGACGTAACTTCTAAAGAGTTACGTCGTTTTGTTACATGTTGCGAATTCGTTATAATTTGTGATTAAAGTTAGATCTTAATTGATCTGCGACAGTATCGGCGAATTCCAGTGTCATCTGAATTGTGCCAGAGGCGAGACTGTCAGCCAATTCGTGATTAACCCCTGCTGATTTCAAATGCTCCGGTTCAGCTATTCTAGAGATAATATCCACGGCGGATTCTAAAAGCTGAGGGGAGTTTTTGCCAATTTCTGCCATTTCTCGAATTGCCCGCCGAACACATTGTCGAAGGCTCTTTTGTGCAAGAGCATATCCATCAGAGGAGAGGCATTCGGGACGTAAAAGAATAGCCATGTTTTCTTTTGAAAAAGCCCTGTTTCGAATTAAGTGATCCTTTAATATAGCACGAGCCTCAATGGGGGTGCGTATTTGGCGCAGTTTCTCACGGCTTTCATCATACAGCACTTCATAACCGCTGGTGAGGAACGAAAATGCCAGGGCTCCTACGTCAGGGAAATGCCGGTAGACTGTTCCGCGCCCTAATCCGGATAATTTTACGATCTCTGACATAGTCGGCAGTGAATTAGCATCTTTGCGGGTTGCTTCATGAAATGCGTCCATGATTTGCTGACGGTTTTGAATGGCGTCACTTCGGGG
>Ga0209826_1001181_pt1 | contig 18294 bp, 17 predicted proteins | sample GOMGulsemesocosm_5_FD_184637 | JGI IMG/M metagenome (GOLD analysis project Ga0209826, IMG submission 184637) | Methane-oxidizing microbial communities from mesocosms in the Gulf of Mexico - GOM15C Gulf of Mexico (SPAdes) (version 2) | ecosystem: Environmental > Aquatic > Marine > Cold seeps... | reverse complement strand
ATTTCAGTGAGTTAATATCTGAAATTAAGAAAAGGGTATAGTTAATATTATTAATTTTGAAATGAACTTGCATCCACAATAAAAAAACAGTCATACAAACCACAAATTGATCTAATTAAAACGTTAGAATATTTTTTATTGCTGCTATGCAGCAACAAAGTATTGACACCATTTTAAACGGTAGGTAAACTTGCTTTATCGATTTGTTGCGGTGCAGCAAATCGGTTTTTAACCTAACCTAACCTAACCAATACAAGCCAACAAACAGGACAACTATTATGTATAACAAAATGACTGAAAATTTATCTAGCCTAATGAAACCGTTAAACGACTTAGTTAGCATTAATGTGAAAATGGCAGAAAAGCTTATCAATACACAGGCTTCATTTTTAACTACTACCTTAAATGAAGGTGCTGCACATACAAAAGCACTTGCTGGTGAAAAAGATTTAAAAGAAATTTTAGAAATACAAAAAGTTTACTCTAAAGAATTACAAGAAAAAGCAAGTGCAGCTGTTAAAGATGTATTACAAGTAGCAACAGACTCTTCTAAAGAAGTAGCTGAGATTGTAAAAAATTCTTATAAAGCTCAAGCTAAGTAATAGAAAATTGCTTTTAAATAAAACATCAGGGCTTAAAAGTTCTGATGTTTTTGATCTTAAATACGAATTAAGAACTAGCACGCACAAAGCTGTCCGTTGCGTTAATTAAGGCATCAATAATTCTAGGTTCGCTTGCTACATGCCCAGCCATTTCAACAATGGTTAGCTTAGCTTCAGGCCAGTGTTGTTTTAGTTGCCAAGCCTGTTCAAGGGGGCATACCATGTCATAACGACCATGAATAATAGTGGTTGGTATATGACGAATAATATCAATACTCTCTAGTAAAGGCGTTTGGCTGATAAAACAATGATTTAATGAATAATAGAGCTGAATAATTGAAGATACTTTATCAGTATCTTTTAGCAAACCTTTTGGTAAATTTTTTGAAAATTTAGGTGGCTCTTGCAAAGCGATAAGGTTTGCTTCCCAGTGCTGTAGTTTGTTAAACATTTTAATTGCTATTTTACTGTCGTCACTGTTTAGTTGTTGATAAATAGCTGACAGTGGTTGTGCCTGTTTATCTTTAGGTAGGGCTTTAACTAGGTGTTGCCAAGCATCTGGAAAAATTTTAGCTGCGCCATTGGCTTGATATACCCAATCAATATCTTGTGAGCGAGCTAAAAACACCCCTCGTAATAACAAACCTAATACTTGCTGTGAAAAGTGTTGGGCATAATACAACCCAAGTGTTGCCCCCCATGAACCACCAAAAACCAACCACTTTTCAATACCAATATGCTGCCGTATTACTTCCATATCTTCAATAAGGTGAGCGGTGGTATTGTGTTGTAATGAGCCTACAGGGTGAGAACGACCACAACCACGTTGATCAAATAAAATTATATGATAATACTTAGGATCAAAATAACGACGATGTGACTCATTACAACCAGAGCCAGGACCGCCATGTAAAAACACAACCGGTACACCTAACGGGTTTCCGCATTGCTCTACATAAATACGATGATTAATATCGGCTTCATCTGCGCTTTTTGGTTTGAAGTTAATTTCTTCTGTGTTTTTTTCTTTTAAGTCGCCTGAATTTAGCTTGCTTATATTACTTACCTTTAAGTAATAATGTTTAAATGGCTCAATGGCAGGGTAGAGTGAGTGCATATTTTGTGATTCGCATATGCTCATAAATATATTACCCTTTGCTCTTGAACTTAGGTCTAAAGTTTAACAAAGCAAATATAGATACAAAAGCGGTTACGGTTATTACTACGCTAAAAGCGGTGGTATTTAATTGTCCAAATAATGCAAACCTTAGTAATTCAACACAGTAAGTAAAAGGATTGTATTGGCAAATATTGTATAACCAGATACTTGCTTCTTGCATTTTCCATAATGGATACAAGGCGCTTGATAAAAAGAACATAGGGAAAATAACAAAGTTCATTACGCCTGCAAAATTTTCTAACTGCTTAATCAAACTTGATAATAACAAACCTAACGCACCAAGAAAAAAGGCGATTATAAAAATAGCAGGCGCTGCGGTTAAATAGCTTAACCATGGAATATCCACATCAACAAGTTGGGTACAAAATAAAAAAATATACACTTGCATAAGTGATAAAAAAGCAATGGCGACAAGCTTACAACACAAAAGAAATGGCATGGGCAAAGGGCTCATTAACAATACTTTCATACTGCCCATTTCTCTATCATACACCATAGAAAGTGAGCTTTGCATGCCATTAAATAGTACTATCATGCAGCATAAACCAGGAACAATATACTCCTGATAGGTAATGTAAGTACCGTAGGGTTCCATAATTGAAATGCCCAAAGCAGCCCTAAAGCCCGCAGCAAAAACAATCAGCCACAATAAAGGTCTAACTAAGGCACTGAGTAAACGGGAGCGCTGTTTAAAAAATCGAAAAAGTTCACGTTTAATAATTCCCATGCAACAATAAAGATACTTATCTATATTCACACAGCCTCCGAATTCTTAGTTAACGAAAAATAAAGTTGATAAACATCACTACTAGCATATTGTTCGCATAAATCTTTACAAAGTGCTTGCGCTTGTACTTTGCCATGATGGAGCACTATTAATTGATCATCAGGTTCAACTTCATCCATTAAATGAGTTGCCCATAACACACAAATATTTAGCTGTTGGCATAAGTTTCGAACATAAGAAATGATTAAAAGTCGACTATCGACATCTAAGCCAACACTTGCTTCATCAAGCAATAAAACCTTTGGCTGATGAATGAGTGCTCGGGCTATTTCAACTCTACGCCGATGACCACCATTTAACGTTCTTACTGGATCATCTAAACGCTCTGTTAAGCTTAATTGCGATAAAATAATTTCGATATTTTTTAATGCTTTTTTAGGTGATATGCCATGTAGTGAAGCGAAGTAGAGTAAATTTTGTTTTACTGACAGATCAAGATCTAGGGTAGATTGTTGAAAAACCACACCCATTTGTGACATTATTTTTGCTTTATCACTAAATAAATCACAACCGTTAATGTTAATGGTATTTTGCTTGGTTTGATAAAGCCCTGTTAGTAATGAGAACAAGGTACTTTTACCTGCACCATTTGGGCCTAATAAAACATTAAAGCCAGTAGATAAAGATAAATTAACACCATCAAGGGCTTGTTTATTTCTGTAAGCAAATGATAAGTTTTTTATTTCTATATTTATAGTATTAGTAGTCATAGCGTTATTTAATTCTTAGCATGTTTGATAGCAATGCCCCATGGAAAGCGACCCACTTTAATTGATTTTATTACTTTCATTTTAGCAATATCAATAATAGATACATCACCACTGATACCATTCGTTGTTAGTAGTTTAGTTTGATCTTCGGTTAATGCTAATTGCCAAACTCGACGGCCAACTAATAAGTATTTTTCTATTGCCATAGTCTGTCTATTAATAACCGCAACATGGTTGGCCGGCCCTAAAGCGACAAACGCATAATGACCATCATGGCTAAGTTCTATACCAACAGGTTGCACTCTATCACGATGAATACCATGTATTTTAAAGTTAAATTCTTTTACGATCTTTTTGCTATCAACATCAATCACTACCACGGAACCACCAATCTCTGAGCTTACCCATAATAGTTTATTGTCTTGAGTAAATTGTGCTGATCTTGGCCTAGCGCCTACTAACGTATTGGCAATTATCTTATTGGTTTTGGTATCTATCCAATGCACCATATTGGTTGTTTCTGATGTCACCACAACAATTTCACCATTAGAACTTACCGCTAAACCTTCAGGCTCAACACCTACGTCAATTTGGGTAATAACTAAGCTAGATTCAATATCAATGACAGTCAGTATGGCATCATCCTCGTTAGAGGTATAAATAATCTTCCCATTGGGATGCAATGCTATTGTTTCAGGGTCTTCTCCTGAAGGTAACTCGCCAATAATTTCTTCGGTATCTAAATCTAATATTTGAATACGATCAGAATCACTCGCGCAAATGTAAGCGAGTGATTGTTGATCATTAAAAATTATACCCCGTGGTCTTTGCCCCACTGATATTTCTTTAATAACCTGCTGTGTATCTAAGTCAATAACTGAAATGTTATCGTCTTTTTCATTGGTAACATAAGCATACTCTGTTGAAGTGGCAGCAACGAACGTGGGTGACATGACTAATAAACTCGCGATTATTCCTAGGAGTCTATGTATTTTATTTCTAGTTTTTATTTTCATAATTTTTTCGTTAGTTATATCCGTTAAGTATACTCGTTAGCTTTAAATGATAGCTTTAAATAATACTAAGTTTACCTAGCTAGCATTAATGTAGTTTGCACTGAGATTCTTTTTTGTCAAAGCCTAAAGTATCTAAGTCAGTTCTAGGGTGTAAAAAACCAGCCTGTGGAGATTGAGAAACTAATCCTTGAGGATGAACTAAAGCCATAGGCATTCTTAATTGTCCATTCCATGAGCGAAAACTTAATTTTCTTCCTTTATAAGCGGCTAATTCAAAATCTGTTGATCTTAGGTAATTCTCGATTATCTTAGCAGAAGTTGAATGTGTTTTATGTACCGCTTGTGCAATTGATCGAATGGCAAGGTAGCCACCAAAATCAATTTCATTCATATAACGAGCGGTTAATTTATTAAAACGTGTCTGTAATTGTGCTGCCCCCCATTGTTCTATAACACGATGCCAAGAAAGTGCCTCTAAGCCAGCTGAGCCAACAACTGGACGAGGTAAATAGGTGTTAAATGGAATATATTGGGCAAAATCTTTAGTGTGATCAGCCACATAAATAACATCATACTCTTTAGAGGTTTGTGTAAACAGTGGTACTTCTTGTTGGGCGCTTCGTCTCAGATCGGTATCAAAGCTCCAGTGTTTTTCGGCTATTATTTTTAAACCATAGCGTTTAGCTGAACGTTTAAATGAAGTCGCTATGGCAATATCCACAGGTTTCTTTCCTGAAATTAACAGTACCTTCGTTAATCGGCGATAAAGTAACCATTGAGCAAGCGCATCTGTTTTCATTGCATAGCTAGGAGCGGTATGTAAAAAGGTAGTTAAACATTCTGTATTGCGTAAAAGATCTGAAAACTCACTAATATTGAAAAGTAAAATATCTTTATTTTGTGCCCAAATGTTAATTTGTTTTAATGTTGCTAAAGGAGCATTGAGGACAAAAATACTCTCACCTTGATTGAATGCCTGTGTTAAATGTTGAAGTAAATCAGGCGTTGTTTTAAATTCAAACTGAGTTAGTGAAAAATGCTGGTGCAGAAATTTACCCGTAGTATTTGAATCATTTATAGCTAAGCGACTCCCTTGATAGCCACTATCGTTAGGTGTTTTAATTACATTTGATAGAGCAGGGCCTTGCTGATTCTGTAATTTCAGATAGCTTATCTTAACCTCAATAGGTTCAATGTTAATAGACTGATCTTTAATAGACAATGCCAAAGCATTGCTCGAGCATAAAAAAATAAAACTAAGCAGTGTTATTAGTTTTTGTTGCCAGAAATTATCGAGTTTAAGTATTAAAATGTTTATCTCCTTTGTTTTCTTATCGGAAAGTCAGATGATTATAGTTGATTTTTTTTGCTGCTATTTGTATAAGCTAAAGTACACTACTTTTATGTCTATGACGACAAGTGCCCTACTAAAGGATGAGGTTGGAGTGTCTAAAGTATAATTCGTTAATATTAGGTGGAAGGGTAGTATTAGATGGAATGTTTGTATCAAATCAAAATTTAATTCAAAAGTCTTAAATCAAAAAATCAAACAAATACTTAAATCAAAAAATCAAATCAATACTTAAATCAAAAAATCAAATCAAACTTAAATCAAATAAAAAGAGGTTTTAAAACCATGACTATATTATTAAATGTAAAACAAAAATGTTTAATTGCATGTGTATCTGTTTTTTCATTTAGCCTGGCTGCCCATGGGCCAGTAACACCACAAGCAGTGGATACTTCTGCTCTACCTGCATTAGGTGAAGAGTGGCTGGATACAAACCCTTATCGTGAATTAACAGGTGATATTCGTACAAAAATATTAAAATTAGGTGCTTCTGCATACAATCAAAATTGTGCTCGCTGTCATGGGTTAGGTGGTGTTTCAGGTGGAATAGCGCCTGATTTACGTGAACTGCCAGCCGATTACGATGGTGATGAGTGGTATGGTTACCGCGTACAAAATGGCGCTGTTCGTAATGGTGCTGTGTATATGCCTAAAATGAGTGAATACTTATCTCAAGAAGCACTTTGGTCAATCCGTACATGGTTAGAGTCTGTTGAAAAAAATTAATAGTCCTTTGTTTGCTTTTTTAATAAGCTGTTGCCTGATTTTTTCTGCAACAGCTTATTGTCGTTCTTATGATGATATTATCGAAAATGATGAAATTGTTATTGCTGTTTATAGTGATTTTCAGCCCTTTTCATATAAAGAAGATAACAAGGCAAAAGGCATTGATATTGACTTGGCACAGGCTATCGCAAAGCAGCTTGGCGTCAAACTTCGTTTACGCTGGATGACGGCGGATGAAAATGTTGATGATGATTTACGTAATAACTTATGGAAAGGGCATTATCTAAAAAGAACGGTAGCAGATTTAATGTTACGCGTACCTTATGACCGAAACTTTTCTTTAGCACGCGATGATATAGGCGAGTTAGTGCATCAACATGTACATATGTTTTCTCCTTATCATACTGAATCATGGAAAATAATTTATAATAGTAAAAAAATTGAATCTGTAGATACCATTGCTATGTTTCAATATTATGATATTGGTGTAGAAGTCGATTCAATTCCTCAGTTTTATCTCACGTCTGCTTTTCGTGGCAGTATGAGAGAGCATGTAAATCAATTTTTATCTATTAGTCATGCTGTTAACGCAATGACGGCAGGTGACGTTGATGCGGTAATGGGCTTAAGTAGTCAAATTAGTTACTTTCAAGGTAATATTGGCAAATATAACTCTGCTTCAATGAGTCATTATGTATTGGCGGAAAATGCTTTTCCTATGTTAGGGAAGCAGCAGTGGGATATTGGTATGGCAATTAAAACTGATTACCGTCAACTGGGTTATGTCATTGCTGATATTGTCGAAGCAATGGTAACGAACGGTGAAATGGAAAATATTTTTGCTAAATATCAAGTACTTTATAAAATACCTGATTTCTATCACACGATAACAACAAACAATAATTCTAAATGATGATACGATTTTTACGGCTATCTAATGGCAAAAGTTAAATCAACAGCTTAGGATAACTTTAAGTGATTTTTTGTTTTTTAACTTTTTATAGTCTAAAATTCTATTTGCTAAGGTGTAATGCTTAGTGTTAAATAATTTTTAATTGTAGTAAGGTAAAGATGAAAACATGAAAACATATTAAAATAACATAATTTTAAAGAAAGCGAATTAAGATTAACTTGATGAGGAAAAGCAATGATTAAAACAACTAAAAATAAAGCATTATCATTATCGATGGTGATTTCGTTAGCACTATCAGGCGTGGCAAATGCGAGTGTTACTGATAAAGATATTCTAAATGACCAAATGACAACTGACGATGTGGTTTCATATGGTTTAGGTCTTAAAGGGCAGCGCTACAGTCCATTAAAAAAAATCAATACTGACACAGTAAAAGATATGCGAACAGCATGGGTTTTTTCACTAGGTGGTGAAAAACAACGCGGACAAGAGTCTCAACCCTTGATTAAAGATGGGGTAATGTACGTTACTGGTTCTTATTCACGTGTATTTGCAATAGATGCAAGAACAGGTGAAGAGCTTTGGCAATATGATGCAAGATTACCTGACGGCATTATGCCTTGTTGCGATGTGATTAACCGTGGTGTTGCTTTGTATGGTGATTTGGTTATTTTTGGTACCTTAGATGCTAAGCTAGTAGCTTTGAATAACAAGACTGGTAAAGTTGTTTGGAAAAAGAAAGTAGAAGATTATAAAGCAGGTTACTCTATTACTGCCGCTCCTATTATCGTAAAAGGTAAAGTTATCACGGGTGTTGCAGGTGGTGAATTTGGTGTTGTTGGTAAAGTAAGAGCTTATGATGCTAAAAATGGCAAAATAGTATGGGAACGTCCTACTGTTGAAGGTCATATGGGCTATATCTGGAAAAATGGTAAAAAAACTGAGAATGGTATTTCAGGTGGTAAGGCAGGAATATCATGGGGCGGTGATACATGGAAACATGGTGGTGCTGCGCCATGGAATGGTGGTACTTATGATGCGGATGTAGATTTATTGTTTTTTGGTACCAGTAACCCTGCACCTTGGAACTCGCATTTACGACCTGGTGACAACTTGTTTTCATCGTCACGCTTAGCGATTGATCCTGATACAGGTAAAATTGTTTGGCACTTCCAAACCACGCCAAATGATGGTTGGGATTACGATGGTATTAGTGAATTAATCTCTTTTAATTACAAACAAAACGGTAAAACTATTAAAGCTGGCGCAACGGCTGATAAAAATGGTTTCTTCTACATACTTAACCGTGAAAATGGCGACTTTATTAAAGGTTTCCCTTTTGTTGATAAAATAACTTGGGCTTCAGGTTTAAATAAAAAAACTGGCCGTCCAATTTATATTGAAGAAAACAGACCAGGTAATCCTGCTGATTCAAAAGATGGTAAAAAAGGTACAGCTGTTTTAGCTGCACCATCTTTCCTTGGCGGTAAAAACTGGAACCCAATGGCTTATAACAAAGATACTGGGTTGTTTTATGTACCATCAAATGAAATGGAAATGAACATTTGGAATGAACCAGGTACTTATAAAAAAGGTGCTGCATATATGGCAGCAGGATTTACGCTTCAACCTACAAATGAAGATTATGTAGGTGTTTTAAAAGCTATGGATCCTAAAACAGGAAAAGAAGCTTGGCGTTATAAAAACTCAGCACCTTTATGGGGTGGCGTATTAACTACAGCGGGTAATTTAGTTTTCTTTGGTACACCAGAAGGGTATTTACTAGGGTTGAATGCTAAATCTGGCGAAGTGGAATTTAAGTTTAATACGGGTTCTGGTATTATTGGTTCTCCAGTTACTTGGGACATGGATGGCGAGCAGTATATTTCAGTATTGTCTGGCTGGGGTGGTGCGGTTCCTTTGTGGGGCGGTATTGTTGGTAAGAAAATTAAGCACTTAAACCAAGGTGGTAGTGTATTTACATTCAAATTACCTAAATAAAGTTATAATTTATTACTTTTTAAAAATACTGTTCATTTAAAACTGAACAGTATTTTTTTTATATTTACTTCTGTATGTAGAGCCATGAATTTTAATTGTAAACTTTTCTAAATTAGTCATTGTAATTATTAAGTGGCATTAGCATTTAGTCTGAATATAAACATAATCATCTAATTCAAGTAAAAAGTAACACAACGTACAATACAAAAATATAACAAACATATAACAAACATAATCAAATAAAAGCCCGGAGGCTCTATGCTAGGTAGTATGATGAATTCTCAATTGACTATAACGTCAATTATGAATCATGGAAAACGAATCAATCCGAATAAAGAAGTGGTGTCAATAACTAGTGACCACGAAGAGCACCGCTGTACACTTAGTGATATTTTTGAGCGTTCTGGGCGAGTTGCTAATTTTTTGAAAACGCATAATATTGAAAAAGGTGATCGTGTTGCAACGCTTGCTTGGAATGACTTTCGTCATATGGAATTGTATTATGGCATAAGTTGCTCAGGCGCTGTTTGTCATACAATTAACCCAAAATTGCACCCTGATCAAGTTAACTTTATTGCTAATGACGCAACCGATAAATTAATTTTCCTTGATGTTATGTTTATTGATTTAGTTAAAACAATTGAAGCTGAATTAACGAGTGTTAAACAATTTATTGTTTTGACGTCAGATGCCTCTGTAATTGATGGTTTGGGAGATAACTGGTCTATCTATGAAGATGAGATTGCTGCTCATTCTGGTGAATATGATTGGCCAGAGCTTGATGAAAATGATCCAAGTCAGTTATGTTATACATCAGGTACAACCGGAAACCCAAAAGGTGTACAGTATAGCCACAGATCTTTAGTATTACATACCATGGCAGCTATTGCGCCAGATGCATTTGGTATAAGTAAAAACGATTGTATATTACCAATAGTTCCTATGTTCCATGTTAACTCATGGGGAATTCCATACATGGCTGCTATGGTTGGTTGTAAGCTTGTTTTTGCAGGGCAAAAAGTTGCTGATCCTGAAACGTTAAGTCGCCTTATGCAAAATGAAGGTGTTACATTATCGGTTGGCGTGCCAACAGTTTGGAATTTGTTAGCTCAATACATTCAAAAAAATAATATTTCATTAACCAGCCTTAAGAAATTGGTTGTTGGCGGCACTGCAATGCCAGCGCATTTATACCGTTATTTCCAAGATGAACAAGAGATGACTATCCTCCATATTTGGGGTATGACAGAAATGAGCCCGCTGGGTACCATTAATCATATACATGCAAAAGAAGTACAAGACTTGGGTGATGAAGCATTGTTTGAGCAAAAACTAAAACAAGGCATACCAGTTTATGGCGTTGAGCTTAAATTGATCAACGATGATGGTCAAGAAGTAGCATGGGATGGTAAAGAATCTGGAAGTCTTTTAGTGAGAGGTCCTTGGGTAGTTGATCAATATTTTAATCGACCTGATGTGAAAAATGCAAATGGTTGGTTTGATACGGGTGATATTTCAATTATTGATGAATACGGCTACATGAAAATAACAGATAGAAGTAAAGATGTTATTAAATCAGGTGGCGAGTGGATTTCTTCAGTTGATATTGAAAATGCTATGATGTCACATCCTGATGTATTTCATGCGGCAGTAATTGGTATAGAACACCCTAAATGGGATGAACGTCCTTTATTAATAATTGAAGAACATGAAGGGAAAACATTATCACACGATGATGTGGTGGCTTTCTTAACGGATAAAATAGCTAAATGGTGGATGCCTAATGCGGTTGAATATGTTGAAGCTATTCCTATGACAGCAACAGGAAAAATGCATAAATTAAAATTAAGAGAGAAATTTAAAGATTTTTCTTTTTAATCTTACTTCCATATAGCTTTAAAATAAGTCCTTCGTTACTTTCTCGTTTTACATCGATATTTCGAAGGACTACAACCTTGCCAACGTATAAAAGCGCGAGTGAATGAAGCAACTTCACTAAAACCACAAAACTCTGTTATATAACTAAGGCTTTTGTCGGTAAACTCTAAGTAAAAAAGGGCTTTTTTATGCCTGAACTCATCTTTTATTGTCATGTAATTAGAATTTTCAGTTTCTAACTTCCGTTGCATCGTTCTAACCGATACACCAAGTTGTGAAGCTAGTTCACTCTGAGTAGGGAACTGCCCTTGCGATGATAACGCAATAATACTTTTAATTTTTTTAATTAATCCTAATGAATTAAATGTATATTTTGTAATTGATAGAGGAACTTTTAAGTGCTCCTCAACTTCCTTGTAATTACATAGAACCGGCTTTGTTAGCCATATTTTATCAAAGACTACTTCATTATAATCTTGGTTGAATTTAACGGGGCATGAATATAAAAATTGATAATCACAAACATTAACGGGTGTGCTGCCTATAAAAGAAACAGAAAGTAAATTAACATCTTTTTTCAACAGCATACTTAATATTTTAGTAACAATGGACGTTAACATTGTATGAGAAAATAAAGAAAGGTAGGGATCTTTATTCGCTAATGAAAATTGCCAACGCACAACATCTCTCTCAATGATTAAATTAGAGTTAAAGGGGTTTTGACATATGCGATTAACATCCATAATAGCGGTTAAAGCGGAGAATAAATTTTTTTCGGAGCATGCCGTTCTTACCATTAAAGCAATCCCCCCTCTAGGAAGCTTGTTCTCTTGTACTGTTAACAACTCATCCCCTGTATAGTCAAGAAGTACTGAATAGGACTTTATAATATAGTGTAAACCAATCACACCTTGAGGTTCATAAATAGACTCTATAGATAAGCCTATAGCCAGAGAGAACGCTTCTTTTGACATGCCAACTGAATTTGCTATATAGCAGAAATCTTGAATGAATTTATTAGTAGAAAATAATTCATTGCCTGGTGCTTTATTGTTAAGTTTTATCATATGCAATCTGTAAAATCTGTAAAACCTGTAAATATTATTAATTAAATTATATAAGTTCAGCGCTAAAATAATAAGGGTGTTTTGTTATTATATGTCAATTGATTTAAAAACTGACGCCAATAAGCCTATGAGTGCCAGTAAATTTTTGCTAATTTATTCATAGCTACACTCTAGGTTGAGTGTGTTATATGAAATTTAACTGATTAAAAATGGGAATTGTTATGTTGGATACAAATGACATAGGTAAAGTTTTTGACCCTACTACCGCATCAGTAGAAAAAGGGCGACTTAGTCGTTTTGCGAAAGCAATTGGTGAAAATAATTTGATTTATTTAGATGATGCTACTGCGAAAAATGCAGGTTATGACGATCTACCTGTACCACCAACCTTTTTGTTTTGTTTGAAAATGGATGTGCCTGAACCTTTCGCAAATTATGAAAAAATAGGCGTTTCATTACAGAAGTTATTGCATGCAAATCAAAGTTTTGAATATTTCAATACGGCCGTTGCGGGTGATGTACTCACTTTTAACTCTGTTATCGAAGATATTTATGCAAAAAAAGAGGGCGCATTAGAGTTTTTAGTTGAAAAAACGAAAGTTGTTAATCAACAAAATCTACATATTGCTGACTTAGTAACAACATTGGTTATTAGAAACTAGATTTTGTAACAAAAATTGGTTATTAGAAACCAAATAATAAACGTATAACGTATTCGAATAGGAAAGTAAAATGATTACTTTTGATAAGATTAATGTTGGTAGTTTTTTACCTGCTTTAAGTACAGAAAAAATATCTCGTACTACCTTAGCATTATATGCTGGAGCGTCTGGAGATGAAAATCCAATCCATATAGATATTGATTTTGCAAAAAGTGCAGGCATGGATGATGTCTTTGCTCATGGTATGTTATCAATGGCATATTTAGGCCGATTGCTTACTAATTGGGTTGATCAGCGATGCATAAAAAAAATAGATGTACGATTTACCGCTATAACGCCTCTTTTTGCACAAATAATATGTACAGGTGAAGTGAAAAATAAAGAAGTAATTGATGGGCAAGAAATAATTGAAGTTTTAGTGGAAGCTAAAGACTCTAACTCTGGTGAAGTGAAAATTTCAGGTATGGCGATTCTAAACTTAACTGAAAATAAAAGTAACTAAGCTGATTTATGATGCCTAGTTATATGATCAAAAATAAGATTAAAAAGAGAACTATAATGAACAAACCACTAGCGGGAAAAACAGCACTAATTACAGGATCAGGTAGAGGCATAGGAAAGGCATTAGCACTTAAACTCTCAAAAGAAGGCGCTAATATCGTTATTAATGATCTTGATGAAGCGCCAGCAAAAGAAACGGTTGCTGAAATTGAAGCCCAGGGTGGCAAAGCAATTGCTGTTATTGGTAGCGTTACAGCCAATGGTTTCGCAGATAAATTTATCAATGAAGCCATCACAGCCTTTGGTACGCCAGATATTCTTATTAATAATGCGGGTTACACATGGGACTCCATGATTCATAAAGCATCCGATAAGCAGTTTGATGCTATGTATGAAATTCATCTTAAAGCACCATTTCAACTTAATCGAGCCTTTTCTCAAGCAGTAATACCTGTTGCAAAAGCTGAAGCTGAAGCGGGTAAAGAAGTATTCAGAAAAATAATAAATATTTCATCTGTTGCGGGCGAATACGGAAATATTGGTCAGGTAAATTATTCTTCAATGAAAGCTGCGTTATCAGGTATGACAAAAACATTATCTAAAGAGCTAGGTCGTCATAAAATAAATGTGAACTGTGTTGCCTTCGGTGTTATCGAAACACGATTGACAGAAGCAACAAATGAAAAGAAAACAATTGTTGTAGATGGTAACGAGGTTGCTGTTGGTATTCCTGAAAAAGTAAGCCAAGGTTTTGCTCGTATGATTCCACTTGGTCGAAGCGGCACACCAGAAGAAGCAGCGAATGGTGTTTACTTATTTTGTACACCAGAATCTAATTACATCAGTGGCCAAATAACGGTTGTTGGTGGCGGTTTAAGAATGTAAGGAAAAAAGATGTTACCTTTTTATTGTAGTTGGATTGATGAAGATTTACGTATATTCTCGGATTCAATTAATAAATTTATAGATAAAGAAATAGAACCATTTTATGAAAAATGGGAAGAAGATAAATGGATGCCAAGAGAAGTATGGAATAAGTTAGGTGAGGCTGGCTTACTCTGTGTTGATATACCTGAAGAATATGGTGGCTTTGGTGTCGATTTTAAATTTGCAGCACTAATCTATGATACGTTTTATCGTCGAGGTGTTGGTGCTATTGCTGGTGGCGGCATTGGAGTTCATGCGGGCATTGTTGCTCATTATATATTAAATATGGGCACAGAAGCACAAAAGAAAACTTACTTACCTAAAATGGCAAGTGGCGAATATGTCGGTGCTATTGCTATGACAGAGCCAGGTGCTGGTAGTGATCTAAAAGAAATTAAAACCTCGGCTAAAAAAGTTGATGGTGGTTATATCATTAACGGTAGCAAAACCTTTATTTCTAATGGGCAGCATTGTGATGTTGTTGTTTTAGCTTGTAAAACAGATCCTAAAGCGGGAGCTAAAGGCGTTTCTTTGTTTCTTGTAGAAACAAAAACTGACGGCTTTGTTAAAGGCAAAAAATTAAGTAAATTAGGTATTCATCTACAAGATACCTCTGAATTGTTTTTTAGTGATATGTTTGTTCCTGATGACGCTTTATTAGGTGAGAAAAACTTAGGTTTTATTACCATGATGAAAGAGCTTCCTCGAGAAAGATTAGGACTAGCGATAGGAGCGCAAGGTGCTTGTGAAGGAATGCTTGATATTACTTTAGATTACGTTAAAGAGCGTAATGCCTTTGGTAAACGTGTTGCTGACTTCCAAAACACACGTTTTAAATTAGCTGAAATAGCAACGCAAGTTCGTGTTCAAAAAGCTTTCATTGACCAGTGTATTACATTATTAGCCGAAGGTAAGTTAGATGCAGTTACTGCATCTATGGCTAAATTACACGCTACTGAATTACAAGGTAAAGTGGCGGATGAATGTTTACAATTCTTCGGTGGTTACGGCTATATGACTGAGTATCGTATTGCGCGTGAGTTTGTAGATGCTAGAGTACAACGTATTTATGGCGGAACATCTGAAATTATGAAAGAAGTAATTAGTCGAGAATTAATGAAAGATTAATTACCTTTATTTTTGTATTGTAAAATAGCCATGTTTCGCTTCAATTAGGAGTAGACACATGGCTTTTTTAATATTCTTCGGGTTTAATACCTCGCCGCTTGCGGCGTAAAGGTGTTTTACCTTCGACAAATTAAGAACCCCCTCTTCGTGTAGCGAATTTTAGCCTCGGCGCGGGGTAGTTTATTATATTTATTCAATAAAAAGGTTATCCATGTCAGCATTATCCAATTTAAAAATATTAGATTTTTCAACTTTATTACCAGGTCCTTTTGGCACATTAGTTTTAGCCGATTTAGGCGCGCAAGTTTTACGCGTAGAAGCGCCTAATCGCCTTGATTTAACCAGAGAGCTTGGTGAAAAAGATGGAGACGCATCTTATATTCACCGTTACCTGAACCGTTCTAAAAAATCTATTGCGCTTGACTTGAAAAATCCTGAAGCTATAACGGTTGTTAAAAAGCTTATTGCAGAATACGATGTTGTTGTTGAACAATTTCGTCCTGGTGTTATGGCAAAACTAGGTTTAAGTTATGACGTTTTAAAAGAAATTAACCCAAAACTGATTTATTGCTCGCTAACAGGGTATGGTCAAACGGGCGTATACAAAGATAGAGCAGGGCATGATAACAACTACCTTGCGCTTGCTGGTATACAAGACTATAGCCGGAGAAAAAATCAATCACCTGTACCAGCGGGCATCCAAATTGCTGATGTTGCGGGTGGCTCTATGCACTTAGTTGCAGGTCTTCTTGCTGCGGTTATTCAGCGTTTAGAAACAGGCGTTGGACAATATCTTGATATTAGTATTACCGATGCAGCTTTTACTTTAAATGCTATGTCGGCTGCTAGCTATCTTGGCTCTAAAGAAGAAACAGGACCTGAAGAAGAATTATTAAATGGTCAACAGTTTTATGATTATTATGAAACCTCAGACTCACGCTATTTTTCTCTTGGTGGTTTAGAACCTAAATTTAGGTTAGGACTGTGTGAAGCGCTTGATATACCACATTTAGTAGAGATAGCTATGTCTCCAAAAATAGCAAACCAACAAACCTTTAAGGAAGCGTTGAAAAATATTATCAAAACAAAAACATTTGCTGATTGGCAGGTTTTCTTTCGAGATTTAGACTTATGTGTAGAACCAGTATTAACGCTTGCTGAAGCATGTAACCACCAACAAATTCAAGACCGAAATATGGTTGTAAACGTTGATGGTATCCCTCAAGTTGCTAGTGCAATAAATATGTCTGAGAGTAAAGCCACTTACCTTTTTAAAGGCTGTGATATTGGCGCTAATAATAATATTTTAATAGAAGAGTTTTCATTTAGCCAAGAAGAATTTAATCAACTTAGCATAAACGGTGTTTTTGGCACCAAAAAATAGGACTAAATTATGAGTAATGTAATTGTAGCAGGCGTAGGTATGACCAAGTTTTGTAAGCCAGGTCAACAAGAACCATATCGAGTAATGGCAACGAAAGCGATTAATGAAGCGTTAACCGATGCTGGAATCCAAGCTAAACAAATACAACAGGCGTACGGTGCTTATATCTATGGTGATAGTACCTGTGCTCAACATGCTTTTTATGATGTTATTCAAAGCGGTATTCCCATTATTAATGTAAATAATAACTGCTCTAGTGGCTCAACTGCTTTGTTTTTAGCACGTCAGGCAGTATTGTCGGGTGAAGTCGATTGTGCATTAGCCTTTGGTTTTGAAGAAATGCAACGAGGTGCATTAACCTCTCATTGGGATGATAGAGAAAGTCCATTTGATCGTACTGAACCCGTATTAGATAGATTTAATGCTCCTCAAGGACCACTCGCGCTTAAAGCTTTTGGTGCAGCTGGTCGTCATTATATGAATAAATATAATGTTGAAGCAGATATTTTCGCTAAAGTATCAGCTAAATCACGTAGCCATGCGGTAAAAAACCCTTACTCAATGTTTACTACACCGTTAACATTTGAAGAAGTGTTACAAGATAAAGTAATTTACGATGGTTACATGACCCGTACTATGGCATGCCCTCCAACGTGTGGCGCAGCAGCAACGATTGTTTGTAGTGAAGCCTTTGCTAAAAAGCATGGTATTACTAACGGTATAAAAATATTAGCGCAAGCGATGGCAACAGATACTGAAAAATCTTGGCAAGATCCTATTTATGCTGCGGGTAAAGCGATGACAGAAATTGCTGCTCAGAAAGTATATAACAGCTCAGGTATAAGCCCTGAAGATATTGATGTTATAGAACTTCATGATTGTTTTACCACTAACGAAGTAATTAGTTATGAAGGTTTAGGTTTATGCCCTGAAGGTGGCGCAGCTGAATTTATTGCCAATGGCGATAATACTTACGGTGGTAAATTTGTTATTGGTCCATCAGGCGGCTTAATGTCTAAAGGTCATCCTATTGGTGCTACAGGTTTAGCGCAATGTACGGAATTAACTTGGCACTTAAGAGGTCAAGCAGGAGATCGTCAAGTAGAAGGCGCAAAACTAGCGTTACAACATAATGTTGGTTTAGGTGGTGCGGTTGTTGTTACCTTATATGGTAAGTAATCTTAAACCAACCTAACCCAATACAAATAACAGTAAATTACTGCTAGTAAAACGAATAAAGTAGTAAATTTACTGTTAGCTGTTGTTATAAAAATAAGTGCCTTTGAATTTGCTTCAGGAAATCTCTAGGAGGTAACACGGGTATATTCCCGATCTTTTTAAAGAATGCGGTTCAGGTTTTTTGTTCCTGAGAAGCAATGCAGATCTTAGGCGGTATTGGCTATATTCGTGGCTCTAAAGTTGAGCGTTTATACCGTTAAGTTAGAGTGAATGCTATTGGCG
>Ga0209826_1001178_pt1 | contig 18318 bp, 16 predicted proteins | sample GOMGulsemesocosm_5_FD_184637 | JGI IMG/M metagenome (GOLD analysis project Ga0209826, IMG submission 184637) | Methane-oxidizing microbial communities from mesocosms in the Gulf of Mexico - GOM15C Gulf of Mexico (SPAdes) (version 2) | ecosystem: Environmental > Aquatic > Marine > Cold seeps... | reverse complement strand
ATGTTGCAACTACTCCAGGTGTTGACTTTGGTACAAATAAAACCCAGCAATATTTACGGTTTGCCTATACAAGAGATATTGAACATATGAGTGAGGGAATAGCTAGATTAAAAAAATATTTACTGAAGAAGTAAACTACAAGTGCATTATGATAAAGAACTTACTACCCACACCCACTTCACTCTCACAAGTAATATCTCCATTAAGTTTGGTTGTTATTAGATTATGAATAATGCTCATACCTAGGCCACTTCCACCTTTTTCTCTATTGGTTGTAAAAAAAGGATCGAATATTTTCTTTTGATTAGCTTCAGGTATTCCTTTACCGTCATCAGTATATTTTAAAATAAATTCATCTTTTTCTTCACCTTTGTATAGTTTTATTGAAATATTTCCATCTGCTCCTTGTTCATAAGCATGGGTCAGGGAATTAAGGACTAAGTTGGTAACTATTTGAGAAATTGCCCCTGGATAACTTTTAACTTGGACGCCCAAAGGACAATCAATTTTTATATCTATTTTTGTTTTTTTTGTCACATTGTGAATACTTAAAAGCGTATCTTCAACACAAGTATATAAATCAAATAGTCTTTTCGCTTCACTGGATTGATCCACGGCAACTTGTTTAAAACTTCGTACAAGTTCTGCTGTTTTAACTAGATTGATATTAATACTTTTTGCCAACTTTCTTGAATCTTCAATAAACTTATGAAACTCTTCTTCACTTAGGTCTTCATTAATATATGCTTGATGTATTTGATCTGACAAATCCAAAAAGTGTGTAATACCCGTCAAACTAAGCCCAACAGGAGTATTGATTTCATGGGCCACTCCAGCAACTAAGTTACCTAAGCCTGCAATTTTTTCAGACTCTATTAAATGTTCTTGCGTTTCTTTTAGTTTTTCCATAGAATCAGTTAATTCTATATTGGAAGTATGTAGTTCAGTAGTTCGTTCGTGAACCTTATGCTCAAGATTTTCGTTCAATTCTCTGATTTCCGTTTCAGCATCTTTTCTTGCTTCAATTTCTATATCTCGTTCGTTGATTTTCTGAACCAATTCTTCGGAGTGTCTTTTTTGCAAGTTCTCTCTCTCTTCAAAATAATTAATTTTTGTGTTAAATTCTTCTGGTGTGATTTTCATTTTGGAAAGCATATCTGCATATACATTTGACAACTCATCAGATTCATCTTTTGAAAACAATTTGTTGGTGACCAAAACATTATGTGCCCCAGCAGATCCAATTGAACCTGTTAAAAATTTTTCAATTTCATAATAAAGTTTTGAATAATCTAAAATATTGATATTGGCTTTATTGGAATGTCCTAAAGTAGATATGATTAAGTTCAAAGTTTCATCTGTTTTAATTTTGGAAAAATAATTGTTCAATACATCTTCAAATAAAACCAGTTTACTATTTAAATCAATGGTATTTTTTAATTTAGCATTAAATTGAAATTTCTTCTTAGTATCTAATGCATTTACAAAATCATTAGCCGTTTGTACCGCTTCATCAGTTTTTTTAGTTGTCATAGAAAATACGATAAAAGCACTAATATTAAAAATCATACTCCAAAATACCGCATGAGGGATTGAAGAGAATTCGCTTAATCCAAATAATGCAGTGGGTTTTAAAAACCACACCCCAAATAAGCCATTAATAAGAATATCATTACTGATTAAACCACTGTGTACTAGTTGCGGAATAATAAGGGTAAAAAACCAGATCCCAAATCCAGCCAATAGTCCAAATAAAGCACCTTCTTTATCAGCTTCCCTCCAAAACAATCCACCAATAATTACAGGAGCAAACTGTAAAATGGCAGTAAAAGAAATAAGTCCAATATTTACAATCAAATTATCTTTAGAAACAAAAGAATAAAAAACATATCCAAGGAATATAAAGATAGAAACAATTCCCCATCTTAGAATCAAAATTCTTTTTTTCAAAAAAGACAAGGGCTTATATAATTCTATTAAAGGTAATAATAAATAATTACTAATCATTATTGACATGGTCATTGATGTGATCATAATCATGCTCGTTGATGCTGAGAAACCACCTATAAAAGCAATCATAGAAAACCATGCAGCTTTTTGCTCTATAGGTATGCTTAAAACGTAAAAATCAATTATTTGTGTGTTTGGATTTAGCAAGCTCCCACTCATGGCAATGGGAATTGTAAAAAAAGTAATCAGAATTAAATAAAGAGGTAGCACCCACATCACTGTCGAAATGTGCTTCTCACTTGAGTTTTCTACCACACTAACATGAAATTGTCGTGGTAAAAACATCACTGCAAACATGGATAAAACCATTATTGTTACCCAGTTTGAATATCCTTTTCCTCCATTTTCATTAGAAAGAGCTGTAAAGAGATTTTTGTTTTGAGCTTGGGTTAAGACATCTTCTATTCCATTCATAACAAAAAAGACAACAAAAATTCCGATAATAATAATGGCCAACAATTTAACCAAAGACTCAATTGCTACAATAACCATCATCCCTTTATGTCGTTCAGTTGGATCCAGTTTTCTTAATCCAAAAATAATGGTAAAAAATATCATCATCACCACAATAATCAAACCAACATTTTCACTTAATACACTGGCTGAACTTGATACTTCAATACTTTTATCTTGTAATATCTCGATTGAAGTGATTAATGCTTTTAGTTGAATTGAAATGTAAGGCACTGTTCCTAACAGTGCCCCAATGCTCACAATTGCACCAATAAGTCTAGATTTGTCATATCGAACAGCAATTAAATCCGCCAAACTGGTAATTTTAAAAATATTTTTGATTCTAATCATTTTTTTTAGAATTATTGGCCATAACAAAATTATAAGTGTGGGTCCTAGGTAAACAGATAAAAATAAAAAACCCGAATTAACAGCAAGTCCAACACTTCCGTAATAAGTCCAGGCAGTACAATAAATAGAAAATGATAAAGCATAAATATAGGGTGTTAATTTTTTTGAACTTAAAAAGTTTTTATTATCAACGATGTAAGCTATAAAAAATAAAAGACCCATGTAAATTAAAAAAGTAAGGATAATTGAATAGATACTAAACACTCTCATCCTTTTCTGTATCAAAATTTTTATTATTAAGTGATCTGGATATTAAAAAAGAAATAATTAACAGTAAAAACCAAAAAAAATACACAGTAATAAAAGCATTTAAAGTGGACAGATTATCCAAAAGAGGTACTATAAATATTGTTAATAAAAAACACGACAACAAGAAAAGAAAAATTAAAAAATTTGATTTCTGGAATAGTCGATGCATAGCCTCTCCTCGTCATATTTAATTAATTATTGCATTTCTAAATCTTAGTACTTTAAAACTTAAGTCAGGCATAGTTTTTACTTAAGTAACATAATGTAATAATAAATTAAGATTTGAGCCGTATTAAGCTTTATTTTATTTACATACTAATATTATTGGTTAATATATTTTAAAATGAGGTCAAAATGCTACAGACACAAAGAGACAAAGATTTAACAATGACCGTATTGATGACTCCAGACAAAGGAAATTTTTCTGGAATAAATGTACACGGTGGAGAAATCTTAAAAACGCTTGACCACGTTGCATATGCATGTGCTGTGAGATACACAGGTAAGTATGCAGTAACACTTTCAGTTGATATGGTTTTATTTAAACATCCAATAAAAATAGGTTCATTAGTAACTTTTTATGCTTCGGTTAACTACACTGGAAGAACATCAATGGAAATTGGTATTAAGGTAATTTCAGAGGACATCAAAGACAAGTCACAGAAACATACAAATGTATGTTATTTTACAATGATTGCAGTTGATGAAGATGGTAAGCCATCATCAGTGCCAAAACTACTTCTAGAATCTGAAGATGATAAGAGAAGATATAACGATGCAATTAGAAGAAAAGAAGCCAGACTTCACGTTCGTGAGAGCCTGGGAAAATATAAATCGTCTACAAATATCTAAATAATTTATACTAAAACAAAAACTAACTTTTAGTTAGTTTTTGTTTCTAAATACTCTTCATAAGAACCTTTAAAATCTACAATCGATCCATCATGTTGAATTTCAATAATTCTATTTGCATAAGCATCAAGTAACTCTCTATCGTGAGACACACAAATAACAGCACCTGGATAAGAAAGTAATCCTTCACCTAAAGCAATAATAGCTTCTAAGTCTAAGTGATTTGTTGGTTCATCAAGAATCATAAAGTTTGGTTTTTCTAACATGATCTTAGATAACATCATTCTATGTTTTTCACCACCACTACAAGCTTTAACTTGTTTTTCTTGCTCTTGTCCATTAAATAACATTCGTCCAAGACAGTTTCTAATATCAGCAATATCTGCATCTCTATCAAAATTTCTTAACCAATCATATAAAGTCATCTCACCATCAATTAAATCAGTAGCATTTTGAGGGAAATAACCATTTTGAATAGTAGCACCCCAATGTACAGTACCCTCGTCTGCTTTAAGGTTTTCAACCATGATTTCACATAAAGTTGTTTTACCAATACCATTTGTTCCGATAATCGCAATTTTGTCATCTTTTTCAACAAACAAAGAAATGTCATTTAAAACTTGTCTACCATCAAAGGATTTCGATATATTTTTAAGTGTAAGTATTTCTTTTCCAACTTCTCTTTTTTGTCTAAAGATAATAGATGGATCTCTTCTACTTGAAACTTGTATTGAACCAACATCTAGTTTATCAAGTTGTTTTTGTCTAGAAGTTGCTTGTTTAGCCTTAGAAGCATTGGCGCTAAATCTTTTAATAAAGCTTTCTAATTCTTCTTTTTCTTTAAGTTTTTTAGTTACATCTGTTTCATTTTGTTTAGTGATCAACATTGAAGCAATATACCAGTCATCATAATTACCAGTAAAACTTCTAATTTTTTTATAATCAACATCTAAGATATGTGTACAAACAGCATTTAAAAAGTGTCTATCATGTGAAATTACTACCATCGTACCATCATGATGTTGTAGTTGATTTTCTAACCAGCCAATAGTTGCAATATCCAAGTTATTTGTAGGCTCATCAAGAAATAAAACATCAGGTTTTGGATATAAAACTTGTGCAAGTAAAACTTTAAATTTGTCTCCACCAGTTAAGGTACTCATTAAATCATTTTGTTGAGAAGCAGGAAATCCTAAACCTTCTAAGATTTTTTTGATCTTTACATCATATTCATAAGTAGGATCTTCTTCAACAGAAATGATTTCTAACACACCAAGTCTATCACCAACTTCATCTGTATACTCTTCTAAATAAAGTTTTTCTTTTTCTTTAATTGCATCATATAATCTTTTATTACCAAGTAATACAGTATCAAAAATAGAAAACTCTTCATATGCAAATTGATTTTGACTTAAAACACCAACTTTTTTACCAGCTTGAACTTGAACTTCACCATCAGTTGCTTCTTCTTCACCACTTAAGATTTTAAGAAAAGTTGTTTTTCCAGCACCGTTTGCACCAATAAGACCATACCTTTTACCCGTATCAAGTTTAATATTAATATCTTGAAATAAAACTCTTGAACCAAAAGATTTTTTCAGATTTACTGTTTGAACCATTTATTACTCACTTTTTTTAACATAATTTTCGCGATTATACCCAATTTATACTAACGTGTGTATAAAAAATTTAATATGTTTTAAAATATAATTTTAGATATTTACTGATAAAACATAACTTATGCTGCTTTTTTTCATAAAAACATATTTAAATGTTCATCCTTAACCACCGTATAAACCAAACAAATTGTATATTTAAATAGCTCTAAAATAACAAACAAAGCAATTATCTTTATAGGTTTGTATAGTTTTTAACAAGCATTAATAGCTAACATTAATCTCTAGAAAGACTATAGAATGGTAGTTGTAGTAAAAAATTATTTTTCTGAATAATATTTATTCTTATAGATTATTCAGATTTTCATATTTAAATTTATTAAACGTATTTAAAAATAAAAAAATAGTTATGTTTAATGTAAAAAAAGTGATATGTACATTTATGATTATTCTAAAATTATTTCAAGTAGAAAGTAAAAATTTAAGATCTTATCTTTTTCTTCTTTTTGCTGCCATTATTTGGATAATAACTTATTTTCAATATAAAATCATTGAGTAATAAAATAGACTTCCCTATTATATTAATACCTCTAATTATCATCAATTGGATTTCTAAAGGAGAAGGAAGAAGGAGAATGAAGCTTGTTAGGGTTAATACTATTTAACTCTTATACAAAAGTGATTTATGTATAAAAGTAAATAGTATATCTTATACAATTCTTATTTATAGCTTAAGATTTACTACTTACCTACAATCACTTTGTATAATAATTAACACTTATTATAGATATATAAAATTTATTTGATAAACTCTACTACATCGTCAAAAGTAGCTCTTAGCTGCTTAGATTGTTCGTTAATTCTATATCCAAAAGGCAACACCATTGCTACTTGATATTTAGAAGTATCAAGCTCTAAAGCCTCTTCTACTTTCTCTTTCTCAAATCCTTCTATTGGACAAGAATCTATTCCAATGCTAGCTGCTGCTGTCATCATATTTGATGCAGCTAAGTAACATTGTCTTGCTGTCCACGCTAGAACATTTTCATCAGTGCTTAAAGTTTCTTTTAAATGAGAGGCATAAATATCAATGTAAAAATCTAGTTTGTCTTGAGGCATATTTCTACGACCAAATTTCTTTGCAGGAATTCCAGATTCTGGTTTAACATCTTCAATTCTAGCAAGTATAATTACCAAATCACTACAAGAAGTAACTTGAACTTGATCCCAACAAAAAGGTCTCACTTTTGCTTTAAGTTCTTCATTTTGAATAACAACAAATTTCCATGGTTCCATTCCAAAAGAGGATGGTGACTTACGCCCTACTTCAAGAATAAACTTTAGATCCTCATCACTTATCTTTTTAGTATCATCAAATACTTTACACGCATGTCTAAAATCCATCGCTTTTAAAAATTCATTTTTCATTGTTATCCTTTAATTTGTTTTAGTTTTTTTATTTATATCTTGACTTTTATAGATAAATCTATATTCTCATTTGTTCTAATTTATTGATTTCAAAACTTTCAAGTTTATCTTCAATATTATTAATACATTTTAAAAAGTGCTCTTTTTTTTCGTGTTCATCTAAATAACTTTGATCTTCCCAAGTTTCAACAAAAGTATAAGTATTATTACTGTTGAAGTCTTTGTGTAAATCGTATTGTATGCAACCTTTATCATGTAAGTGGGTTTGCTCGTGCAATAATGATAATTCTTTAAACACTTCACTGATATGTGGTTCTTTTATTTGTACTTTTGCTATGATTACTACGTTTTCCATTTTTATCCTAATTTACTTTAAAAAGTTATCTTTTAAAACTGTTTCAAATTCAATTATTTCTTGGTCTAAATCCAAATCACTTTTAAAAATATCATGTACTGAATAAGTTTTTAGTGCTGATGCGCCACAAAATTGAAATGTTTTATGGGTTGCAGTATTGGCTTCATCTAAAGATAATCCATCAAAAAAACCATTTTTATCATCAAATTCAGAAGTTGGGCAGTTATAAGATAAACTTAACATATAGTTTTTATCTTTCATTAAACCACCACTACCATATCTCATTGATGAATCTTCTCTACTTCTACCATCACTTTGATAAGTTACAGTTTGATAACCAGCAGAGAATATTTCGTCAATATATTTTTTAGTCAACCATGGTACACCCATCCAATAAACAGGATATTGAAATAATATTTGATCCGCCCATTTAAATTTTTCAACTTCATCTTGAATATCGTATTCACTTTCAACTACTGAGTGTTTTATATTAAATCCATTTTCTTCAAAAAAATTATTCGCACTTGTAATATATCTTTGTGTTAAATTACCTTCCGCAATTCCTTCGTATTTTTGATGACCGTTAATTATTAATATATTTTTCATTTACCAACTTTCGTATTATTTGTTCTGTCTGGAAAATTATATAGCTTATTAACTTAAATTTTCCTTACGATACTTTTGGTAAGTAATAGAGCTTTAAGTTTACTTTGGTATAATTATCTCTTAACTAAGAAGGATACTTATGTATTGCATAAATGATAAAGAATATAACTGTTCGGTTTCTGTTACCTTGGATGTATTTAATGATAGATGGAAACTGTCAATTATATGGCATCTATTAAATCAAGAAAAACGTTTTAAACAGTTACATCAAGAAATAAATGAGATCACGCAAAAGACATTAACTGTCAAACTAAAAGAACTTGAAGCAAAAAAAATAATCAATAGAGAAGTATTTCCACAAGTACCTCCTAAAGTTGTTTACAGCTTAACGCCTATTGGGAAAAAACTAAGACCAGTAGTTGAAGAGATGTATGAATGGGGTATAAAATATACCACAGAGCATGGGGAGATTAAAGAAAATCCATGTGATGCAGGAGCTATTGGAGAATAATGGATAACTTTATACTAATAATTGGGGCTATTTGTATAGGGTACGTACTAAACTGGTTAAATGTTTTTCCAAAAGAAGCTCCCACTATTCTAAATAAATTTGTAATATATATCTCACTACCAGCAATGATTATGTTACAAATTCCTCGTTTGACCTTTTCTTACGAGGTATTAATTCCAATAGTTATTGCTTGGACAGTAATGATACTAAGTGCTATTTTTATACTTTTTATTTCAAAAATACTTAACTTTAGCAAAGAAATTACAGGAAGTCTTTTATTGGTAGGGATTTTAGGGAATACCTCCTTTTTAGGTATTCCTATATTAAATGCCTACTTTGGTGAGTCAGCACTTCCTTATGTGATTGTGTATGATCAACTTGGTACGTTTATAGCTCTTGCTACCTTTGGTACATTTGTAGCTTCTTATTATTCAAGTAAGCAAGAAGTGAGTTTTAAACTTATTACTCTTAAAGTCTTAACATTCCCTCCTTTTCTATCATTAATTGTTGCACTGCTTTTTATAGGAACCACATTTCCAGATACAGTTACTTCAGTATTATCAAGCTTTGCAAATACCATTGTTCCTATTGCTTTGGTTGCAGTTGGTTTGCAACTTAAGTTAAAATTACCACGTGAAGAGATAAAACCTTTTGGGGTAGCTTTATTTACCAAACTTCTTTTAGCACCTGCATTGGCATACCTTATTTGCTATATGTTAACTTGGGACAATGAAATAGCCAAAATTTCCATCATGGAAGCTGGAATGGGTCCAATGATAACAGCAGGTGCAGTAGCATCAATGGCAGGGCTTGCACCAAGATTAAGTTCTGCAATCGTTGGATATGGAATCATATTTTCTTTTTTATCAACAGGTGTTTTATTTAGACTAATAACTTAGATTATTGGTTTAAATACCCTATACCTATTTCTTTATTAAACTTAAAGTTAACTAATTCCCTTTTTTAATAACAAGCTTTTATTTTCCTTTGATATTAATATTGCTTATTTAATGTATAATTAGATTACGCAATTTAGAATTTAAATAATTATTAGGTGAAATGAATTAGAAGTTTTATCTTAAAATATCCTTCTTAACTCATTATCAAATAGATACTTTCTTCAAAGGAGTCTATTATGAATATCCATGAATATCAAGTTAAAAAAATCTTCAAAGAATATAATTTACCCATACCAAAAGGTACTATCATTACCAACTACCATGACGCTATCAATAGTGCCATAGAGATTGGTGGTAAGATGTGGGTTGTAAAAGCTCAAATACACTCAGGAGGACGTGGCCTAGCTGGTGGAGTCAAACTTGCTCACAGTTTAAGTGAAGTGGAGCAAATTTGTAAAGAGATGTTAGGTTCAAGACTCATTACCAATCAAACAGGACCTGAAGGAAAACTAGTAGAAAAAGTATATATAGAACGTGGGGTAAAAATACTTTATGAACTCTATATTGCAATTGCCCTTGATAGAAGTATTGAAATGCCTGTCATCATTGCTTCCGGTGAAGGAGGTGTTGAAATTGAAAATACAGCTGAATCTAATCCCGAAAAAATAATCAAAATTGCCATTGATCCAACCATTGGGTTTCAAGATTTTCACGGTCGAGAATTGGCATTTAAACTCAATATTCCAAAAGATGATGTCCCAAGATTTGTAAATTTTGCACGAATTTTATATAAAATTTATATGCAAGATGATGCTGAACTCATCGAAATAAATCCTCTTGTCAAAACAAAAAATGGAAATTATCTCGCACTTGATGGAAAAATGGGCCTTGATGATTCTGCACTATATAGACACAAAGACTTAGAAGAGTTAAGAGATAGACATGAAGAGAACTTGGTTGAATCTGAAGCCAAAGAATATGGCTTAAGTTATGTGAAACTTGAAGGTAATGTAGGATGTATGGTAAATGGAGCTGGTTTAGCAATGGCCACCATGGATATCATTAGCTATTCAAAAGGTCAAGCTGCAAATTTCTTGGATGTGGGTGGAGGAGCGAGCGCTAAAACCGTATCAAAAGGCTTTGAAATCATATTAAGAGATAAAAATGTCAAATCAATTTTTGTAAATATTTTTGGTGGAATAGTACGCTGTGACAGAATTGCAAATGGGATTTTAGAAGCTACAAAAAATGTAGATATCAAGGTTCCTGTAATTGTTAGACTGGATGGTACCAATGCCCAACTTGGAAGTAAACTTCTAAAAGAAGCTAATATTTCAAACTTAATTGTCGCAGCCAATTTAGAAGATGGTGCACAAAAAGCAGTCTTAGCAGCTAAGGAGTAAATCATGTCTATTTTAGTTGATAAAAATACAAAAGTTATTGTCCAGGGATTTACTGGACGTGAAGGAACGTTTCACTCAGAACAGTGTCTAAAATACGGTACTCAAATAGTTGGAGGGGTTACGCCTAATAAGGGTGGTGATACACATCTTGACCTCCCTATATTTAATACAGTAAAAGAAGCAGTAAAAGAAACACAAGCAACGGTATCATTGATATTTGTTCCTCCAAGATTTGTTGCTGATGCTATTATGGAAGCAGCTACAGCGAAAATAAAACTGGCTGTAGTCATAACTGAAAATGCGCCTGTAAAAGATATTCAAATGGCAAAAGATTATGCCACCAAGAATGGGATGCAGATTTTAGGACCAAACTGCCCAGGAGTTATAACAGCTGACGAATGTAAAATAGGAATCATGCCTGCAAACATATTTAAAAAAGGCTCCATTGGGGTAATATCCAAATCAGGAACTCTAACATACGAAGTATCTCATCAAATCGCACAAGTTGGCCTTGGTGTATCAACAGCCATTGGAATTGGAGGAGATCCCATCATTGGTCTTTCATTTAAAGACTTATTATTAATGTTTGAAAATGACAAGGATACAGAAGCAATGGTTATCATCGGAGAAATTGGTGGAGATTTAGAAATACAAGCTGCACAATATATAAAAGACAATATTAAAAAACCTGTTGTGGCTTTTATAGCAGGACAAACAGCGCCCAAGGGAAAAAGAATGGGACATGCGGGTGCGATTATCAGTGGAAGTTCAGGAAGTGCCAAACAGAAAATGGAAGCCTTAGAAAAAGCTGGTGTTAAAGTAGTGGTCAGTCCAGCAGATATTGGAAAAGCAATCAAACATAGTCTTAGCTGAAAAATAAAAAAAGAGATGTCTTTATGATATCTCTTAATTTTTATCTTGACAGCATACCATACTGTATGGTATTATTCTTAAAAGGATAAGTATGACAAAAAATGAATGGCTCAAAAATTCACTTGAACTTCTGTGTGTACATGGAATAGATGTATTGACAATTGATGGCTTATGTAAAAAACTTGAACTTACCAAAGGTTCTTTCTATCATCACTTTAAAAACTACGAACTTTTTTTAAATGATTTATTAGATTACTGGTACGAGACATATACCTTTGAGATTCTAAAAGAAATCCAAAAGTATGAAGATAATGTGGTACAACAAATCGAAGTCATCAATGAAATGATGTACTCGAAGGATTTGAATATTGAGGTTCAACTAAGAGTTTTAGGGTTTCAAAATAAAACGGTTCAAAACTATATTGAAAAAACTGACTTACTAAGGTTAGATGCAATGAAAGTCATTCAAAAAAAACTTGCCCCTACTTCCACTGAGAAAGATATTGATTTAATGGTATCTTGTATTTACAGCCAATTTATTGGATCACTGTTTATATTGCCTAAAATACCCAATGAAAAGCTAAAAGAGATGGATAATTTGTTTTTAGATCTATGCTTAAAAGCTAATTACTAAGGAATAAAAAATGATAGAAATGCTTACAACATTTTATATATTTATAGTTATGAGTCTAATTGCTAAGATTCATATGTACTGGATGCAAGGTGGCTTGTGGCCAGGTTCTAATGCTCAAGATTTAATCGATAAGGTCATTGGACAGGGAAATAAGTTTCCAAGCACCTTATCATGTTTATTTGTGACCATAGTGTTTATAGTTATGGGTTTATTTCCATTGTTGGTGTATTTAAAAGTGGATATGGGATTGTCTCCTGAAGCTATAAAATATGTGTATTTATTTTTTGCAATCATATTTTTATTAAGAGCGTCATCTATGTTATTGAAATTTTTAGAAAAAAAAGCAACCTCCATTTTTGTCAACTACAATAGGAAATATTACTCGCCCTTATGTTTTTCACTTTTTCTTGCTTATTTTGGTTTGTATTTGCAGTAAAGATAGAACAAAAATAAATTAACACATAAATAAAATATTTATGTGTTAACTATATTTATTCTATTCCAATATAGATTTCTATAGTATCTTGACTGATATATTTTTCGTAGTCAGTGTTATAACTTCTCTTTACTTCTGGATTTGAGTCAAAGTATTTCCATATTTCACCCCAGGTATCAATAACAACAGAGGGCATAGCACCAGTGTTTTCAAAAACAAGGTATTTACCACCTTCAAGTGTAATACTTTTAGATGCTTCAGTATTAACATCAATACCAGCAGTAACAGTAAAGTCTCCTGTATAATCACTTTCATAATGTGAGTAAACCCCATAAGTAAATGGTTTATCTTTTTTATCTTCAATTTCTTCAAGAACACTATCAAAAAAGTTATTCCATAAGCCAGAGATTTTAGAAGTACTCATATCCATTTCATTTTTATTGTTGGTTCGAATACTAATACCAGATACTTGAACTTTTTCCATATTAACAGTTTTCATTATTTTCCTTTAAAAGTTTAAGTATCTTATCACAAGAGAAAATCATTACTTAAAAAAATGTCATTATGTAATGAAATATTTAATCTATTACGACTAAAAGTCTTTAATTAAATCTGAAAAAACTTCTGTTAGACCTTCAACTTCTTTAGTTGTAGTTCTCTCCCCAATACTGTGAATAGTATCGTTAATTACACCAAACTCAATGGCTTCAATATTAAATGCCCCAAAGTATCTTGCATCTGAGGTTCCACCAGCCGTTGAATGTTTTGTTGTAACATTTAATACTTTTTGTATTGAGTTCTCCATAGCTTTTACCACTTTAGAAGTTTCATGAGTTACAAAAGGAAAAGAACCTTGTGTTGTTTTTAATGTATAGTTTAAATGTTTAAACTTATCATCAATAAACTTTTCAATGTCTTCTCTTTTTGTTTTAGTAGAATTTCGTACATTAAACATAATATCAAGTTTATCCGGAGTCACATTGGTAACTTGCATACCACCTCTGATATCTGTAACTATTAATTGTGAAGGTGAGAAGTATTCATCCCCATTATCAAAGTTATAGCCTGCAATTTTTGATAGTACTTCTGATACTTGATGTACGGGATTTATGGTTTTTTCGGGATATGCAGCGTGACCTTGTTTTCCTTGAATATTTAGATATCCATTGATACTTCCACGTCGTCCTACTTTTATAGCATCACCAAATACATCTTCACAAGTGGGTTCAGCTACAACAGCAAAATTAGGAATAAAATCAATTTCTCTTAAATGCTCAAGCATCTTAATGGTTCCATAAGTTCCTGGACCTTCTTCATCGCTGGTCATTAAAATAGAAAGTGTTCCATCAAAATCAACTGCATGTTTACAAGCATATAGAAAAGCAGCATCGCCACTTTTCATATCTTGAGTACCACGTGCAGTTATGACCCCATCAATAATATCAGCTGCAAATGGGTCAACATCCCATCCCTCACCTGGAGGAACAACATCAATATGACCAGCAAAACATAAATGTTGTTTTGTGTCATTAAATTTTTTATAATAAAATCGGTTTAAAGTACCTTCTAAATCTAACTTAATGCAAGACCATTCTTGCCCTAAATACTCTTCTATAAAATCAAATGCTCCATCATCATCTGGAGTCACTGATTTAAATCTTAGTAGTTTTTGGAATAATTCGATAACTGTCATTTTTGTCCTATGCACACAATTATTAATAAAATAATTATTTAAATAATTCGCATTATATCTAAAATATTCTATAATACTTATATTTCACATTGGAGATATTTATGCAAATAAATTCGTCATTATTTAAGTCTTATAAGTTTTGGTTAACAAGTACTGTTGTTCTATATTTTGCCACTACCTTAGCAATACTACCCTACCTAGTAAAAAGCCAAACAGTTGGTTTTTTTCAAAAAGAACTACAACACAAAGCTGTGATTGAAAAAGTAACTTTTAATCCTTTTACCTTTGATTTAAAAATGCATAACTTTGAGCTGTTTGATCAACAAAACAAAACTCTAATTTCTTTTGAAAACTTCAGAGTTAATTTTGATTTGTTAAACTCCATATATACACAAGTGGCTCAATTTAACAATATAGAGCTTCACAGTTTAAAGGCAAATGTAAAGCTACTTAAAGATGGAAGGTTAAATCTTTTAGACCTAGTTCCACAACAAAAAGAAACAAAAAAAGAAGATAAAAAAGTTGAAGAAAAATCAGAGCTTTTTCCAATTAACTTCAATAAAATAAACATTAATAATACCCAAGTGGTTTTTACGGATTATACAATTGAGAATCCTTTAGTAGTAAGTCTTACTCCTTTTAATCTAAATTTTGCAAACTTAAATACACTTCAAGATAATCAAGCAAACTATAATCTTGATTTTAGTCTTAATAAACACACTAAGTTTAAGTCTGAAGGATCTTTAACCTTAAATCCAATCAAGGTTGATGGAGATATTAAACTATCACAACTGCACTTGGGTGACTATTGGTCTAAAGTTCAAGAACAATTTAACTTCGATATTAGTGATACCCTTGTAGATTTTAATTCACAGTATAAAGTATCACTTTTAAATGATGACCTAAATATCAATTTAGACAAGGCAAAACTCAATCTTAAGAATCTTGCTCTTTATGAAAAACAATCCACAAAAGATGTTATTGCACTAAAAAAATTAGAACTCTTACTTAGTAGTTTCGATTTGAGAAAACAAGAAGTAGAAATTGAAAGTATTCTTCTTGAAGATTTATATACCAACTTTGTTATAAATAAGGACAAAACAAATAATATAAATACCTTATTTGTACAAAAACACAAAGAAGTAAATAATCAGTCCGCAGATTCTGGAAGTAATGAAAAGGCTTGGAATCTTGACATTAAGCTAGCCAATCTAAAAAATTCGAAAATACTTTTCTCAGACAATACACTCTCATCCCCTTTTACTACTTCACTAAATGATTTTAATTTAACAGTTAACGACATCAATTTAAAAGACAATAGTAACTTTACCTACAACTTAAACTCTAAGCTAGCTAAAAGTGCATCACTAAACTCTCGTGGGCAGTTTTCAATTAAACCCTTAGCCGTACACAGTGAGTTCAATCTAATAAATCTACCTCTAAATGTCTTTCAACCTTATTTAAATGAAACGCTAAATATTAATCTAATCAGCGCTGACTTTACAACAAAAGGTTCTTTTGATTTAGAAAAAAATACCAATCATGTAACTGTGAATACCAATACATTTATAAATAATATCAATGTAAAACAAAAAAACACTGATGAAAGTTTGTTGAAAATATTCAGACTTAATATCAACAAGTTAAACTTTTCACAAGCAAAAAACAGTGTTAAAATTGAGTCCGTTAACCTTATCAAACCCTATGCCAAAATACATATTGATGAAAATAAAAAGACAAACTTTGCAAATGTGGTTAAAGAATCTCCCAAACCAAGAATAGAAGTTAAGGAAGAGACAAAAGAAGAATTTTCCTTTGATCTAGGACCCATTAACATACAAGATGGTTCAATGGACTTTACTGACTTAAGTCTTCCCCTTCCTTTTAATTCATTTATCCAATCTTTAAAAGGAAATATCTCTGAGTTATCTTCATTTAGCTCCAAACCCTCAAGCATCAATCTTGAAGGTGTTATTGATGAGTATGGATTGGCAAAGATAGATGGAAGTTTAAACTATAAACGGATTGAAGAAAATACAAAAATAAATATGTTGTTTAAAAATTTAGCTACTAAAAACCTTACACCTTATTCTAGTGAATTTATTGGACGAAAAATTGATGGTGGTAAACTCACCCTAGATTTACAATATAAGATTCTCAATTCAAAATTAAGTGCAAATAACAAAATAGTTATCAACAAAATAAAGTTGGGCGATGAGATTAAAAGTGAAAACAGTGTTAGTATTCCTATTGACTTAGCTATTGCACTTCTAGAAGACTCTGATGGTGTGATAGATTTATCATTGCCTATTACAGGAGATATCAATGACCCTGAGTTTCACATTGGAAGTATTGTGGGGCAAGCGATTACAAACTTAATTGTAAAAGCAGTTACTTCTCCTTTTACCTTTTTAGGTAGTTTATTAGGAAGTGAAACGGATGATTTAAAATACTTGGAATTTGAAGCAGGTCAAGCCATATTACTGCCACCAGCTAAAGAGAAACTTGATACCTTAGCCATGGCTCTTGAAAAACGTCCTAACTTAGCTTTGGAGCTAGAAAAACCATACAATAGATTTATTGATTTTAAACAAATGCAAATATCAAAATTTGACACTTTGTTAAATAAAACTATCGAAACAATAAAAAAAGAAAATAAAGAAAAAGAAAACGATTCATATTTATTGGCTTTAGAATCAATGTATATCAAAAACTCAAGCCCCGAAGAACTTTTTACTTTAAAAAAGACCTTCCTTAAAGAAATAAAAATCACAGAACTTTCAAGTGAAGATAGGCTACCTGCTGTGTCATCAAATACAGATGCAACGCAAAAAGAACCAAGCACAGAAGAAAAGACAATAGTTAAAGAAATATTTGAAAAGGTTAAGTACTTAAATCACTTAAAACAGTCTCATATAAAAGCTCAAAGCATATCTGATAGTGAGATGGAAAAACTTGCAAGTCTTAGAGCAAATGTTATTGCATCTTATCTTCAAACAGTACATAAAGTAAAAAAAGAATCAATTGTAATAAAAGACTTTAAAGTACTTATCAATAAAGATGAAAACAAGTGGATAAAAACAGAGATGGGACTCACCGTTAAGCAAAAGTAATTTGCTTAACAGTAAGGCTATTTGCTCATTAGAACATTGTGTGTAGGGAATGGTATTTGTATATTATTTTCTTTAAAGGCTTTGTAAATCGCCAGATTGATCTTATATTGGGTTTGAAAATAGCTTTGAGTTAAAGCCCAATATCTAAGCTCTAAATTTATGGAAAAATCACCAAACTCTTTAATACCCACTTGTGATTTTGGATCTTGGGAAATCTCTTCTTTAAAAGAAAACAGTACTTCATTTAAAATCTCAATTGCGCGTTCAGGATCGTTTGAGTAATCAATACCAACAACGCTTTCAACAATTTTGTACTCAAATGAGTTGACCAATACTTCACCCATTATGTGTTTGTTTGGAATAGTAATAATCTCATTATCTTCTGTTTCTAGTGTTGTATATCCAAGTTTAATTTCTCGAACAATTCCAGATACACCTTCAACGGCAACTGTGTTTCCAACAATAAAAGGTCTGGTAACAATAATAGCCAAACCAGCACCATAGTTAGACAAGGTTCCTTGAAGTGCCAATCCAGCGCCCAAAGATAGTGCACCAATACCTGCAATAAATGGGGTTAATGCAATTCCCAGTTTTCCAACTGCAATAATTGAAGCACCAATAATAATAGTAAACTTTATAATATTAACAACAAACTTGGTAAGTGTTACATCCATCTCATTTCGTAAACATATTTTCTCAACCAAAGTTGAAACTTTTTTTGCCACAAACCAACCAATGAGAATAACAATTATAGCACCCAGTAATTGAAAACTATA